>JADEYI010001389.1_pt1 | contig 18681 bp, 17 predicted proteins | sample 8542331 | NCBI WGS metagenome assembly JADEYI01 (sample SAMN16510988, study PRJNA670497) | mine drainage metagenome | isolation source: biofilm near Copperflume 1 | place: Germany: Marsberg coppermine Kilianstollen | collected 2018-02
GTACCTGTACTGCGCGGCCGAGACGCTCGGCCAGTCGCGCGACCAGATGATGGCGGCGTTGAACTCCGGCAAGGCGAAGTACTCGTCGATCTTCAACTACCCGACGCTGACCTGGGCCGACGTCGGCGCAATCGGCTGGCTGGTCGACGGCGCCGCGATCATGAACCAGATCCCGATCTGCCGCTGCTCCTACGGGCCCTACGCGCGCGCCATGATCCGCGTGTGCAAGGAAGAGTCCTTTCATCAGCGCCAGGGCTTCGACATCATGCTCGCGCTCGCGCGCGGCACGCCGCAGCAGATCGCGATGGCGCAGGACGCGCTCGATCGCTGGTGGTGGCCCTGCCTGATGATGTTCGGGCCTTCGGACAAGGACAGCACGCACTCGGCCCAGTCCATGAAATGGAAGATCAAGCGGGTCTCGAACGACGAGCTGCGGCAGAAGTTCGTCGACGTCACCGTGCCGCAAGCCGGGCTGCTCGGACTGAGCGTCCCGGACCCGGAGCTGAAGTGGAACGCCGAGCGCGGCCACTACGACTTCGGCGCGATCGACTGGAGCGAATTCTGGCGCGTGGTCAACGGCGACGGCCCGTGCAACCGCGAGCGCCTCGCCGCACGTGTCGCGGCCTACGAGGAAGGCCGCTGGGTGCGTGAAGCCGCGCTCGCCTACACACACAAAAAATCGTGCAAGGAGGCGGCATGAGCGAGAAGGAATGGCCCCTGTGGGAAGTCTTCATCCGCTCCAAGCAGGGGCTCGACCACAAGCACTGCGGCAGCCTGCACGCGCCCGACGCGAAGATGGCGATCCAGATGGCGCGCGACGTCTATACGCGCAGGAGCGAGGGCGTCTCGATCTGGGTCGTGCCCTCGGCCGCGATTGCGGCATCCGATCCGGACGAACGCGAGAGCTTCGTCGAGCCGATGGCCGACAAGATCTACCGCCACCCGACCTTCTACGAGCTGCCCGATGACCTCGAGCACATGTGAGCTCGCCCTGCGCATGGGCGACAATGCGCTGATCCTCGGCCAGCGCCTCGGGCAATGGCTCGGTCACGGGCCGCAGCTGGAGGAGGACATCGCCTCGGCCAACATCGCGCTCGACCTGATCGGGCAGGCGCGGCTGTGGCTTTCCCTCGCCGGTAGGCTCGAGGGCAGGGGGCGCGACGAGGATGCGCTCGCTTTTTTTCGCGACCAGCACGAGTTCCGCAACTGCACCATGGTCGAGCTGCCGAACGGCGACTACGCCTTCACCATCGTGCGCCGCATGCTGTTCGACGCCTACCAACGCGTGCTGCTCGAGCGCCTGGCGGGCGGCGCGCAGGCCGAAATCGCCGCCATCGCGGCCAAGTCGAAGAAGGAAGCCGACTACCACTGGCGCCACAGCGCCGACTGGACGCTGCGCTTCGGCGACGGCACCGGGGAGTCGCACCGCCGCGCCCAGGCCGCGCTCGAGCGCCTGTGGGGCTACACGCACGAGCTGTTCGCCGCCGACGAGATGGACCCCGAAGCGGACTCGCTGCGCGGGCCGTGGCTCGCGCAGGTCGAGCCGCTGCTGAAAGAGGCGACGCTCGCGATTCCCGTCGACAGCGCCTTTGTGTCGGGCGGCAAGCGCGGCGTGCACAGCGAGCACCTGGGCTACGTGCTGGCCGAGATGCAGTACCTGCAGCGCGCCTACCCCGGAGCCAGATGGTAGACGCCTGGCAGATCCTGGCCGGCATCAGCGATCCCGAAATCCCGGTGGTCTCGATCGTCGAGCTCGGCATCGTGCGCGAGGTCACGCAGGCGGCAGGCGGGATCGAGGTCGCGATCACGCCGACCTATTCCGGCTGCCCCGCGATCCACATGATCGAGGAGGAGATCGTCGGCCGGCTGAAGCAGGCCGGCTACGCCGAGGTCAGGGTCAAGACGGTGCTCGCGCCGGCCTGGAGCACCGACTGGATCGCGCCCGCGGCGCGCGACAAGCTGAAGAACTACGGCATCGCGCCGCCCGGGCGCGTGAACCTCTACCCGCGCAGCGTCGAGTGCCCGCGCTGCGGCGCCGCGCGCACCGAGCGCGTGTCCGAGTTCGGCTCGACCGCCTGCAAGGCGCACTACCGCTGCCTGGAGTGCCTGGAGCCGTTCGATTTCTTCAAGCCGCTGTGACCACGGCGCACTTTCATCCGCTGGCGGTCAGGGACGTGCGGCGCGAGACCGCCGACTGCGTCTCGCTCGGACTGGAAGTCCCGCCCGCGCTGGCGGAGCTGTTTCGGCACACGCAGGGCCAGTACCTGAACGTGCGCCGGCGCCTGGGCGGCGAGGAGCTGCGCCGCTCGTACTCGATCTGCTCCGGGGTCGACGACGGCGAGCTGCGCATCGCGGTCAAGGCGGTACCCGATGGCAGGTTCTCCGTCTGGGCCAACGGCGAGCTGAAAGCCGGCGACACGCTCGAGGCGATGCCACCCGAGGGGCGCTTCTTCGTGCCGCTCGACTCCGCCAACGCGAAGCACTACGTCGCCTTCGCCGCCGGAAGCGGCGTCACCCCGGTGCTGTCGCTCGTCAAGACCACGCTTGCGCGCGAGCCGCGCTCGCGCTTCACGCTGGTGTACGGCAACCGCGCGCTCGACTCGGTGATCTTCAACGAGGCGCTCGAGGACCTCAAGGACAAGCACCTCGCGCGGCTCGCGCTGTACCACGTGTTCTCGCGCGACCCGCAGGAGGTCGAACTGTTCAACGGGCGGTTGGACCGCGCGAAGGTGGCGCAGTTCCTCGGCGCACTGATTTCGCCCGGCTCGATCGACGAGGCTTTCGTCTGCGGCCCGGACCCGATGATGGCCGCAGTCGAGGCCGAGCTCGCGGCGCACGGCGTGGCGCGCGAGCGCATTCACCTCGAGCGCTTCGGGGTGCCGGCGCCGCGGCCGGGGGCCGTCCCCGCGCCCAAGAAGGCCCCCAGCGCCGGCGCGTGCGAGGTGACGGTGATCGTGGACGGCATGCGCTACCGCTTCGAGCTCGCGCCCGACGGCCCGAGCGTGCTCGACGCCGCGCTCAAGGCGGGCGCCGACCTGCCCTATGCCTGCAAGTCGGGGGTGTGCTGCACCTGCCGCGCCAGGCTGATCGAGGGCGAGGTGCGGATGGACGCCAACTACACCCTGGAAGACGACGAAATCGCGCGCGGCTTCCGCCTCAGCTGCCAGTCGCACCCCGTGACGCCGAAACTGGTGCTCGACTACGACCAGCGCTAGGCGCGGGACTTGACAGTAACTGCCTAGGCAGTAAACTTAGCTGCCTAGGCAGTTAGTTCATGGTCGCTCCCTCCGCTCCTTACAGCGTCGCAAGCTATACCCCCGACGAAAGCGTCGGCTACCTGGTAGCGCGCGTGCGCGCCTCGCTCCTTGCTGCGGTCGACCGCGAGATGGCGCCGCTCGGCGTGTCCGCGGCGCAGTTCGTCATCCTGCTGAACGTCGCCCAGGCACGCGCATCGTGCGCGGCCGACCTGGCGCGCGAGCAGAGCACCGACACCGGCTCGATGACGCGCATGATCGACCGCCTGGTGCGCAAGGGCCTGCTGCGGCGCGCGCGCGACCCGAAAGACCGCCGCGTGGTGCGCCTCGAGCTGACCGAACCGGGGCGCAGGCTCGCGCGCAAGCTGCCCGGGGTGGCGGTCAAGGTGCTGAACCACCACCTGCGCGGGTTCAGCGGCGCGGAGTTCGAGCAGCTCAAGTCCCTGCTGCGCCGCATGCTGGCGAACGCGGGCTGAGCGCCATGCGCGCCGCGCTCGGGATGATCCTCGTTCTGGCGCTCGCCGCCTGCGCATCGCCGGGCGAGCGGCTCGTGCCCGCGGCCAAGGAAATCCCGCCCGGCGCGCTCGAAGCTTCGCGCAGCCTGGCCGGCGCGCCGGCGGGCGGATGGCCCGCCGAGCGCTGGTGGACCGGCTTCGAGGATCCGCAGCTCGACGCGCTGATCGACGAGGCGCTCGCCGCGAGCCCGACGCTCGCGCTTGCCTCGACCCGCATCCGGCGGGCGCAGGCGCTGGTCGAAGCGGCCGTGGCGAGGGGCGGCTACGACCTCACCGGCGCGCTGGACGCGACGCGCCAGCGCTTCACCGGGACCGGCATCTACCCGCCGCCGCTCGCCGGATCGACGCGCACCACCGCCGACCTGACGGTCAACTTCAACTACGAGCTCGATTACGCGCACCGCAACGACGCCGCGATCGCGGCGGCGCACGCCGCGGCCTTCGCCGCAGGCGCCGACGCGTACGCCGCGCGCCTCGCGCTCGCCTCGGGCCTGGCGCGGGCCTACTTCCAGCTGCAGGGGCTGTTCGCCCTGCGCGAAGTCGACCGCAGCGAGCTCGCGCAGCGCGAGCAGCTGGTGGAGCTCACGCGCCGGCGCGTCGGGGCGGGCCTCGACACCGAGGCGCAGCTTGCGCGCGCCCAGGCCGCGCCGCCCGCGCTGCGCGCGCAGCTCGCCAAGCTCGAGGGCGCGATCGCGCTCGCGCGCAACCAGATCGCGGCCCTCGCGGGCAAGGGGCCGGACCGCGGCCTTGCGCTCGAGCCGGCGGCGGCGCGCGACGCCGGACCGGGCGTTCCGCGGACGCTCGCGCTCGACCTCCTGGGGCGACGGCCCGATCTCGCGGCCGCGCGCTGGCGCGCCGAGGCCGAATCGCGCAGCGTCGAAGTGGCCACGGCGCAGTTCATGCCGAACGTCAACCTGGTCGCCTTCGCGGGGCTGTCCTCGCTCGGGCTGGACAGGCTGCTGCAGGCGCGCAGCACCATCGCCGGCGCGGGGCCCGCGGTGCGGCTGCCGCTGTTTTCCGCCGCGGGGCTGCGCGCGAACCTGCGCGGGCGCGAGGCCGAGTACGACCTCGCGGTGGAGCAGTACAACGCGCTGCTGGTCGACGCGGTGCGCGAAGTGGCCGACCAGGTCCAGGCGCGGCGCGCGATCGAGAACGAGGTCCGCGAGCTGACGGTCGCGCTCGAGGCCGTGCAGCGCGCCTACGATCTCGCGCTCGCGCGCTACAAGGCGGGCCTGTCCGACCTGCTGAGCGCCCTCGACGCCGAGGGCGCGCTGTTCACCGAGCGGCGCGCCGAGGCCGACCTGCGCGCGCGCGCGCTGCAGGCGGACGTGGCGCTTTACCGCGCGCTGGGCGGCGGCTACCAGGACCGCGGCCCGACCCCACCCGAACAGCGGAGCATGAAATGAGCGAGTTGCCTCGAGTGCCGACCACGGGAGCGCGCCGCCGGCGCGCGCTCAGCGTCGTGATCGCGGTTTTCCTGCTGGTCGGCATCGGCTGGCTGGCATGGTGGTACATCGAGTCGCGCGGCCACGAGACTACCGACAATGCCTACGTCGGCGGCAACCTGGTGCAGGTCACGCCGCGCGTGGCCGGCACCGTGGTGGCGATCGGCGCCGACGACACCGACCTGGTCGACGCCGGCCAGACGCTGGTGCGGCTCGATCCGTCCGACGCCAGGGTCGCGCTGGCGCAGGCCGAGGCGCAGCTCGCGCAGTCGGTGCGCGAGGCGCGCGTGCTGTACGCCAAGGACACGACCCTCGCAGCGACGGTGGCGCAGCGCAAGGTGGACCTCGCGCGCGCGCAGGACGACCTGGCGCGGCGCGCGCCGCTGGTGGCGAGCGGCGCGGTGTCGCGCGAGGACCTGCAGCACGCGCGCGACGCGGTCGCCGCGGCGCGCGCCGCGCTCAAGACCGCGGACGAGCAGCTCGCGGCGAGCCGCGCGCTGACCGAAGGCACCGCGGTGCAGAAGCAGCCGAGCGTGCTGCGCGCCGCGGCGCGGGTGCGCGAGGCGTTCCTCGCGGTCCAGCGCGACACGATCCCGGCGCCGGTCAGAGGCTATGTCGCCAAGCGCTCGGTGCAGGTGGGCCAGCGGGTAGCGCCCGGCGAGCCGCTGATGGCGGTCGTGCCGCTCGACGAGGTCTGGGTCGAGGCGAACTTCAAGGAAGTGCAGCTGCGCGAAATGCGCATCGGCCAGCCGGCGCAGCTCACCGCCGACCTGTACGGCAGCCAGGTCGAGTACCGCGGGCGGGTGGCGGGGCTCGCCGCCGGCACCGGCGGCGCCTTTGCGCTGCTGCCGCCGCAGAACGCGACCGGCAACTGGATCAAGGTGGTGCAGCGCCTGCCGGTGCGCATCGAGCTCGACAGGAAGCAGCTCGCCGAGCACCCGCTGCGGGTCGGGCTGTCGATGGAGGTCGACGTCGACGTGCGCGACGCGAGCGGCCCGCAGCTCGCCGCCACGCCGGTTCGCGGACCGGTGTATGCGACCAAGGCGTTCGACGAGCAGGCCGCCGCGGCCGACGCCCGCGTGCGCGAGATCATCGCCGCCAATCTCGGGCGCGGCCAGTGAGCGCAGCCCCTCCCGCCGCGGCGGCGCCGGTGCCGCTCGAGGGCATGGAGCGCGCCGTCGGCGCGTTCGTGCTCTCGCTTGCCGTCTTCATGACCGTGCTCGACACCACGATCGCCAACGTGTCGATCCCGACCATCGCCGGCGACCTCGGCGTGAGCCCAAGCCAGGGCACCTGGGTCATCACCTCGTTCGCGGTCTCGACCGCGATCGCGGTGCCGCTCACCGGCTGGCTGGTGGTGCGCTTCGGCCAGGTGCGGCTGTTCGTCACTTCGGTGCTGCTGTTCAGCACCGCGTCCTGGCTGTGCGGCCTGGCGCCGAACCTCGAGACGCTGATCGTGTTCCGCGTGCTGCAGGGCGCGGTCGCGGGGCCGATGGTGCCGCTGTCGCAATCGATGCTGCTCGCGACCTTCCCGCGCGAGAAGGCCGGCCTCGCGCTTGCGATCTGGTCGATGACCGCGCTGCTGGCGCCGATCTCGGGCCCGCTGCTGGGCGGCTGGATCTCGGACAACGCGACCTGGCCGTGGATCTTCTACATCAATGTGCCGGTGGGCCTGCTCGCGGCCGCGGTGACCTGGCAGCTCTACCGCACGCGCGATTCCGCCACGCGCAAGGTGCCGGTGGACTATATCGGACTGGGACTGCTGATCACCTGGGTCGCGTCGCTGCAAATCATGCTCGACAAGGGCAACGAGCTGGACTGGTTCAACTCGGGCCAGATCGTGACGCTGGCCTGCGTCGCGGCGATCGGCTTCACGCTGTTCCTGGTCTGGGAGCTGGTCGACAACGAGCACCCGATCGTCGACCTGTCGCTGTTCAAGGGGCGCAATTTCACCAGCGGCACGCTCGCGATCGCGGTCGGCTACGCGGTGTTCTTCGGCATCACGGTGATCATTCCGCTCTGGCTGCAGACGATCATGGGCTACACCGCCTTCCTGTCGGGGCTTACGGTGGCGCCGATCGGGATCCTTTCGCTGCTCATCGCGCCGATCCTGGGCCGCAACCTCGCGCGGCTGGACGCGCGCAAGATCGCGAGCGCCGCGTTTCTGGTGTTCGCGCTGGTCATGTTCATGCGCGCGCGCTTCAACCTGCAGACCGACTTCTGGTCGATCGTGCTGCCGACCGTGATCCAGGGCGCGGCGACCGTGTCGTTCTTCCTGCCGCTTACCGCGCTGCTGCTCGCCGGGCTGCCGCCGGAGCGCATTCCGGCGGCGACCGGGCTGAGCAACTTCGCGCGCTTCACCGCCGGCGCCTTCGGCGCCTCGGTGTCGGTCGCGCTGTGGAACGACCGCGCGGCGGTGCACCGCGCGCACCTGGTCGAGCACGTCACCGCCTACAACCCGGACGCGACGCGCGCGCTCGCCGCGATGCACGCCCACGGCCTGAGCCCCGACCAGGCGCTCGGCCTGATGGACCGCCTGATCGACCAGCAGGCGCGCATGATGAGTACGGTGGACCTGTTCTGGCTCTCCGGGATTCTCTTTCTTGCGCTCACCGCGCTGGTGTGGATCGCCAAACCGTCCAACCTCGCGCATCGCGCGCCTGCCGACGCGGGCGCGCACTGAGCGCTGAACCTTAGATGCGGCGCCCCGCTTTTTCCCAGTGGGGCGTGCGCAGCTTGCGCTTGAAGATCTTGCCGCTGTCCTCGCGCGGCAGGGCGTCGTGCAACTCGACCAGACGCGGCACCTTGTAGTCGGAGATGCGCGCGGCGAGCCAGGCTTGCACCGACGCGGCATCGAGCTTTGCGCCCGGCTCGGGCTGGATCGCGGCGGCGAGCGCCTCGCCGAACTCCTCGCTCGGCACGCCGAACACGGCGCAGTCGTGCACCCCGGGCATGGCGTGCAGCGCGGCCTCGATCTCGGCCGGGTAGATGTTGACCCCGCCCGAGATCACCATGTCCGAGGCGCGGTCGCAGATGAAAAGGTATCCGTCCTCGTCCACGTAGCCCATGTCGCCCAGCGTCCACAGGCCTTCGCGCTCGAGCGCCGCGCGCGCGGCCGGGTTGTTGTTGTAGGAGAAGTCGGGATAGGCCGGCTGGCGCGCGTAGATCAGGCCGATCTCGCCCGGCGGCAGTTCACGCCCCTGCTCATCGAGGATCTTGAGCGCGCCGGCGCCCACCGCCCGGCCGGCCGAGCTCGGCTTCCTGAGCGCTTCGTGCGAATCGATTGAGGTGATGACGCCCGCTTCGCTCGAGGCGTAGCACTCGTGCAGCACCGGCCCCCACCACTCGATCATGGCGCGCTTGACCGCCGGTGCGCAGGGCGAGCCGGTGGTGGCGACGAAGCGCAGTGACGACAGTTCGTAGCGGCGCTTCACGTCCTCGGGCAGCTTGAGCATGCGCACGAACATGGTCGGCACCAGGTAGGCGTGGCTGAGCCGGTGGCGCTCGATGAGCATCAGGGTTCGCTCGGCGTCGAACTTCGGCTCGAGCACGAGCAGCGCGTCCTCGAGCTGCAGGGTCTGGATGGCGTACAGGTTCGGCGCGCTGTGGTAGAGCGGTCCGGGCAGCAACCCGCGCATGCCGGGCTCGATGCCGAAGCCCTTGTAGCGCGCCTCGCGCGCGAGCTGGGCCATGCGCTCGGCGCCCTCGAGCGGCGCCGGCGCGCGGCGCACGCCCTTGGGTCGTCCGGTGGTGCCGGAAGTGTAGGGCATGTTGCCGCGCAGGCGCCGCGGCGCGCCGCTCCAGCGCGGCGCGTCGTGCAGCCAGCCGTTCCACTGCGTCGGCTCAACGACCAGCAGTTCGACCCCGGCGGGCAGCGCGCCGTCGATCTGCGGCAGGAGGTCGGCGTGCGCGACGAGCGCCTTGGCGCCGCTGTCGGTGAGGATCCAGCCGGCCTCGTCGGCCTTGTAGTGCCAGTTGATCGGGCAGGAATAGGCCCCGAGCCGCAGCGCGGCGAACGCAGCGGCGAGGAACGCCGGGTCGTTCTTCAGCATCAGGCACACCACGTCGTCCTCGCCCACGCCGAGCTGCTCGAGCCGGCTCGCGGCGCGCAGCACGGCATCCTCGAGCTCGGCCGAAGGGATTTCGCGCTCCAGGTAGACGAGGGTCGAGGGCATCGGGCAGAGTATATATATCGATCCTCAGGGAGAGGCGCCGTGACCGATTTCGTCCCCACCGCCCGCACGAAGCTGAAGCGCTTGCCCAAGCGCGGCCATTACGACCGCAAGACCGTGTACGACATCCTCGACGCGGGCTTCGTGTGCCACATCGGCTACGCGATCGACGGCCAGCCGTACGCGACGCCGACCGCCTACTGGCGCGAGGGCGACGCGGTGTACTGGCACGGCTCGTCGAAGAGCAAGATGCTGCTCGCGCTGGAGAAGGCGCCGCGCATCTGCCTGAGCGTGATGCACCTGGACGGCCTGGTGGTGGCGCGCTCGGGCTTTCACAAGTCGATCAACTACCGCTCGGCGATGCTGTTCGGCAAGCCGTACAAGGTGAGCGAGCCGGAAGAGAAGCTGGCGAAGATGGAGCGCTTCGTCGAGCGCCTCTATCCCGGGCGCTGGCCGCAGCTGCGTCCGGTGCACAAGCAGGAGCTCAAGGCGATGAGCGTGTTCGGCTTGCACATCGAGGAGGCGGTCGCCAAGGTGCGCAGCGGCCCGCCGGTGGACGATGAGCCCGACTACGCGCTGCCGATCTGGGCTGGCGTGATGCCGATCCGCCAGGTGCTGGGGGAGCCGGCGGACGACGGCCGGCTCGCGCCCGGCGCGCCCGGCGCGCCGCGGGTGACGCTCTAGAAGATCCCCGCCGCCAGTCCCGCCGCCATCGCCGCGCCGAGCTCCTCCAGCGCGGCGATCTGCTCGGGCTTGAGCTCCTTCACCACCACCACCGGATCGCCGACGCGCTTCAGCCGCAGCCCGGTAACGATGCGCTCGACCGAGCTCACGGCGCCGCTGCCGTCCTGGCCGGCGCCGACGAACAGCGCCCAGGGCCGGCCCGCGACCTTGCCTTCGCAGGGGTAGAAGATGCGCTCGAGGAAGTCCTTCATCATGCCCGACATGTAGCCGAAGTTCTCCGGCGTGCCGAGGATCAGGCCATCCGCCGCGAGCACGTCCTCCGGCCCGGCCTCGGCGCAGCGCTTGAGCACCACGCGCACGCCCGGTTCGGTCTTCGCGCCGCGCTCGACCGCTGCGGCCATCTGCGCGGTCTTCACGCCGCCGCTGTGGTAGACGATGAGCAGCGTTTTCATGCTCGCAGCCTGGTCGCGGGGTCCTGGCGGTAGAAGCGCCTGAGCTGATCGTACATCTCCGGGTAGCGGCGGCGGGTCTCGTTCGGCGTCTCGAAGAACGCCTCGCTCAGCACGGCGAAGAACTCCGAGGGGTGCTCGGCGGCGTAGGGATCGAGCCAGCCGTCGCGGCCGCGCTCGAGCGCGTCGCGCAATCCCTCGTAGGCGCGCGCGAGCGCAGCGCGCCAGGCCCTGCGGTCCATGTCCGGCGGCAGCGGCGGCACGCCGTCGGCCTCGCCGCTACGCATGTCGAGCTTGTGCGCGAATTCGTGGATCACGACGTTGGCGTGCTCGTCGTGTTGCGCGGCGTCCCAGGACAGGATCACCGGGCCGCCCGGCCAGGACTCGCCCGCCAGCTCGTCGTCCCATTCGTGCACCACACCCCCTTCGTCCATTTCGCTGCGCCTGACGCGGAAGTCGTCCGGATAGATCACGATGCCGCTCCAGCCCTCGTACCAGTCCAGCCCCAGCTCGAGAATCGGCAGGCAGGCCTGGGCCGCGATCGACAGCCTAATCGCGTCGTCGAGTGCCTGGCCGCGCACCCCGGTGAACTGCTTCTCGGCCAGGAACAGCAGCGCCAGCTCCTGCAGCCGCCGCGTCTGGCCGGCGTCGAGCCCGCGCAGAAAGGGCATGCGCGAGGTGACCCGCCGCCACAGCGCCGGGTCGATGCGGTGCCTTGCCAGCACCCGGCGATGCCGCCAGCGCCTCAGCCAGCCCATTGCCGCCCCGCCCCCGTCAGCGCCGGCGCTGCGCCGCGAGCCACACCCCGGCGAAGATCAGCACCATGCCCACCGCATGGTATAGGTGCAAGTGCTCGCCGAGGAACGCCACCGCCATCAGGATGCCGAACGGCGGGATGAGGTAAAGATAGGCCCCCGCGGCCCCGGCGCCGATCGTCTGCACGCCCTTGCCCCACATGACGTAGCAGGCAACGGAGGGCAGCAGCCCGAGGTAGAGGATGCCGAGCACCGGGCCCCAGCCGAGCACGATGCGCCCCCCGGCGGCGAGATCCACGCAATACAGCGGCAGCATCACGAGCATGCTGGCGAGCGAGCACGCGAGCAGGAAGCTCAGCTGCGAGAGCGCGGGCGGCTTGAAGCGCAGGCACACGGTGTACAGGGCCCACATGGCGACGTTGCCGAGCAGGAACAGGTCGCCGTGGTTGATCTGCAGGCTGGCGAGCAGTTGCGGGTCGAGCCGGCTCACGATCGCCAGCACGCCGCAGAACGACACCGCGACGCCAAGCGCCGCACGGGCGCCGATGCGCTCCCCGAACAGAGCGAACGCGAATAGCGGGATCAGCGCTGGCGTCACCGACTGGATCAGCAGCGCGTTGGTGGCCGTGGTTTCACGGATGCCGTAGTAGCCGACCATGTTGTAGACCGCGTTGCCCGTGACGCCGAACAGCGCGATCGCCTTCCAGTGCGCGCGCACGACCGGCCAGTCGCGCGCGAACCTGCGCCCGGCGAGCGGCACGAGCACCGCGATCGCCGTCATCCAGCGCCAGAATGCGAGCGAGACCGGCGTCACCTCGAGGTGCACGCCGCGCGCCACGATCCAGTGCCCGGCCCAGAACAGCGCCGTGAGCGCGAGGAGCAGGTGCGGGGAAACTTTTGCCGCGGAACGAGAGTCTGGCATGCAGGCCCGCTACAATATCAGCATGGTGTCGGTCGTCCAGCTTCGTCCGCAAAACAGCGCCGCCGCGCTCGAGCCGATCGCAGCGGGGCTGGACGGTGCGGATCGCGCCCTGCTCGAGCGCGCGCTGGAATTCGCTCAACCGCTGTACGCGGGGCAGGTGCTTTCGACCGGAGAGCCGGTCTGGTCGCACGCGCTCGGCCTCGCGGCGAGCCTGGCGGCGATCGGCCTCGACCCGCCCGGGCGCGCGGCCGGGGTGCTGTTCGCCGCGCCCAAGTACGCCGGCGCAGTGGACGTGCTGCGCGAGAAGTTCGGCGACGACGTCGCGGTGCTCGCGGCCGGGGTGGAGAAGCTCTACCAGCTGCGGGTGCTCACGCGCGGCACGCCGCAGCAGCAGATCGAGGTGCTGCGCCAGATGGTGCTCGGCATGGTCGATGACATCCGCATGGTCCTCATTCGCCTGGCGAGCCGTACCCAGACCCTGCGCTGGTACGCCAAGAACCCGAGGCCGGACCGCGCAGGCTACGCGCGCGAGACGCTCGACATCTACGCCCCGCTCGCCAACCGGCTCGGCGTGTGGCAGCTCAAGTGGGAGCTGGAGGACCTTTCGTTCCGCTTCCTCGAGCCCGAAACGTACAAGAAGATCGCGCAGATGCTGGACGAAAAGCGCGCCGAGCGCGAGCAGTACATCCAGGACGCGATGGCGCTGCTCGCGCGCGAGCTGCGCGCCGCGGGCGTCGAGGCGGCGATCGCCGGCCGCCCCAAGCACATCTATTCGATCTGGAACAAGATGCGCACGAAGGGGCTGGATTTCTCCGAGCTGTACGACGTACGGGCGCTGCGCTTGATCGTCGGCTCGGCCAGGGAATGCTATGCCGCGCTCGGCGTGGCGCACGACCTGTGGCAGCCGATTCCGAAGGAGTTCGACGACTACATCTCGCGCCCCAAGGGCAACGACTACCAGTCGCTGCACACCGCGGTGATCGGCCCCGGCGGCAGGACGCTGGAAGTGCAGATCCGCACCTCGGAGATGCACCGTCATGCCGAGTTCGGCGTGGCGGCGCACTGGCGCTACAAGGAGCACGGCGCATCAACGCGCGCGCAGGGTCGGTTCGAAGACAAGATTGCCTGGCTGCGCCAGCTGCTGGCGTGGCGCGACGAGGTGACCGACGGCTCGAAGTGGGCGCAAAAGACGCGCCAGGCGGCGCTCGACGACACGGTCTACGTCGTAACGCCGCAGGGCAAGGTGGTCGACCTGCCGTCGGGCTCGACGCCGGTGGACTTCGCCTACGCGCTGCACACCGACCTCGGGCACCGCTGCCGCGGCGCCAAGCTCGATGGGCACATTGTTCCGCTCGAGACCCCGCTCAAGAGCGGGCAGCGGGTCGAGATCACGGTGGCCAAGAGCGGCGGCCCGTCGCGCGACTGGCTCAGCGCCGAGCGCGGCTTCGTCAAGAGCCCGCGTGCGCGGCAGAAGATCCGGCAGTGGTTCAACAGCCAGGTGCTGTCGGAAACCGTCGCCGCCGGCCGCGCGACGGTGGAAAAGGAGCTCAAGCGCGAGGGCGCGAGCCAGGCCAAGCTCGAGACGCTCGCCGCGCGCCTCGGCTTCTCGCGCCAGGACGATCTGTTCGCCGCGGTCGCGCGCGACGAAGTGAACCTGCGCCAGCTGCAGTCCGCGCTGCGCGGCATGGGCGCCGCGTCTCCGGCCCCGACCCCTGCGCCAGCGCAGCCGCAACGGCGCGCGCGCCAGGCCTCGGGCAAGGGCGGCGTGCTGGTGGTCGGCGTCGACCGGCTGCTGACCCAGCTGTCGAAGTGCTGCAAGCCGGTGCCGCCCGACCCGGTGCGTGGCTTCGTCTCGCGCGGCAAGGGCGTGTCGATTCACCGCGAGGACTGTCCGAGCCTGAAGCGGCTCGCCGAGCGCCACCCCGAGCGGCTGATCGATGCGCAGTGGGACGGCAGCGCGGGCGGGGCCTACGCGGTCGACATGGTGGTGACGGCCGGCGACCGCCCCGGGCTGCTGCGCGACATCGGCGACGCGCTGGCGCGCGAGCGCATCAATGTCACCGCGGTACGCACCCAGAGCCGAGACGAGCTCGCCTTCATGCGCTTCAGCTTCAACGTCGGCGACCTGGCGCAGCTCAAGCGCGCCTTCGCCGTGGTGAAGGAAGTCCCGGGCGTGATCCGCGCCGCGCGCGGCTGAACGCCGGGTCAGAGCAGGACAAGCAGCCAGACCGCCGCGGCGGTGGCGAGGGAAAGCATGACCGCGGCGCTGCCCAGGTCCTTGGCCCGCTTGGCGAGCGGGTGACGTTCCTCCGATATGCGGTCGACCGCCGCTTCGACCGCCGAGTTCAGCAGCTCGACGATCAGCACGAGCAGGACGCTGCCCGCGAGCAAGGCGCGCTGCGTGCCGTCCTCGCCGAGCCAGAGCCCCAGCGGCACGAGCACGACGGCGAGCGCGAGCTCCTGGCGGAACGCGGCCTCGCCCTTGACGGCCGCGACCAGCCCCTGCACGGAGTAGCGCGTGGCGAGGACGACGCGGCGCAGGCCCAGCATGTCCTTCATGACGGTGTCGCCAGGGTGAACAGCAGCTCTTCCTGCGCCGAGCGGCGCCGTCCCCGGCGCGGCCTGACGCGCTCGTAGCCGCCGTCGGCGTCCATCATCCAGGCCTGGCAGTTGTCGTCCAGGTGGGGCTGCAGCCCCTCGCGGATCACGCGCCGCTTGAGCGCGGGGTCGAGCACCGGGAAGCACAGCTCGATGCGGCGGAAGAAGTTGCGGTCCATCCAGTCGGCGCTCGCCAGGTAGACGTCGTCCGCGCCGTCGTTGTGGAAGCAGAACACGCGCGAGTGCTCGAGGAAGCGCCCCACGACCGAGATCACCCGGATGTTGTCCGACAGGCCGGGGATGCCGGGCTTGAGGCCGCACACGCTGCGCACGATGAGATCGATCTTCACCCCCGCCTGCGAAGCGACATACAGTTCCTCGACGATCGCCGGCTCGAGCAGCGAGTTCATTTTGGCGATGATGCGTGCGGGCTTGCCCTCGGCGGCGATGGCGGCCTCGTTGCGGATCGCGGCGACGACGCGCTTGTGGAGCGTGAACGGCGACTGCCAGACATGGCGCATCCTGCTCGCACGGCCCAGCCCGGTGAGCTGCTTGAACACCTCGTTCACGTCGCTGCACAGCTCCTCGTTGGCCGTCATCAGGCCGAAGTCGGTGTAAAGGCGCGCGGTGCGCGGGTTGTAGTTCCCGGTCGCGAGGTGAACGTAGCGCTTGAGCAGTTTGCCGGTCGGACCTTCCTCGCGCCGTACCACGAGCGCCATCTTGGCGTGCGTCTTGTGGCCGACCACGCCGTACACGACGTGCGCGCCGACCTCCTCCAGGCGGGCGGCCCAGTTCAGGTTCGCCTCCTCGTCGAAGCGCGCCATCAGCTCGACCACCACCGTGACTTCCTTGCCGCGCCGCGCGGCGTCGATCAGCAGCTCCATCAGCTCCGAATCGGTGCCGGTACGGTACACCGTCTGCTTGATCGCGATCACCTGCGGGTCGGTCGCGGTGGCGCGGATGAAATCGATCACCGGCATGAACGACTGGTAGGGATGGTGCAGCAGCACGTCCTGGCGCGCGAGCACCTCGAACAGGTCGTCGCGCTTGTCGAGCGGCGCCGGGATGCCGGGCTGGAACGGCGCGTAGTTCAGGTCCGGGCGGTCGACCTGCGCCGGCACCTCGCGCAGCCGGTACAGGTTGACCGGGCCCTCGACGCGGTACAGGTCGGCTTCGGCCAGGCTGAACTGCTGCAGCAGGAACTCGACCATCGAGGGCGAGCAGTTGTCGGCGACCTCGAGCCGCACGGCGTCGCCGAAGTGGCGGTGCAGCAGCTCGCCCTGCAGGGCGATGCGCAGGTTCTTGATCTCTTCCTCGTCGACGAACAGGTCGGAGTTGCGCGTGACGCGGAACTGGTAGCAGCCCTGCACCTTCATGCCCGCGAACAGCTCGTCCACGTGCGCGTGCAGGACCGAGGACAGGAACACGAAGTCGTACTCGCCGCCCGAGATCTCGCGCGGCAGGCGGATGACGCGCGGCAGCACGCGCGGGGCCTGCACGATCGCCGCGCCCGAGTTGCGCCCGAAGGCGTCCTTGCCCTCGAGCTCGACAGCGAAGTTGAGGCTCTTATTGAGCACCTTCGGAAAGGGGTGCGCCGGATCGAGCCCGATCGGGGTCAGCACCGGCAGCGCCTCGCGCAGAAAGTAGTCCCGGATCCACTGCCGCTGGCCCGCGCCCCAATCGGTGCGGCGCAGAAAGCGCACGCCTTCCTCCGCCAGCTTGGGCAGCACGACTTCGTTCAGCAGCCGGTACTGCTCGGCCACCAGCGCGTGCGCCTCGCGCGCCACGTCGGCGAACACCTCGGCCGGGCTGCGGCCGTCCGGTCCGGGCTCGGGAATGTCGAGCTTGATCTGCTCCTTCAGGCCCGCGACCCGGATCTCGAAGAACTCGTCCAGGTTCGACGACACGATGGTGAGGAAGCGCAACCGCTCGAGCAGCGGCGCGGTTTCGTCCGCGGCCTGGGCGAGCACGCGCCGGTTGAACGCGAGCAGGCCGAGCTCGCGATTCAGGAAATGGGCGCTGGGGTAGGCTTTTTTCATCCCGGATGCCTCAGTTTACCGCTCTGGTGTTTGCCGGCGGCAGCGGCCGGCGCTAAGCTGACCACCGCAATGGCGCGCCACGAAACCCTCGCAGCGGTCGATCTCGGCTCGAACAGCTTTCACCTGCAGATCGGGCGCGTCGAGGCGGGTCAGATCTATCCGCTCGATTCGCTGCGCGAGGTGGTCCGGCTCGGCGCCGGGCTCACCGCGGAGAAGCGCATCGACCGCGCCGCGCAGGCCCGCGCGCTCGAGGCGCTGCGCAAGTTCGGCGAGCGCCTGAGGGGCCTGCCGCGGCAGGCGGTGCGCGCGGTCGGCACCAACACCCTGCGGGTAGCCAAGAACGCGCCGCAGTTCCTGCGCGAAGCGCGCCAGGTGCTGGGCTTTCCGATCGAGGTGATCGCGGGGCGCGAGGAAGCGCGTCTGATCTACGTCGGAGTGGCACACGCGCTGCCGGCGGCCGCGCACCGGCGGCTGGTGGTAGACGTGGGCGGCGGGTCGACCGAGTTCATTATCGGTACCGGCTACGAGCCGCAGCTCACCGAATCGCTCTACATGGGTTGCGTGAGCTACAGCCTGAAGCACTTTCCGGAAGGGCGGATCGACAAGGGCCGCATGAAGCGCGCCGAGCTGGCCGCGCGCCAGGAGCTGGGCGGCATCGTGCGCGCCTACCGGAGCAACGGCTGGGACGAGGCGGTGGGCTCCTCCGGCACCGCGCGCTCGATCGAGAGCATCCTGCGCGAGAACGGCTTCTCCGAGGACGGCATTACGCGCGACGGTCTCGAGCGGCTGCGCAGCCTGCTGATCAAGCACGAGCGCGCCGACCCGGAGCGCATCGCGGGCCTGCGCGCGAACCGCGCCCCGGTGCTACCCGGCGGGGTGGCGATCCTCGGCGCCGCGCTGGAAGAGCTCGACATCGAGACGATGCGCGTGTCCGACGGCGCGCTGCGCCACGGCGTGCTGTACGACCTGCTCGGGCGCGTACAGCACCGCGGGGACATGCGCGAGGCCACGGTGCTGCAGTTCATGCGCCGCTACCACGTCGACGCGGCGCAGGCCGAACGCGTGCGCACCCTGGCACTGGGCATCTACGATGCGCTGACGGCGGGCGCCGAGCGCGACCAGGAGGACGATCCCGACCGGATGCTGCTGGACTGGGCGGCGCGCCTGGCGGAGATCGGCCTGTCGATCGCGCACGCTCAGCACCACAAGCACTCGGCCTACGTGCTGTCGAACGCGGATATGCCGGGCTTCTCACGCATGGAACAGCAGCGCCTCGCGCGCGTGGTGCTGGCGCATCGCGGCAAGCTGGCGAAGGTCGAGGACGCAGGCCCCGATTCGGCCGACTGGGCACTGGTGTGCGCGCTGCGGCTCGCCTCGCTGATCCTGCGCCGGCGCGCCGACCTCAAGCTGCCGCTGCTGCGGGTGGCCGCGGACGCGGGCGGGTTCTCCCTCGAGCTGCCGCAGGCCTGGCTGGACGAGAATCCCCTGACTGCGGCCGCGCTCGAATCGGAGGCCGACTACTGGAAGGTGGTCGGCATGAGGCTGAACGTGAGCGGGCTGTCGGAGAAGAAAATCGCGGTGCTGAGCCGTCCGTAGTCAGAGCAGGTCCGGCGCGACGACCGCGCGCACCACGACCTGCGACTCGTCGTCGCGCACGCGGTTGGTCAGCCAACACAGGCCGCCCTTCTTTATGGTCCATTCGTCCCCGCTGCCGCAGACCAGGTACGCCGCCGCCAGACCGATCGTCGGCTGGTGCCCGACCACGACGACCGCGCCTTTGCGCTCGGGCCACTCTGCGGCGGCCAGAACGTCGGCCGCCGATGCGCCGGGCGCGAGCCTGGGCGAAGT
>JADEYI010001390.1_pt1 | contig 18680 bp, 17 predicted proteins | sample 8542331 | NCBI WGS metagenome assembly JADEYI01 (sample SAMN16510988, study PRJNA670497) | mine drainage metagenome | isolation source: biofilm near Copperflume 1 | place: Germany: Marsberg coppermine Kilianstollen | collected 2018-02
GGGTTTTGCAACCCCCCCTTTGTTGGAATCAATGCCCTCGCGGTCGCCCTGGTAGGCATTACCCCTCGACGCCTTACCTTGCGCTTGCTATAATGACCTGGAAATAACTCTAGAAATCAAATAGGAGACAACCTTGTTCTCGACAACATACGGTAATGTAATTATTGGGCAATCAGGAGGCGCGACCGCCGTTATCAATGCCAGCCTGGTTGGGGCCGTTGAGGCTGCTCTGCAAGAGACCCGCATCGGTGACATCTATGGCATGCGCCATGGCATCGAAGGGTTCTTACAAGAAGATATCCTCGACTTGCGACAACAACCCATTGCTATCTGGCAACGGCTACTGCATACCCCCTCAGCCGCTCTCGGCTCTTGTCGCTATAAACTCCAGGAAGATGACCCCGCACGCGTGCTCTCCCTTTTCCGCAAATATAATATTCGCTACCTTGTCTACATAGGTGGCAACGATTCCGCCGATACCGCCCATCGCTTAGCTCAGTTTGCACAGCAGAGCGGCTATGATTTACAGGCGATCAGCGTACCTAAAACTATTGATAACGACCTGCCTTACACCGATCATTGCCCTGGCTATGGCAGCGCGGCCCGCTTCATCGCCATGGCAACCATGGACTCGACCTTGAACACCATCGCGATACCCACGCACTATCCCGTCAAAGTCATCGAGACGATGGGGCGCAACGCCGGTTGGCTCGCCGCCGCCTCCGCGTTGGGCAAGCGCGACGAGATTGACCCACCGCATATCATTCTCATGCCCGAACAACCGATACACGAGGCTCGCTACCTGGCGCAGGTTGAAGAGGTTTATCGCCGCCTTGGCTATGTGATCGTCGTTGTCTCCGAGGCAGCACGCGATGAGCAAGGCCAACCTCTGGGAACGTCGGGACAGGTAGGATTAGATGCTTTTTCCCATCCATTGTTGAGCGGCGCGGCGCAATATCTGGTAGAATTAGTGAAGAAGCACCTGCGGCTACGCGCTCGCTTTGATAAGCCCGGCGACCTGCAACGCATGGCCTCCAATAGCATTTCGACTGCCGACCGCGACGAAGCGTATCTCGTAGGGCAACAGGCCATACACGCGCTTATGCATGGCGAAAGTGATAAGATGGTGACATTAGTTCGGCATGCCGGACCAACCTATCATTGCACTACCAGTCTGGTCGAGCTGGCAGAGATCGCCAATGTGCAGCAGCTCATGCCAGCAGATTATCTCGACGAAAGCAAGACGATGGTGACACAAGCATTCTACGACTATGCTTTGCCGTTAATCGGGGAACCATTACCACAGCATGCCGCTTTGAAAATAACAAGGATACTAAAATGACGGCACTGAAACGAGCTATTGTTGTCGTCCTTGACGGCGTTGGTGCGGGAGCCAACCCGGACGCACATGCCTATGGCGATGATGGTGCCAGTTCACTTGAGCACTGCGCGCAGGCCGTTGGCGGCTTATCGTTGCCCCATCTGGGCAGTATCGGCCTGGGAAATATCACCCCCATCCTGGGAACACCCCCTACCGACTCAGCCAAGGGAGCCTACGGACGCATGATTGAGTCGGCAGCTGGCAAAGATAGTACCACCGGACACTGGGAAATGATGGGCGTAGTCCTGCACAAAGCACTACCCACCTACCCGCATGGCTTTCCCCCCGATGTAGTCGCCGCCTTTGAACAGGCCATTGGTTGCCCAGTCATTGGCAATCAGGTTGCCTCTGGCACCGAGATTATTAAGGAACTGGGCGAAGAACACATGCGCATCGGTCGCCCCATCCTTTATACCTCCGCCGATAGCGTCTTCCAGCTTGCCGCGCACCAGGATATTATCCCCCTGGCGGAACTGTATCATATGTGCCAGCTTGCGCGTCATATGCTTACAGGAGACCACGCCGTTGGACGCGTCATTGCTCGGCCTTTTATCGGTACGCCGGGAAACTTTAAGCGCACCGAACACCGTCGCGATTTCTCGCTCGAACCGCTCGGCGTCACACTGCTCGATCTATTAAAAGAACATGGCAAAGATGTCATTGGCATCGGGAAAATTGAAGACCTCTTCGCCGGACGCGGGCTGACCCAGCGCGATCATACCGAGACCAATAGTGCTGGTATGGCAGTCACACTGCGCTACCTTGAACAAGATTTTACTGGTCTGCTCTTTGTCAATCTGGTAGAATTTGATATGCTCTGGGGACACCGCCGCGACAGTGCAGGCTACGCCCAGGCATTGCGCGAGGTAGATGCCTGGCTTGCTCACATGCAACGGGCCATGCAGCCAGGGGACGTGCTCTTCTTTACCGCCGATCATGGCGTCGATCCCACCTATCGTGGGACAGATCACACCCGCGAACAGGTGCCATTGCTGGCCTATGGCGAACCTGTGCGAGCAGGCGTCAACCTGGGCGTTCGTTCTACCTATGCCGATTTGGGTCAGACACTGGCCGAAGCTTTTTCCGTTGGTCACCTGGCGGCAGGTACGAGTTTTGCACACGAGATAGGGATTTTATGACAGAAACACAACGCAATAATCCCGCGGGACACCCGCAAGGAGGCATGCCTATACATGGTGAACGGGTCTTTCTCCGCCGCCCCACGATGGACGATGCCGCGAAAGTTTTCCATTGGGAACGCGATGACGAGGTCTGGCATCACGATCTGCACCGTCCATATTCCGACAGCATGACAGAGTTCTTGCCCATTTTTGACCGCAACTACGTGTACGGCAACGGGCGACAATTCTGGTTCATCATCGATGACGAAAAACATATTCCTATCGGCACCATCACGTATTTTAATATTGATTATCGTATCGGACAGGTCGAAATTGGACTGGGACTGGGCGAAAAGACGCGTTGGGGAAGAGGGTATGGCTCAGAAGCCATTCGCACGCTGGTCCAGCACCTCTTTTCCACTACTGGACTGACGCGTATCTACGCCGAGACCGCTAAAGCGAATCATCCCGCACGCCGCGCTTTCGCCAAAGCCAACTTTGTCGAGGTCGGCCAGATTTTTGACCCTCGTAGTTCAGGCGAACCCTGGATACTTTTAGAAATTTGGAAGAAGAGGAAGTATACAAGATGACACAACCGAATGTAACCGTTGACCCCAAGCTATTTAAGGCTTACGATATTCGCGGCATTTATGGTCAGAACCTGACCGACGAGGTCGCCTATCGTATCGGGCGTGCGGCTGCCCAGTATTTGAATGTCCCAGAGATCGCGGTAGGCCGTGACATGCGCGTCTCCTCACCACAGTTAGCCGCCGCCATGATGCGCGGCATTACCGACAATGGCACTAACGCTATTGAACTGGGCATGACCACCACCGATGGCCTCTATTTCGCCGTCGGCAAGTTCAACTATGCCGCAGGTGTGATGATTACCGCCTCACACAATCCAGGCAGAGACAACGGCATGAAATTCTGCCGCGCACAGGCCTTTCCTGTCAGCCAGGAAAGCGGCCTCGCCGATATCCGCGACCTTGCCATCAGTGGCAATTTCACCGAACCTACCGCCAAAGGACAAATCATCAAGCATGACATCACCGATGCGTATGTAGCACACGCCCTTTCGTTCATCGATGTGAGCAAAATTCGACCGCTCAAAGTCGTAATTGACGCTGGCAATGGCATGGCTGGTATGATGATGCCGCATGTATTCAAGCACCTGCCTTGCGAACTCGTCCCGCTCTATTTTGAACTGGATGGCACTTTCCCCAACCATCCAGCCAGCCCGATTGAGCCAGAGAATATGGCTGATCTACAAAAGAAGGCGCGTGAAGTCCATGCCGACCTGGGAGCCGCTTTCGATGGCGATGCCGACCGCATGTTCCCCGTCGATGAGCATGGCAACCTCGTCGATGGCTCTCAAGTCATCGAAGCCGTATCAAACAGCCTCCTTCACAAATTCCCTGGTTCTACGATTCTCTATAACCTGATCGTCTCCAAGAGTGTTCCTGCACTGGTTCAATCCTTAGGAGGTAAAGCGATACGTACTCGCGTCGGACACTCGTTCATCAAAGCCGAAATGCGCAAGGACAATGGCATCTTCGGCGGCGAACACTCCGGCCACTTCTACTTCCGCGACAACTGGTTCGCCGACTCCGGCCTGATCGCCTTCTTAATCATCCTGGAACTGGTTTCGGTCGAAGGGAAACCCTTCTCAGAGATACTCAAACCCTTGGACCGTGGTGTGCGCAGCGGCGAAATCAATAGCACCGTCAATGATACGCAAGGTAAGCTAAAAGCCCTGGAAGAACACTTCAAGCAAGGCGCACAGTCCGTTGACCACCTGGATGGTCTCACGGTTGACTATGGCGACTGGTGGTTTAATGTGCGCCCCTCCAATACCGAGCCTCTGCTGCGCCTCAATCTCGAAGCCAATAACCAGGAGTTGATGGAACAGAAACGCGACGAACTCCTGGCCTTCATTCGCAGGTAATTGTCTGTAATGGGAACAAACAAACAGGCGACCTGCGCAGGTCGCCTGTTTGTTTGTTCCCATTATTCTTCTGCTTCCTCGGCTTGCACCTTTTCTACCACCTTACGCAATATGTCGTATGGTTGTGCGCCCGACACCAGGTATTTATTGTTGAAAACCAGCGCGGGGACGGCATCCAGCCCATATTGCTGTGCCAGGTTGATATCAGCCGACACTTCCGCGTCATACACGGAACTGTGCAACACGTCCTCGACATGTTCAGTTGGTAGGCCAACCTCTTGCACAATCTCTTTGAGCACTTCTGGTTTATCAATCGCTCGGCCTTGTAGCCAGTATGCATCCTGGATCGCCTGATGGCCTTCCTCACCTTTACCCTGGGCTTCGAAAAATTTCTCCAGGATCAGCGCAGGACGACTATCAATCTCAAATGGGCCAGGCTTCAATTCAAGACCAAGTTCCTGCCGCACTCGTTCGGCAAAGCGGGGACGTGAGGCCTCTATCCTGGCGCGATATGCAGGTGGCATCGGTGGAGAACCGGCGGGACGCAGTTGGAACGAACGCCACGTAATGGCGAGATCATACGTTTCTTGAAGCTTCTCCAAACTGGAGGCTACCAAAAAACAGAACGGTCAAACAAAGTCAGACCAGACATCAATTTGTACAGGCATATAACTAAGCTCCTTTCTAATACTTCATATACTATAGCACGATTCGAGAGGAGGCATACCAGATGTTTTCTTACAATACATGTGATATACTCTGTAGAGGAAATGTGATCCTGCTCCTGAAAAGTGCAGCGAGGAAAACAACAATGAAAGAGAGAGGCATGATGTCACAACAACAAAAACTCATCCAATTACCTCTGGTAAGCATGCTCCTTCTTTGCCTGCTTGCTGGTGTGTACCTGTTTGCGTCGAAGCGTTTTTCGAAACGCGAATCTTCGGCCTCTATCGAGAAGCACTCGCTGGATACATCTTCCGCTGAGGCCCTCAAGTATTGGACAGCGGACAAAATGCGCAAGGCTAAACCTGTCGACCTACCGAACGTCAAAGTTCCTGAACAAGGGAAACGGCAACCGCGCCGCCCTCGCGACTAGTCCACACCCTGCTTGGTGAAAGAGAGAGGTCTGATGCCACGACAGCTGAAACTTAACCAATTACCCCTGGTTGGCAGAATTCTTCTTTACTCGCTTGCCGCTGTGTACCTGGTGTATATGGTTGCATTGGGTAATTTTCTGTACACGTCGGTATCAGCTCTTTCGCAACCGATCATTGAGCATCCGGTGGATACAAACCCCGCTGTCGTCGTCCAGCATTGGACGGTGGCTAATATGCTCAATGCTACCGATGCCGACCAGCAGATCAGTAACGCCTCTGCTCTTACACAGGTGAGCCTCGACACCAACAAAGGAAACCAGCAACAGGGGCAACCTCCCAGCAATGGGGAACCTTCTTACCCTCTCTCGACCGTTGGGAAAGTCTTTTTTTCCAATAGTGCTGGACAAGACTTTGTCTGCTCTGGTACTGCCGTTGCCAGCCTCAATCATAATGTTGTTGACACTGCTGGTCACTGCCTCTACTGGAGTGGTGGCTGGGTGAAGAACGTGGTCTTCTGCCCTCTTTATGATAATGGCAATACACCGTATGGCTGCTGGGCCGCTCGTGATCTAGAGGTTCCTTCCGACTGGATAAACGCCAAGCCAAATGACTTTCATCATGACTTTGGCATGGCCATCGTTGCTCCTAATAGCCAGGGCGACTTGACCGATGTGGTGGGTGGTGCCGGTTGGGCCTATAATCAGCCGGTCAATCAACCCTTCTACGCTTATGGCTATCCTGCCGGACCTCCTTTCGATGGCCAGACCAGAAAGACCTGCGAGGCTCCTTCCGGCAAAAGCTGGCAGCATGGGGGCGGCACCGTTGTCTCCATCCCCTGCGATATGACCGGTGGCTCCAGTGGTGGCCCCTGGTTCATTAAGATCAACGGCAACTTCTACCTCAATGGACATAACGACTTCATCAGTAGTATGCAGCCCAATCACATGTTCTCTCCCTACTACGATGATACCTGGTACGCTCTTTACAACAAGGCCCAGAATACGTAAGTATTCATGACAGAAACTATTCATATTTGGAGTGGAGAAGCGGAATTGTATGCTGATGTCCGCCCTGCACCACCATCTATTCTCTTAGATATCTGTACACAATTGATACATACGCCACATCCTACCTTGGTCGTGGATCTTGGAAGTGGGACTGGTCTTTCAACAGTGTTTTGGGCCAAGCGGGCACAACAGGTCATTGGTATTGAGCCAAATGCAGACATGCGTTTGCAAGCAATGCAGCGTGCAGCGACTTCACCTCATACAGAACATGTGCAATACCAGGATGGATTTTCCACACAGACTGGATTGCCATCTGAAAGTGCCGATATTGTGACCTGTTCTCAATCACTCCATTGGATGGAACCTGAACCGACGTTTGCCGAAGTAACGCGCATCCTGAGACTGGGCGGACTTTTCGCTGCCTATGACTACGATTGGCCCCCGACTGTTCACTGGGAAGTGGAGCAAGCGTATCATGAAGTCATTGCACGTTTTCGGAAGATCAGAGCTGAGCGAGAAGTTGATCGCGGAGTAAAATCATGGTCAAAAGACAAACATCTCACAAGGATGCAGGATAGCGGACGCTTCCGCTACATGAAAGAACTTGTCGTGCATCACATGGAAAAGGGCAATGCAGAGCGCTTCATTGGACTCACGTTGAGTTATGGTATTGCTCGTTACCTGAAGCAAGGCTATCTCACGGAGCAAGAGGTCGGCCTTGACCACTTGAAACGTGTTGCTCACAATTTGATAGGACTAGAACCTATCCCCTGGTACTTCAGCTATCGCGTGCGAATTGGGATCAAATGAGCGGTATATGTTGCCGCATGCACTTTCAACGCTTCTACCACCACACTTGGAAGTGCAATCTTACGCCAAGCTGCTTGAAACGCCATACAAACGAAAATGTTCAGATTCGATGGTGGTAATTTGTAAATTTGGGAAATAAGCGGGCCATCAATGGCCAGCGTATCCCCATCCGGCTCGCATGTGCCGCTTTGTTGCCTGGATCGTGTCAGAGGATGTCCTCGTAAACATCGTCAAAGGGGAAGCTTACGCCTATGCTGGTGAGTTCTACCAGGTCGCCGGGCAGGTAGTGGAACTGCCACCAGAAATTGCCCTCGCGGCGGTGGACTTCAATCGCTCGGTACTCACTGCCGACGAGGACATACTCCTGTAGCGAGGGCAGCTTCTTGTACGCTTTAAACTTCGCATCGCGATCTCGCTTCTCGGTAGCCGGGGAGAGTACCTCGATGGTCACGGTGGGCGTCGACGGCAGTCGAGTCTCGCCGCAGGCGACGGTTATGTCAGGGTAGCTATAGTTTCCCTGTACCATTTTCATCGGACCAACGCTGGAGTAGGCCATACACTCAGATCCGCGCAGTTGTGGCTTGATCAGCGATCCGATACTGAGACAGAGTGCCGCGTGGGCCAGAGAACCGCCAGCCATATCGAGAATGTCGGCGTCGCTTCCATACGCACTGGAGGCAGGACGCAGCATCGTCACGATGCCATCAATGCGTTCGTATTTTGCATCCGAGGATGCATCCAGGGCAAGGTATTGCTCCTCGGTCATATACACGCCTTCATTGGTAAAGGCTAATCTATCGTCTGCCATACGCGCCTCATTTCCTCTCCCTACTATATACCATAAATGGCAATTGCACCATATCGAGACTCCCATTCCCTACCTCTGCCGGAGCAAGGGATCGCGGCGAGAAGCGGCGCGTTGACGGTGACCACCAACATATATTGGCGTGTGACAAGGGCAATGATGACGTCTGCAATGGTAATAATGATGACGACGATGAGCAGCAGGCGCTGGTCTGAAAACACACAAACCTACACCTTGCCAATACTAGAGCACCCATGGTACTATCATCCTTGGCACAACAATTCAACGCCATCTAGTAGCCAGGGAAGGTAGGCATACCATTGACTTCTGCGGAATATACCACGCAACCAACAGCAACTACCGCCTCAACTGAGGCTGACTTCTTATCCATCGCGGACTTGGCCCAGACGCTCAGTCGAGAACTTAGCTTGAATAGTGGGCAAATTGCTCGCACTATCGCACTTTTGGATGAAGGCAATACCATCCCCTTTATTTCCCGCTACCGCAAAGAGGTAACGGGCAGCCTGGACGAAGTACAAATCCAGGCTATAGCCGACCGCGCCGCCGCTCTACGCGCCTTGCATGATCGGAAAAACGACGTCCTGCGCTTGATCGAAGGTCAGGGCAAACTGACGCCAGAGCTGACCACCTCTATTATGAGCGCAACCACATTGCAAGAGGTGGAAGACCTCTATCTCCCCTATCGCGCCAAGCGCAAAACCCGCGCCAGCGTCGCCCGTGAAAAAGGGCTGGCACCATTAGCCGATCTCATCTTGCAGCAACTCGAACTGCGCGGCGATCCCGATACCATCCTGGAACAACAGGCCCACGGTTTCTTGAATGCCGAAAAGGGCGTGGATACTAGCCTGGAAGCCTACGCGGGAGCCTGTGATATCGTCGCGGAAGTAATTGCTGAAGATGCCAATGTACGTGGTAGCGTGCGTGCCTCGTTCTTCAAGCGTTCCACCCTCAGCGCAAAAGTCGCTGACCCTGACAAAGTCGCGGAGAAAGACCCCAATGGCGTCTATCAACTCTACTATGATTTCAATGAAAACATCACAAAACTGGTACCGCATCGTGTGCTGGCTCTCAATCGTGCGGAACGGGAAGACGTTTTACGCGTGGGCGTCTCAATGGCCTATGAACAGGCTCAACCCGCTATCACTCAGCAGTATCCCGTCAAAGCCACATCTCCATTTGCCCAGCACCTCGCGAACGCTATGGAAGATGGCTACAAACGTTTGCTCGCGCCCGCCATGGAGCGCGAAGTTCGTGCGGAATTGACTCGCCAGGCCGAAGAACACGCCATCAATATATTTGCCGCGAATCTGCGCAACCTCTTATTGCAACCGCCCCTGCGTGGCAAAAAAGTCCTGGGTATTGACCCCGGCTTTCGCACCGGTTGCAAACTGACCATCGTAGACGAAACGGGTAAGTTCATCGAATCTGATACGATGTACCTCTTCCAGTCAGAAAAAGCGCAGCAGACCCTCCGTAAGCTGCTGACACAGCACAATATCACGGTGATCTCCATCGGTAATGGCACGGCATCCCGCGAGACCGAGCAAGTCATCGCCAGCCTCATTCGCGAGCTTGAGCAGGAAACTGGCAAGACCGGACAAATCGGTTATGTCATCGTCAACGAGGCTGGGGCCTCGGTCTATTCCGCTTCTGAGGCCGCTCGTCAGGAATTTCCCACGCTGGATGTCACGCAGCGCGGCACTATCTCCATCGCTCGTCGGCTGCAAGACCCGTTAGCGGAACTCGTCAAGATCGACCCCAAAGCGGTCGGCGTGGGCCTCTACCAACACGATGTAGATCAGAAAGAGTTGGCGGACATGCTTGACCGCGTCGTAGTATCCTGCGTCAACTTCGCTGGTGTCGAGGTTAATTCCGCCTCTGCCGCGCTCCTCAAGCATGTTTCAGGTGTCAATAACCGCGTTGCCAATGCCATCGTCAAATACCGCGAAGAGCACGGCCCGTTCAAGTCGCGCAGCGAACTGCAAAAAGTATCCGGCTTAGGCCCGGCAACCTTTGTGCAGGCCGCCGGTTTCTTGCGCGTAGCGAATGGCCTGGAACCACTCGATAACACCTTCATTCACCCTGAGAGCTACGCGGCTACCCGCGCTCTCTTGGATATGCTCCCCTCCGACGGCGCAAGCAACACCACAAAACCAGCCGAACGCATCGCCCAGTTTCGGCAACGCATCAAACTGCAACACAGTCTGGGACGCACCAACCGCAATCGCTCCACTAATGCCAATGGCGACAGCGAACAAGCCGCCTGGCAAGACATTGCCAAAAAGATCGGCGTAGGTCTACCTACCCTGAACGACATCCTGGAGAACCTGGAAAAACCCGGCCTGGACCCGCGCGAAGCACTACCAGCCCCCCTCTTGCGTCACGACGTTTTAAAAATAGAGGACTTGCAAACCGGCATGATCTTGCAGGGCACCGTGCGCAACGTGGTAGACTTTGGAGCCTTTATAGATATAGGCGTCAAGCAGGACGGTCTTGTCCACGTCTCCGAACTTGCCGACCGCTTCGTCAAAGACCCACTGACGGTTGTCGCCGTTGGACAGGTCGTGCAAGTGCGCGTCCTCAAAATCGATACCCAACGAGGCCGTGTACAACTCAGTATGCGCGGAATTCCCAAATAGCCCCCGACAATAATAACAGTTCAGCTTGCATACTTTTCATCCACGCCATACTATCCATGTGTCTAATCATTTTGGTGGTGAAAGGAGCATTCATATGCCAGGCTCATTACGCATCGGCAGAATTGCCGGTATCGACATTTACATCAATGTTAGCTGGATTATTATCCTGGTATTTCTTACGTGGTCGCTGGCGACCGGCTGGTTTCCGCTCCTGTACAAAGGGTGGTCGCCCGGCACATATTGGCTTGTCAGTTTTATCGCTGCCATTCTGCTGTTCGTCTCCGTACTTCTGCATGAGTTGGCCCATTCAGTGGTTGCGCGTGCGCGTGGCCTATCGGTACATAGCATTACCCTCTTCATCTTCGGTGGTGTTTCTAACATCGAGCAGGAACCGACCAGTCCCGGCGTAGAATTTCAAATGGCCTTCGTTGGCCCCTTTGTGAGCCTGTTGATTGGCATCATCGCCTACTTGCTTCAATTAGTCATTCAGAACGGCTCACCGCTCGAGGGCATACTCGGCTATCTCGCTGTCTCAAACATCCTGTTAGGCATCTTCAACTTGATTCCTGGTTTCCCTTTGGATGGTGGACGCGTGTTACGCTCCATCATCTGGAAAGTCACTGGTAGTCTACCCAAAGCCACCCGCGTCACTACAATGGTCGGTCAGGGGATTGCTTATCTCTTCATCTTCTGGGGTATCTGGCAGTTTTTTGCAGGCAACATTTTAAACGGCATCTGGATTGGCTTTATTGGTTGGTTCCTCCTCAATGCCGCCCAATCCGCGAACTCACAGATAGCGTTACAATCGATGTTTAAAGGTGTGACAGTTGGTAGAGTAATGAATGCAACACCAACTACAGTTCCCGCGAACATTTCCCTGCAAAGGCTCGTTGATGAATTCTTTTTGCCGCAAGGGCTGCGCTCAGCCATGGTAATGCAAGGCGACCTATTAGCGGGCTTGATTACACTCGGTGATATTCGCCATGTGCCGCGTGAGGAATGGACACAGACCCCCGTCGGCCATGTAATGATACCGCTAGAGAAATTACATGTCGTCTCACCAGAACAAAACCTCAACGACGTGCTTCCCTTGATGGCTGGTCGAGATGTCAATCAGCTGCCCGTAGTGCAAAATGGTCGTCTGGTCGGTATTCTGAGTCGAGATGCGATTATGCGCTATCTCGAAGTGAGGCGCAGTCTCAATTTAGATAAAGCTGCCTGAAAACACAATGTAGAGACACGAGCAATTGCGTCCCCGGCCCTATAACGAAACAGTATACTTGGTTCCACCACTCCCATATTGCACCAGGAAGTCAATGGTAAATGATTTGATGCCTGCTGGCCCTGTAAAGACCACTCGGCCACCAACAGACCTCGCGCCTGCATTAAAGGTGTAGGGAAGCGTGTTATCCATGGGTGGGTGGATCGGCCCACCATTAAAACTGAGTCGTATATAGTCGTAGCCATAGCCAGGCGCAACCGCTATTCCGTTCGGGTTACTGACACGAAAGTTTAACGCGTAAAACTGTTGCCCCGCTTTTGTCTGTACTCCTCGATACGAATAACGAATATCGACACTTGAGAGGTGGTACGTGAGCAAATGGGGATTGTTATAGGGAAAGTAATAGTTGAAATCGCTGTTCTGTGCAGAGGTGCGATCCGTATAGTCCTTCGGATTGAACTTACCCGTAGATGGTATCGTCACCATGTATTCCCCAAGCTGAGTAGAGCCTAATTGGAGTTTCAATGCGGAGAGTTGTAATCCTGCGGGCGTGGAAAAATCTATCCACCCTGTTTCACTCGTTCCAGGCTTCGGCCCCACGGACAGTGACACATTCGTAGGACTCAACGCACGAACATATGGGGCCAGTAGACGCGCAATATCATAATACATGACACTGATTTGGTCAGAGGATTTATTGGCAACGTTCATATTCACTCGCACTACCGCGGCTCCGGGATGAATGCCGTCGTCAGCAAACGAGGTTGCATATTCAATATTTACAACTGTATACTCCAAACCAGCATAATCTGCTGTTCTTTGCACATTGAATGTCTGACCTGCTATAGGAGTGGAAGTCGGATTAGTAGGAATTTTGATATTTTTAAGCCACCCCCAGGCGGCATAGCTAACACTGCTGAGTATAATAACACCCACTATCAGTAAAACACTAAACAAGAGCCATTGGCGTGTCGGATTCTTGCTCGTTTGCAAGCTTGCGGCGACAGGTGCTGGTGGCTTCTCTTTATGCTGCGGTGCTAAAACTGGGATAGATGATAGTTTTTTTGCCATAAAAAACAGCTTCTCCTTTCGAGAGCAGGTTCCCTCCATCTCTATTGTAACAAGTTTCCTTGCATCTTCATAGCTTTACTATCAGCAATCTTGGCTCTTCCAACTTTTTGGTGAACCACTTGTAAATTCATACGCTCCATCACTGATGCTCCTTCGGACAGACATTAGGCATCGTGGATCCCTTGCATCAGATCAAATTATCTGACTATAATCAGAGAACGAGAAGTTACTGATTGAGTACGTCTGGAGGGTTTCATAGAGATGGCATTGATTGAACAGGTTCGAAGCTTCAATCGGACCATGACCGAGCGCGTTGGTGTCCTCAACGATCACTTCCTGGGCCGAAACCATCCTCTTGGCGAAGCACGGCTCTTGTGGGAGATCGGAGCAGAGGGGGCAAGCATTCGGGAACTGAGACGTCGGCTCTCGCTCGATTCGGCCTACGTCAGCCGCCTGCTGCGCTCACTTGAGCAACAAGGCTTGATTGTGGTGAGGACGAGTGAGCATGATGGAAGAGTTCGCCTCGTCCAGCTTACCGAAGCTGGCCTTCGTGAGCGAGCAGAGCTGGATCAGCGAGCTGATGCCTTTGCCCGTTCCTTGCTGGAGCCACTAGGCGAGAGCCAGCGCGTGAAACTGGTGGCAGCCATGGCACAGGTCGAGCGGCTTCTGATCGCATCCATGGTACAGATCACCGTCGCCGATCCAACCAGTCAGGATGCCAGATGGTCCATTGAGCACTATTTCACTGAACTGGGCGAGCGCTTTGAGACTGGTTTCGATCCTACCTTGGGCATTTCGGCACATGCGCACGAACTGGTGCCCCCAGCTGGTCTGTTGCTCGTTGCCCGTCTGCGAGAGGAGCCGGTAGGCTGTGGTGCCTTAAAGTTTCACGAGAATACTGTCGGGGAACTCAAGCGCATGTGGGTCGCCCCACGAGCGCGTGGCCTTGGGCTGGGACGACGTCTGCTAGAGGCTTTGGAGCACGCGGCCAGGGAAGCGGGAATGACGGTCATTCACCTGGAAACGAACTACACCCTCATCGAAGCCATCGAGCTGTACCGACACTCTGGATACCAGGAGGTAGAAGCCTTCAACGACGAACCCTATGCCCATCACTGGTTTGAAAAGCGCCTTTGAGCGTGAAAGCATTTTTAGAACAGATCACTGTTCCCGTCCTCTTTGGACTTTGGAAAAGACAAAAGGAGCACTCATGCAACCCTTCATGCTCGCATGTGGTCCCTGGCGTCCCTTCTTTCGGGATCACGAGATCGGTGTTCCAGAATAAGTGCCGTTACTCTACTCAGGCGATAGACACCGAAGCGATGATGGACGGAAACATCATTAACGACTTTTAGATTAAGACGTTAAATTGAGAGAAAATGCGCCACTCCCATCCTGGGGATTAGGGAAAACCCACGTACCACTTATCGAGCCATTTGACACGGTTCCAGTATAGGTAGTCCCCAGTGTGATTTGATTTCCACTTACGTAAGAGGTGTCAGTAAATGAAAAAGTATCACCATTTATAGTGCCATTTATGTTCACTGTTGTGTTGTACATGTCCTCTCGGAGAGTACCTGAGAACGAATTGCCGTTAACAGTGATCATAAGAGTCATATCGAAAGGTGGTCGACCATCATTGTATGTACCTTGACCTTGCCAGGTTCCGCTCCTGAATACAGCAGGAGGTGTTGGAGTTGGAGTCGGTCCAGGGGTATTGGCCTGACCAGGCTGCACTATCGTCACGCTAACACTGTTTTTTGTGCTGTAGTTGCTAGCGTCCCTGGCTGTCAGGGTGTGGGTACCGACGCTCCAGGCATCGGTGATGGTCACATTTGCGCTAAAGGTGCCGTTCGCGTCACTTCGCGTGCCTTGATTGCCCGGCGCGACACGGCCATCCAGCAGGAAGGTAATCGCCGAATTGCTGGAAAACTTCTGCCCGCTGATATGCAGGATCGTCCCATTTGCTCCTGCCGGAGCATTGCCCACCGTATACTTGCTGGTGATGCTGATGAGCGGCTGCGGGCGTGAAAGGAAATAGGCTGCTGCTGCAATCCCACCTGCTGCAACCACCACCACGGTTGTCACCACAAGAATGATGGTCTTGACGGCTGAGCCACCTGCCGCTTTGGTCACATGCCCCGCCGCGTGTTGCGTGCGATGGGTAGGGTGTTCGTGATGCTTGTGAATTGGGTGATGTTCCTGAGTTCCCGGCTGTTCTGGCGGATGGTGCGTCGGCTGTGGCCTCTGCACGGGATGGCTGATAGGCATATTCCCTGGCCCCTGCGCGGGAGGGCCGACAGGTGCTGGTGCTGGCCCCTGCGCGGGAGGGCCGACAGGCGCGTTCGTGTAGGGAGTGGGAGACCCTGCTACACTGGGGACGCTGCCGATCTGCGGCGTTCCCGGCACTACCGGTGCTCCGGGAGTAGAGGCCTGCCCACTGCCCAGCAGTGCATCCGCTCCCAGGGCCGCGCCATACAGGGGAGACCAGGACGCTATCCCTCTTCGACGCTCGTCTTCGTTTTTAGCAGCCGGAGGTGACGGTGGCGTTCCCCGCCCTTGTACGTTTGGAGACCAGGCAGGCGTACTGCCCTGCGCAGGATAATTGCTGTAAGGTGGCCAGGTCGCTGGTATTGTGCCGCCTTCTGGTACCCAGGTTTGCGGCTGCGGTGTATTGCTCATGGTAGCTGCCGCATCTGTCGCGATAGCATCCTGCACGCTTCCACACTTCCCGCAGAAGCGGAAGTTTGCTTGGAGGTCGACTCCGCAATAGCTACATTTGTGCATTGCTCATACTCCTTGACGAACCAAACGCATTCTCAGAGGCCAGAGCTAATTGCTCCAATGTGTACCACGAACTAAAAGATTAGACGTATAGGAGTGCAACTAGCTGATATACTCAGCATATCATGGTATTCGACTATATACAACTGCTTTTACGGTAGAGGTACCTGTACTTTGGAGCTTTTCGGGTACATCAAAAAGCCCTGTTTGCCAACAGAGGATTCTTGACACCCTCATGAGGGCGTGTTAGCATAAATTCAGTCAGCTAAAACATGAAAGCAACTCTTATTTCCCGCCTGCAATGGCGTAAAGTATGCTGCTAAATAATGCTACTAAGGAGCGGTATTTTTGTGAAAATCCATGAATATCAGGCCAAAGATATTCTGGCACGCTATGGCGTCCCGATACAACCCGGACGTGTAGCCCATACGCCAGAAGAAGCCGAAGCTATTGCCCGCGATCTCCGTGGGCCAGTCGTCATCAAAGCCCAGGTTTATGTTGGTGGACGCGGTAAAGCTGGTGGCATCCAGTTCGGCGATACGCCGGAAGAGGCCCGGGCCGCCGCCGCAAAAGTGTTGGGCATGGACATCAAAGGACTGACAGTCGAAAAAGTTCTGGTAGTCTCCAAGATTGATATTCAGGAAGAGTACTATCTCGGTATCATCCTCGACCGCAAATCACAGTCCCCGGTAGTCATGGTCTCGAAAGAAGGTGGCATCGACATCGAGGAAGTTGCCGAGAAAACACCTGAGAAGATCATTAAGCAGCCCATCGATATGCATTGGGGTTTGCGCCCATTCGAGGCACGCGACATCCTGGCACGCGCAGGACTACCCCACAGAGTCATCGGTAAAGGCGGAGCTATCCTCACCGCCCTGGCCAAAGCCTTCATTGAGAGCGATGCCAGCCTGGCCGAAATCAATCCCCTCGTCCTCACCAAAGATGGGCAAGTCCAGGCTGCCGATGCCAAGATACTGATTGATGACAATGGCTTATTCCGTCAGAAAGAGTATGCCACCTGGGCCGAGTCCGAGGAGTCCAACCCGCTTGAATACGAGGCCAAACAGGCCAACTTGACCTATGTCAAACTCGATGGCAACGTCGGCATTATAGGCAATGGTGCAGGACTGGTCATGACTACGCTGGATATGGTCGCCCGTGTGGGTGGGAAACCCGCTAACTTCCTCGATATTGGCGGCGGTGCCAAGGCCGAAGTGATGTATAAAGCACTGACCTTTGTGGCTCGTGACCCGCAAGTTAAGGGTATCCTCGTCAACATCTTTGGTGGTATCACTCGTGGTGAAGAGGTCGCCAGGGGCGTCATTATGGCTCAGGCCGAGCTACCCAAAGGCATGCCCATTGTTGTGCGCCTGTCAGGTACAGGGGCCGAAGAGGGCAAAGCTCTGTTGAAAGATGCCGGACTCGATTGGGGTAAAGATATGCGCGACGCGGCTCAGAAGATTGTCGCCGCGATTGGATAAAAGGAAACACTGATGAGTATTCTGTTAGATAATAAGACACGCGTGATCGTTCAGGGTATTACCGGGCGCGAAGGGAAATATCATACACGCAATATGAAAGTCGCTGGCACCAATATCGTCGGCGGTGTGACCCCCGGTAAAGGCGGTAGCACGGTAGAAGACGTACTGGTTTTTGACACAGTGGCAGAGGCTGTTGCGTTTACAGATGCCGAGGCAAGCTGTATCTTTGTACCACCTTCCGGTGCCGCCGACGCGATTATGGAAGCCGCCGCGGCTGGTATCAAGCTGATTGTCTGTATTACCGAGGGCATCCCCGTTATTGATATGACACGCGCTATGCTGGTAGTTCACGAGCACGGCGCACGCTTGATTGGCCCCAACTGCCCCGGCATGTGTACGCCAGGACAGGGTAAGATCGGCATCATACCCTACCAGATTTTCACTCCTGGCCCCGTAGGCTTTATTTCGCGCTCTGGCACGCTCACCTACGAAGTTGTCGCACTGCTTACTGAGGCTGGCCTTGGTCAATCCACCTGTATTGGGATCGGTGGCGATCCCATCATCGGCTCCACATTCGCGGACTATCTCAAACTATTTGAGGCCGATCCAGGCACCAAAGCTGTCGTTATGTGCGGCGAAATTGGTGGCAGCGACGAAGAAGATGCCGCCGAGTTTATCAAGACGATGAGCAAGCCAGTCGTAGCCTTTGTTTCTGGGCGCACAGCTCCGGCAGGAAAACGTATGGGCCATGCGGGAGCCATCATCTCTGGCAATACCGGCACCGCCCAGGGCAAAGTCGCGGCCCTGGCGGCCGCCAACGTGCCTGTCGCCGATACCATCTTCGATATTCCCGACATGGTAAAAAAAGCTCTGGCATCGCTATAGGCTGCGAAATTAAGCAACATCCAGGGTTGATGAATGATGTGTAGGGGCCGGTTTACCGCGCCCACCGCCGATTTATCGGCCACCGGGACGGGCCGATAAATCGGCGATGGCCACGATAAATCGGGCCCTACACTGGCTTGTATTGGGCATAAGGCCCCTGTCCATCCCGATAATTAATAAGGTACAATCATATGACAACCGCGCTGGTTTATGATCCAATATTTTTAGAGCACAAAACTCCGCCCAATCACCCGGAGCGACCTCAACGCGTGGAAATGGCGATGAAAGTTCTCGAAGCCCTCCACTGGCTGGAACGCGATGGGCTGGTTGTCATGTCGCCTCGTGCCGCATCAGTCGATGAACTGGCCCTGGTGCATGATCGTGACTATATACAAGAGATAAAAGACG
>JADEYI010001391.1_pt1 | contig 18680 bp, 15 predicted proteins | sample 8542331 | NCBI WGS metagenome assembly JADEYI01 (sample SAMN16510988, study PRJNA670497) | mine drainage metagenome | isolation source: biofilm near Copperflume 1 | place: Germany: Marsberg coppermine Kilianstollen | collected 2018-02
GGGTAGAGGCCGACGTAGAAGACGCCGAGCATGAGCGCGACGGTGAGGCCCTGCATGACGTAGGGGACGCGCAGCCGGTGCGTCTCGCCCTCGGCGGGCGCGGTGACGAACGCTTCCTTCATCACCATCAGGTAGTAGTAGAGCGAGATGACGCTGGTGACGACGCCGATGGCGGCGAGCCAGTAGTAGCCCTGCTCGGTCGCCGCCTGGAAGAGGATGAACTTGGTGACGAAGCCGGCGAAGAGCGGCAGGCCGGCGAGCGAGAAGAGTGCGCCGGCGAGCGCGCCGGCGAGCAGCGGCGCGCGCTCGCGCATGCCGCGGAAGTCGGTGATCTCCTCCTTACCGGTCAGGTTGTACCAGGCGATGATCACGACGAAGAGGGCGAGGTTCGTGACCATGTAGCCGGTCAGGTGCAGCACGAGCGCTGACGCCGTGTTGTGCGAGAGGCCGGCGACGCCCATCAGCAGGTAGCCGATCTGGCCGATCGACGAGTACGCCATCAGCCGCTTGATGTTGTGCTGCTGGAGGGCGACGAGGTTGCCAAGGAGCATCGACGCGGCGGCGAGGCCGGCGATGATCCAGCTCCAGTCGTTGTGGACGACCTGGAAGGCGCCGCCGAAGAGGCGCAGCAGGAGCGCGAAGCCGGCGGCCTTCGACGTCGTCGAGAGGTAGGCGGTGATGGCGATCGGCGCGCCCTCGTAGGCGTCGGGCGTCCACATGTGGAACGGGACGGCGGCGACCTTGAAGCCGAGGCCGGCGATGATTAGCACGAGCGCCATGAGCAGGGCGAAGGAGTAGCCGTGGGTGCCGGCGGCGAGCGCGGCGGAGATGTCGCTGTAGTAGGTCGAGCCGGTAATGCCGTAGATCAGGCTGAGGCCGTAGAGGAACATCGCGGACGAGAATGCGCCGAGCAGCAGGTACTTGAGGCCGGCCTCGTTGGAGCGCGGGTCGAACTTCGCGAAGGAGACGAGGATGTAGAGGCTGAAGCTCAGGAGCTCGAGCGAGAGGTAGGCGGTCATCAGCTCGCGGGCGGCGGCCATGCCGATGGCGCCGACGGTGGAGAGGATGATCAGGCCGTAGTACTCGCCGGGGTGGCGGAGCTTGTCCTCGACGAGGCGCGCGGACGCCAGGCAGATCACGGCGGCGGTGCCCATGAACAGGACGCGGAAGTACGTCGTGTAGTTGTCGACCGCGTAGATGCGCGCGAAGGTCGAATCCTTGTTCACCCAGGAGAGCGAGACGGCGGCGGTCACCGCGAGGCCGGCTGCGGCGACGTACGAGAGCCACGACTTGCGCACCTGCGGGACGAAAAGGTCGAGCGCGACCACGATCGCGGCGAGGCCGGCGAGCATGAACTCCGGGATGAACAGCGTGTAGTCGAAGTTCAGGTTCATGAAACTCCGGGCAGGTGCCTGACGGTCTCGCTGATGCGGTCGACGAACGGCGCGGGCCACAGCCCCATGAAGAGGATGAAGGCGGCGAGCAGCGACGCCGTGCCGCGCTCCAGGTAGGTCATCTCCTTCAGCCCGGACCAGCGGTCATTGAAGACGCCGAAGAACGACATCGACCACATGCGGAGGATGTAGACGGAGGTGAGCATGGCGGCGAAGATGCCGAGCGCGGCGGCCCAGGGGTAGGTCTTGAAGGTGCCGACGAAGACGTTGAACTCGGCGACGAAGCCGGAGAGCGCGGGGAGGCCGACGGAGGCGAGGCCCGCGAGGCCGAAGAAGAAGACGAAGAACGGCATCCTCTGGACGAGGCCGCTGAAGAGGGTCATGTCGCGCGTGTGGGCCTGGTCGTAGACGGAGCCGACCATGGCGAAGAAGAGGGCGGTCATGACGCCGTGCGAGAACATCTGCAGCACGGCGCCGTCGACGCCGATGACGTTCATCGTCGCGAGGCCCATGAGCACGAGGCCCATGTGGCTGACGGACGAGTAGCCGATCATGTACTTGAAGTCGCGTTGCGCGGTCGCGGAGAAGGCACCGTAGACGACGTTGACCGTCGCCAGCACCATCAGGCCGGGCATCCAGAACGTCGCGCCGGCGGGGAGGAGCTGGATGCCGAGGCGGATGATGCCGAAGGCGCCGAGCTTCATCAGCACGCCGGCGTGCAGCATCGAGACGGCGGTGGGTGCGGAGACGTGGCCATCGGGCGACCACGTATGGAAGGGCCAGAGGCCTGCGAGGACGCCGCAGCCGATGAGGAAGAGCGGGAAGACGGCCTTCTGGAAGTTCTCGTTGAAGTGGTAGGCGTAGAGCGTCTGCAGGTCGAAGGTGCCCTGGCCGGCCTCGTGGAACACGGCGAAGATGCCGAGGAAGATGAGGATCGACGCCGAGACGAGCATGATCGTCAGCTTCATCGCGCTGTATTCCTTGGTGCGCGTGAAGGTGGGGAAGGTGCTGCTGGAGCCCCAGACGGCGATCAGCAAGTACATGGGGAGCACGGCGACCTCATAGAAGAAGAAGAAAAAGAAGAGGTCGAGCGATTCGAACGTGCCGTAGACGCCGGAGACGAGCACCCAGAAGAGGATGAAGAAGTCCTTGTTGTGGTGCTCGATCTTCCAGGAGATGAGCGTGCCACCGAAGGCGACGATGCCGGTGAGCAGCACCATCGGCGCGGCGATGCCATCGACGCCGAAGGCGAGCGAGATGCCGTGGGCGCGCAGGAAGCCGACGTTCTGGAGCCAGTCCCAGCGGACGAAGAATTGGTAGCCGCCGCCGCGGTCGATCTCGTACGCGAAGAAGACGTACATGGAGAGGGCGAAGAGCGCGGCGCCGACGATGGCGCTGAACCAGCGCACGACGTCGCGGCGCTCGTCGGGGACGAGCACCAGCACGGCTGCCGCGACGAGCGGGATGCCGGTGGTGGCGATGAGCCAGTAGCCCGAGTGCATGGCGCTCCTATCCCCTGTAGCCGAACGCGACGGCCGCGATGACGACGATGCCGACAACGATGGCCAGCGCGTAGTTCGGGATCTTGCCGGTCTGCTGGTACTTGCCGAGCCAGCCGAAGAACGACGTCAGCTCGCCGGCGCCGTTGACGCCGGAGTCGTTGACGATAGTACGGTCGAAGACGGCGACGACGCGGCCGGCGGCGAGCACGATCCTGTCGATCGCGAACTGATAGACCTCGTCGAAGTAGAAGCGGTTGTAGAAGAGCCGGTAGAGGAGTGGCGAGAAGGCGGCGGCGCGCTTCGACGGCTCGGCGTCGCCGGCCCACATCCAGGAGCCGAAGCCAAGGCCGGACACGACGAGGACGACGGAGCCGACGGCGAGGCCCCAGTTGACGTGGAACTTCTCCGGCCCATCGGCGAGGTTGTAGACGAAGCCCATCCAGCCGCTGTGGAAGCCGAGCGCCTTGCCGACGCCCTCGAACACGACGAATCCGCCGACGAGCGCCAGCGCGCCGAGCAGGATGAGCGGCCAGCTCATGGCGGGCTCGGACTCGTGCGCGTGCTCGTGGACGTGCTGGTCCTTGACGGTGCCAAAGAAGGTGAGCATGACGAGGCGCGCCATGTAGATCGCGGTGACCGGCAGGGTGATCATGACGGCGATGAGCACGATGTGGCTGAGGTGGCCGTTGTACACGCCGACGAGGATCTCGTCCTTCGCCCAGTAGCCGGCGAGAGGGACGAGGCCGGCCATCGAGAGGGCGCCGATGACGAACATGGGCGCGGTGATCGGCATCTTGTTCCAGAGGCCGCCGAGCTTGTCGACCTCCTGCTCCTCGGTGGCGTGGATAACGGAGCCGCAGCCGAGGAAGAGGAGCGCCTTGAAGAAGGCGTGGGTGAAGAGGTAGAGCATGGCGGCGCCGACGGCGCCGGAGCCGAGCGCGACGAACATCAGCCCGAGGCTGTTGAGGGTGGAGTAGGCGACGACGCGCTTGATGTCGCGCTGGGCGAGGCCCGCGAATGCGGCGATCATCGTCGTGGTGAGGCCGATGGCGGTGATCAGCTCGGGCATGCCGCGCACGACCTCCATCAGCGGCAGCATGCGGGCGACGAGGTAGACGCCGGCGACGACCATCGTGGCGGCGTGGATCAGCGCGGAGACGGGGGTAGGGCCCTCCATGGCGTCCGGCAGCCAGACGTGCAGCGGGAACTGCGCGGACTTGCCGCAGGCGCCGGCGAACATCAGCACGGCGGCGGCGGTGAGCCACTGTCGCGGGATGTCGCCGGCTTCGGCCATGTGGAGGATCTGCTGGATGTTGAAGGTGTGCGTCTGCGTGAAGAGGATGATGATGCCGATGAGCAGGCCGACATCGCCGATGCGCGTGGTGACGAACGCCTTCTTCGCGGCCTCGGCGGCGGACTGTTTGTCGTTGTAGTAGCCGATGAGCAGCATCGAGCAGAGGCCGACCAGCTCCCAGGCGAAGTAGAGGAGCAGCAGGTTGTCGGCGAGGACGAGCGTGAGCATCGACGCGACGAAGAGGGAGACGATGGCGTAGAACCAGCCGTAACGCCGGTCGCCGCGCATGTAGCCGGTGGAGTAGATCATCACCAGCAGCGTGATGAGGGTGACGACGAACAGCATGACGAGCGTGATCTGGTCGACCCAGGTGCCCATGCGGATGTCGATATAGCCCTGGACGTTGAGCCAGTCGCGGCTGACGCCGACGCCGTGGAAGCCGCCGCGGCCGATCGCGTTGCGGACGTCGTTGGCGATCGGGAAGACGAGGCCGAAGGCGGCGCCCATGAGGCCGATGGCGAGCCAGTCGCCCTTGCGCGGGAGCCAGGGGCTGAAGAGGAGCAGCAGCACGAAGCCGGCGACCGGCAACGCGGGCAAGAGCCAGGCGTCCGTCATGCCGAAGCTGATGATGTCCTCCCCCTGCTATGCGGCGCCCGGCCGGGCCGCGTCCGACTGTTGTCCGCTCACCACTTGAGCGTGTTGATCTCGTCGATGTTGGCGGTGCCGCGGTTCCGGAACACCCGCAGCACGACGGCGAGCGCCAGGCCGACCTCGGCCGCGGCGATGGTGATGACGAAGATGGCGAAGATGATGCCGACGAAGAGCGACGGGGCCGTGTACACGGCGAACGCGACGAGGTTGATGCTGACGGCGTTCAGCATCAGCTCGACGGACATCAGGACGAGCACGGCATTGCGGCGCGAGAGCACGCCGAAGACGCCGATGGAGAAGAGGATGCCGCTGAGCACGATGAAGTGCACGAGCGGGATCGACTGGGCGACGCTCTGCACCTAGCGCTCCCCTTCTTCCTGCATGGCGATGACGATGGCGCCGACGAGCGCGACGAGCAGCACGCCGGAGGCGATCTCGAACGGCACGGCCCAGCGGTTGAAGAGCGCGATGCCGATCTGGTCGAAGGGGATGGGCGTGATCTGGCCGACGTCGCGGGGCCAGGTGGTCTTGTAGATCATCGTGATGAAACCGGCGAGGAGGGCGAGGGAGGCGGCGAGCGCGCCGGCGAGCTGGGGCGGCTCGGGCGGGCGCTCGCGGAGGTCGCGCACCTTCGTGAGCATGAGGGCGAAGAGCAGCAGGACCGTCACGGCGCCGCCGTAGATCAGCACCTGCACGAGCGCGAGGAACTCCGTCGCGAGGAACACGTAGATGCCGGCGACGCCCATCAGCGAGGCGATGAGGAAGAGCGCGGCGTAGACGGTGCTGCGCGCGAGCACGACGCCGAGGGCGCCGAGGATGACGATCGCGGCCATCAGGTCGAAGAATATCTGCGTCATGCCCTCAGGCCGGGGTCTACCATCTTCTTTTTTGACTGGGACAGCAACATATCGAGGTCCATCACGAGGTCGGCGCGGTCGTAGCGCGACAGCTCGTGACCGGCCCAGGTGTTGTTCATGCCGATCGCCTCGAAGTTGCACACCTCAACGCAGATGTTGCAGCGCATGCAGCGGCCGTAGTCGATCCAGAACTCGTCGATGATCTTGCGGCGCTTGCTCTCGCCGGCGGCGTACTTGGGGTTGTCCACCATGACGACGGTCATGCACTCGACGGGGCAGGCACGCTCGCACGCGTGGCAGCCGGTGCAGAACGGCTCGTCGTGATCTTCGTCCCAGATGAGAATGGGGAAGGCGCGGTCGCGGTTCGGGATCTCGCGGTGGACCGTGGGGTATTCGATGGTGACGGGCTTGCGGAAGCAGGCGCGCGCGGTCATGCCCATGCTCTTGAGGATGCCCAGCATCAGACCACGCTCCTCGCCGGGACGCTGCTGCTGACCATCTCGAGCGGCTTCCTCGGCTTGACGCGGACGGACTGGTGGATCAGGACGACCAGTGCGACCGCGCCGGCTCCGGACGTGATGAGAAGCGCCACGTCCGGCAAATCATAGACGAGCACGAGCCCGTTGAGGAAGATCTGGACGAGCGCGAACGGGATCAGCACCTTCCAGGCGTAGGACATGAGCTGGTCGACGCGCAGGCGCGGCAGCGACGCGCGCACCCAGAGGTAGAAGACGATGAAGATGCTCATTTTCGTGAGGGTCAGCAGGAGCTGGTAGCCCCAGCCGACGTCGCGGCCGAAGGGCCACTCCCAGCCGCCGAGGAAGACGAAGGCGCCGAGCAGAGAGAAGACGTACATGTTGACGTAGGACGTGAGCTGGAACATCGACCAGCGGATGCCGCTGTACTCGATGAAGACGCCCCCGGCGACCTCGGACTCGCCGGTGGGGATGTCGAAGGGCTGGCGCTCGAGCTCGGCGATGGACGCGGTGAGGAAGATGAGGAAGCCGAGCGGTTGCCAGACGATGAGCGGCACCGTGTGCTGGAAGACGATGATCGCGGACACGTCGACGGAATGCGTGACCATGACGACGCCGATCATCGCGAGGATGAGCGGGATCTCGTAGGAGATGAGCTGCGCCGCGGCGCGCATGCCGCCCAGGAGCGCGTACTTGCTATCGGAGCCCCAGCCGGCCATCAGGAAGCCGATGAACGAGAGGCCGGAGACGGCGAGCAGGTAGAGGAGGCTCAGCGGCAGGGGGCTGACGATCCAGTCCTGCGTGTAGGGGATGGCGATGAGCGCGAGGAAGGCGGGGATGAAGATCGCGAAGACGGCGAGCTCGAAGGCGACGGGGTCGGCGGTCGCCGGACGCAGGTCCTCCTTCGCCACGAGCTTGATGGTGTCGGCGAAGGCCTGCAGGATGCCGTAGGGGCCGGTGCGCATCGGGCCGAGGCGCTGCTGCATGCGGGCGACGACCTTGCGCTCGTAGTACGTGGCGAACATGACGGCGAAGGTCATGACGAGCGTCAGCGCGACGATGCCGAGCAGCGTGCTGAGCCAGTGGTGGCCGAGGTTGACGAGCGGGGCGGAAAGAACGATCACGCGGGTACCTTACCTGTCCACGCAGCAGAGCACGATATCCATCGAGCCGAGGATCATGACGGCGTCCGCCAGGTACTGTCCGATCGTCATCTCGCGCAGGGCGGAGAGGTTGCAGAACGAGGGGGAGCGCATCTTCAGCCGGTAGGGCTTGTCGCCGCCCTTCGAGACGAGGTAGACGCCCCACTCGCCGCGCGGCGCCTCGACCTTCGCGTAGACCTCGCCGGGCGGGGTGCGGAGACGGCGCGGCAGCTTCTCGGGCACGATCGGGCCATCGGGCGGGAGCTGTTCGAGGGCCTGCTCCACGATCTTGATGGACTGACGCATCTCCTCGAGCCGCACGAGATAGCGGTCGTACACGTCACCGTAGTGGCCGACGGGGATCTCGAACTTGAAGCGGTCGTAGACGCTGTACGGCTCGTCCTTTCGGAGGTCCCACGGCACGCCGGAGGCGCGGAGGAGCGGGCCGCTGAGGCCGTTGGCGATCGCCTGCTGGGCGGTGAAGGCGCCGATGTTCTGGCAGCGGGCGACGAAGATCTCGTTGCGGGTGAGCAGGTCGTCGAGGTCCTGGATGCCCTTCGCGGACGATTTGAGCACCGCGTGGACGCGCTCGACGAAGTTGTCGGTGACCTCCCAGGCGAGGCCGCCGACGCGGAAATAGGCGTACATGAGGCGGTCGCCGGAGACCTCCTCGAAGACGTCCTGGATGTATTCGCGCTCGCGGAAGGCGTAGGTGAAGCTCGTGCCGAAGAGTCCGGAGTCGATGCCGAAGGCGCCCATGAACATGAAGTGGCTGCTGAGGCGGTTCAGCTCGGTGAGGATGACGCGGATGTACTGGGCGCGCTCGGGCACTTCGATGCCCATGAGGCGCTCGACGGCGATGCAGTAGGCGAGCTCGGCGCTGAACTGGGCCAGGTATTCGGTGCGGTCGGCGTAGCCGATGCCCTGGCGGAAGTCCATGGCCTCCATGAGCTTCTCTCCGCCGCGGTGCATGTAGCCGATGTGGGGGGTGACGTCGAGCACCTGCTCGCCGGAGACGACGAGCACCATGCGAAACACGCCGTGCGTGCTCGGGTGCTGGGGGCCCATGTTGATGGGGATGTCGACGATCTCGGGGGCGTCCTGTTCGGCCACCACTACTCGTCTCCCTCGGCCGCGCCCTCGCGCAGGTTGTCGCCCTGCCACTCGTCAATCTCCTGCAGGGGGTTGTCCTTGCGCAGCGGGAAGTGGTCGGTCATGTCGTCGGGCAGGAGCAGCGGCACCAGGTTCGGATGGCCTTCGAAGACGATGCCGAACATGTCGCGGGTCTCGCGCTCGTGCCAGTCCGCCGCCGGGAAGATCGCCGCGACGCTGGGGACGACGGGATCGTCGTAGGAGACGCGCGTCTTGACGGTGAGCTGGCGCCCGTTGCCGATGGAGGCGAGGTGGTAGACCACCTCGAGGCCCTCATCCTGCCAGTCGACGCCCGAGAGGCAGCGCAGGTAGGTGAGGCCGAGGCGCGGGTCGTCGCGGGCGGCGGCGAGCACGGCCGGCACGTCGCCGCGCGCGATCTCGACGGCGACGGATTCACCCGCCATCGAGGGCACCATGTAGGCCTGGATCGCGACGCCGGGGACGGCGGCGGCGAGCACTTCGTTGATGCTGCCCGGGGGCGGCGCGACGCGGGGCGCCTCCTTCGGCTCGGCCTCCTTCGCGGGCCGGGCGGGTTTCGCCGCGGCCGGCTTCGCCGGCGCCGGTGCCGCGGCCTCGGCCGGTGCCGCGGGCGGGGTCTCGGGTGCGCCATCGGGTGCGCCCGGCGCCGGCGCGCCCTGCTGCTCTTCGCCTTCGGCCATTACGTGTTGCGCTCCTCCATGATCTTGTGCTGGAGCGCGAGAAATCCGTCGAGGAGCGCCTCGGGGCGCGGCGGACAGCCGGGGACGTAGACGTCCACGGGGATGATCTTGTCGACGCCCTGCATGACGCGGTCGTAGCGGGTGTAGGGGCCGCCGTTGGTGGCGCAGGCGCCCATGGCGATGACCCACTTCGGGTTCGGCATCTGCTCGTAGAGCAGCTTGACGGCGGGGGCCATCTTCTTGGTGACGGTGCCGGAGACGATCATCACGTCGGACTGGCGGGGCGAAGGCCAGGGGACGATGCCGAAGCGGTCGAGGTCGTAGCGCGGCATGAAGGTGGCGATCATCTCGATGGCGCAGCAGGCGAGGCCGAAGGTCATGGGCCAGAGCGAGGACTTGCGGGAGAGGGCGAGCAGCGCGTCGGCCGGGACCTGCATGATGCCCGGCAGGATCTGGCGGTACAGGGCGACGCCCGGCTCGTAGGGGGCGGGGGTGAGGCGCTCCCGCTCGCGCTCGACGCCGGTCTGCTCGCGCTGGGGGACGACGACGGGCGCGCCCTCGACGGTCTTCGTCTCGGGGCTGGCGGTGGTGACGGCGGCGTCCTTCGTCTCTACTGCTTGCTCCACTGCAGGACTCCCTTCTTCCAGGCGTAGCCCAGACCGGCCGCGAGGATAGAGATGAAGAGCACCATCTCCCAGAACGCCGCCTTGCCAGCGGCGGAGAAGGTGGCGGCCCAGGGGAAGAGGAACACGGCTTCGACGTCGAAGATGAGGAAGAGGATGGCGAAGAGGTAGTAGCGGATGTGGATCTGGGCGCGGGCGCGCCCGATCGGCAGCATGCCGCACTCGTAGGAGACGCTCTTGCCGCGCTCCTTCGAGTAGGGGGCGAGCAGCCTCGCCCCGATGAGGGCTGTGGAGATGAGGACGAAGCCGATGATGGCCGCCAGGAAGACGGCCAGGTAGTTGTCGAGCAGAGTCTGGAACGGCAAGCGATCCTCTCCCGCCCGGACGGCCCGGCGCACGCGCGCTGGTCGGCGCACGGCGCCGCTGCCCGAGACCAGGCGGATCGTAACAATTGACCGCCTTGTAGGTCAATTCACAAACAAACCGGTGTCGCAATCGCGAAGGGCAAACGGCGGCGGGTCGTGTCCGCACATGCCGCAGACGGGCGCGGAGCGGGCGGCCCTGCGGTTGCGCGCACGCACAGGGAAGGCCGTTGTGTGCGTCCTCCAATGTGGCTCTGCGCGGTACTCAACCCTGTTGCGCGCGTCGGGTAGAGTAGCGGCAACGGCGACGCGGGCCCGGGGTCCTACGACGGAGGAGGGACGGATGCAGGACGCAATAGCCATCGCAGCACCGCCCGAGGCGGAAAAGTTCGAGCAGCGCGTCTCGGACGCGATCACCGCATTCTGCGGCAAGATGCTGTTCGTGTACGTACACGTGGTGATCTTCGCCGTCTGGATCGCGACGAAGGGCTTCGGGAACGACCCGTTCCCGTTCAACTTCCTGACGATGACCGTCAGCCTGGAGGCGATCTTCCTGTCGACGTTCATCCTGATCTCGCAGAACCGGCAGCAGGCGGTGGCCGAGGCGCACAACACGCTGGTGCAGGACCAGTTGCAGCAGATGCTGCGCGACGTCATCACCGACGAGAAGCTCGACATCCAGAACGAGGGGATGATTGGCAAGCTGCTGGAGCGCCTGGACGTGCAGCGGGTGCGGCCGATCGCGCAGGAGGTGTCGGAGATCAAGGCGTGCGTGACGCGCCTGGAGGCGACGCTGGCGGCGGAGGGCGGCGGCCGGCCGGCGTAGGGCGCACAGCAGAGGGTCGTATCCGCAGATGGCGCCGATGGGCGCAGACCGGGTGGCCGGTGCGCGGCGCGGGATTCCCCGGCGCCGCTCCGACAGATAAGCGGGCCAGCCGTCGATCATCGGGCGAAGCACCTACGGCATCCGTGCGCGGTGTTCCCGATACTCGGGCACAGGCGATCCGGCAGGGATGCCGCTCGCGCCTCCCGCGGCGGCGCGTGTCTCTTCCGGTCAGGTTCGCGTGGATCGGTCGCGGCGACGGTCGGGGCGTCCTGCCCGACGCCCGTACTCCGCGCCCCCGCGCAGAGGCTTGCGCCCCGGACGGGCCGAACGGCCGGAGGACATCGCATGGACGACGCCGCGCTACAGCCTCCTTCATTCAGCACACGTGCGCTGCGCTGGCTGCCGCTGCTGGCGGTCGTCGCTGTGGCGGCCGCCGTCCGGCTGTACGGACTGGGCGCGCGCACGATGCAGGGCGACGAGGCGGTGTACTCGCTGGTGGCGCGACAGATCGCGCGCGGCGGCGGCTACGAGCAGATCGCCGCGCTGCACGGGCCACTGCACGCGTTCGCGACGGCGGCGATCTTCCGGGTCTTCGGGACGAGCGACTTCACGGCGCGGCTCGCGCCGGCGCTCTTCGGCGTGGCGCTGGCGGCGCTGCCGTTCGCGTTCACGCGCCAGATCGGGCGGCGCGGCGCCTTCGCGGCGGCGCTGATGCTCGCCGTGTCGCCGACGCTCACCTATTACAGCCGCTTCGCGCGCTCCGACGTCATGCTGGCGTTCTTCTCGCTGGCCGTCGCGGTGGCGATCTGGTGCTACCTCGCGGCGCCGCATCGACTGCACCTGTACCTGCTGGCGACGGCGCTGGCGTTCCTCTTCGTGACGTCGGAGATGGCGCTGGTGGTGACGGCGATCTTCGTCGCGTACCTGGATTATCGCGTCGCGCTCGACCTGTTCGAGCAACTGCGCGACGGGCGGCGCGGGCCGGTCGAGCGCACGCACTACGAGCTGCTCGGGCTGGAAGCCGGCGCGACGGCGAAGCAGGTGCTCCTCGCGTACAAGCGCGCCGTGGACGCGACGGCGGACACCTGCGCGCGCTCGGCGCTGGCCGTCGCGTATCACACCCTGACGCACGAGACGCAGCGTGCCACGTACGACCGCAAGCTCGCGCGGCGGCAGCACGTCGTGCGTGAGATGCGCGCGGAGCCGGGCGTGGGCACGAAGGCCGCGCTGCTCTGCGGGGGCTGGCTGATCGTCGCGCTCTGGCCGTTCCTGCGCGGGCTGCGCGAGCGGGCGCACCTGCGCCGCCTGCCGGACGCGGCGCACCCGCTGCTGCTGACGGCGCTGCTGGCGCTGCCGTTCTACGGCCCCCTCGTGCAGAAGCTGCCGTTCGTCGGCCGCAAGGGGTTCGCGGGCGAGCAGCCGATCTACTACCTGGGCGTCGGCTTCGGGCGGACGCCGGGCGGCGAGGTGCCGGTGATGCTGGCGACGCTCGGCGCGCTGTTCGCGCTGGCGATGATCGCCGGCATGGCGTGGCGCTGGCACGTCTGGGTGATCTGCTGGGCGCTCTTCTACGGCATCACGATCACGCTCTTCACGGGCTTCTACACGAACTCCGGCGGCATCTGGACGGGGCTCTGGGGCACGCTCGACACGTGGATGCGGCCCGACGCGCAGATCGCCGTGCGGCCGGCGTCGTACTACGCGACGCTGGTGCCGGTGTACGAGCTGCTGCCGTGCGCGGTGGCGACGATCGGCGCCCTCTGGCTCGTCGCGCGCGGGTCGCTGCGCGACCGCGCGGTGATGCTCGGCGCGGCGGCGACGGTCGCCGCGCTCGCGGTGATGCCCGCGGGGACGCCGCTGCTCGCATCGCACCGGCTCGCGATCGAGCTGGCGATTGCGGGCGGCGCGGTGCTGGCTGTGCGGATGCCGGAATTCACGAAGTTCCTGGCGTTCTGGAGCGTCGCGGCGTTCTTCGCGTACACGCGGATCGACGCGAAGGAGCCGTGGCTGGCGGTGCAGATCGCGCTGCCGCTGACGCTGCTCGCGGGCCGGCTCGCGGAGGACGCGCTCGCCGCACTGCGGCTGCCGCGGCTCATCGCACCGCGCGCGCGTGTGCTGTCGCCGATGACGCTCGCGCGCGGCCTGGCGCTGGCGGCGGTCGCGGCGGCGGCGGTGCTGACGCTGCGCGGCGCGCTCGACGTGAACCGACGCGCGGAGATGGCGTCGGCGGGCGCAGGCGGCCAGACAGCCCGTGCGGCGGCGCGCGTCGAAGCGCTACAGCCGGCGCGCACGTCGGGCGACGTGCATGCGGTGCTGGCAGCGGTCGGCCGGGCGGCGCAGGCGTCGGGGAAAGGGCACGACCTGCCGATCGCGCTGGACGCGCAGCAGACGTTCGCGCAGACGTGGTTCTGGTACCTGCGCGACTACGCGAACCTGAAGCTCGAGGACATGCAGGGCGGCTACCAACTGCCGAGCGGCAGCGTCGCGCTCGTCAGCGCGCAGGATGCGGCGAAGCTCCGGGCGCCGGCGACGGCGGTGCGGCTGCCGTTCGTGCAGGAGTGGACGGCGCCGCGCGCGGGCGGCGGCGCGTCAGCCGCGGACGTGCTCGCGGCCGGCACGTGGGCAGCCTGGGGCCGCGACCTCATCGACCACGGCGCAGCGGCGCCGGGCACGGCGGTGTCGGGCGTGGCGTACTTCCCGGGCGAGCTGCGGGACGCCGTCGCGGCCGGGCCGCAGGGTGCGGTGCTCTCGGCGGCGGTGGGGCGGTAGGGGCGGGTGTAGTTCGCGGTGAGGTGGCCAGCGAGCAGGTAAGCCAGCGACCGCCTGGTAGCCCAAGTTACCGCTGGCAGTCACCTCTGGCCCACCGGATTGGTTTACATCCCTTATGGCCGCACTGCCACGCCCAAGGCTTGCCCGTCTTGGCATACGTGAGCTTCATGCCCGCGCCGCGCGGGCACAAGGGCGCAGAAGCGAATGGTGGTCTACCGTCTACTCTGCGTAAGTAACCGGCACACTGCTCCTTGTCTTCCGCGTGGTTGTAGCAGCCGAGCTTAACGGGGTATACGTCGCGCATCGCTTGCTGGGTCTGGTTGATCAGCATGAGGGGACCGTGGCATCTTGGGCACTGAGTGGCGCGCTGCTCGGATGAACCGAATGCCTCAACAATCGGTCCCAGCTGAACCATTCGTTCGATGAGGAGGGCCATCTCCTTGCTTACCAGTCTCCACATGTGCTCGTAGCTGCTTGTCTGACTGGCCCAGTTGAGGCTTCCGTCGTAAACGATGTGACCGTCGATGACGATGGTCTTGGCTTGCACGCCGGACAAGGGGATGAGCTTTACGCCGATGGATCTGAGCGCGGCGAACACGGCTGCACCGAACTCCGGATCGCCTTGTCTCCACTCGCGGTCGGACAGTGGCTTGTGAAGCAAGTAAACGGCAACCCCACGTGCTCGTAAGGCAGCAATATGAGGCTCGATGATTGGCCATCGAGTCTTGCCGATGAAGGGTGTGTACAGAACGACACGCTCACGCGCATCGTTGAGATCGCTTGCGAAGGCAGGATAAAAGGTGGCTTCGGTGAGCAGTTCGGCGCCCTTTGGCTTCTCAGTCGACCACGCCTGGCTCGCCGAGGCGCTTTGCGCGACACGCTCGCGAAAGCCTTCGCCGAGAAGGTTAGTGGCATCGAGAACCGCCGCCGAGCCCGTCAGGTGGTTCCAGAGTTTGCCGTAGCCGCTCTCGGCTTTGGCGTTCTTCTTCATCCAGGCCGCGTCGCCGACGAAGACGAACTGGTGTCGCGTCCGCGTAACCGCCACGTTTATGTCGCGCCTGACTTCACGAAACTGATGAGGGTCAGTGAGGCGGGCCGTCCAGTGTGGTTCGCCGAGCACACTGTCAAAAATGACCACGTCGCATTCGCCTCCTTGGAACGTGTGCACTGTTCCCGCTGTGACCCAGTTCTCCAGGTGAAGCGTTTCGATCAGTCTGTTCAGATAACGTCGCTGTGCGGCGTACGGAGTGACAATCCCTATTCGCGGAGCTGCGTCGGCTTCTGGTTCCGCGAGTTGAGCAGCATATAAGGACGCGACCTCGACGGCTGCCTGCGCCGATACAAAGTTGAATCTGCTCAGGCTTCCTGGAACCTTTCCGGACCAGCTGTGCAGGCTAGCGATGTCGACGACAACCAACGGCGCGCCGGTGCCGAGGGCACGGATCCACGCCGGCACTCGGCGGTCGAGGGCACCTCGATCGTCTTGAAGTTCGGAATAGCCAGATATGAGCTCCCTTGCAACGTTGGCAATGGCCGGATGCATTCGTCGCTGGACGATGAGTCTCGCTAGCGTGGGCTCGGATCTCCCGTTGTCGACTGCATCTGTGATGCCTCGAAGGTCGAAGATGTCGCGTCCGAGAAGGGCACCAGGGCTGCCAGCAGGGCTGTGCACAACTGGAGGAAGCTGGTACATGTCGCCGGCGATTATGATGCGCTTCGTCGCGCGGGATGCGGCGAAGGCAACGAGGGGCGGCATCGCCATTGAAGCCTCGTCGATGATGACGTTGTCCCAACGCATTTCACCGAGCCTCGTCCGATCCGTGTACAGCTTCGTGAGCGTAGCAAATATTGCGAGTGCACCTTGGAGCAATAGGTTCGCGTCCTCGGATCCCGTTTCGCGCAAGGCACGCATCTCGTCCGAGAGTTGCTCGCGATGAGACGTCAGCGAAGCGAAGCGCTCTTTAGTTCCGCTCGGTTCGGCGAGTCCCTCTGTAGCCTCCCGCGCGTGGGTGAGACCTTTTGCCGAAGCTGTTAAGTCAGCGCGCCTCTCGATCGTCCGCGCCTCGGATTGGCCAGCGAGAGCCTGTTGTCTAGTAAGCACCGAACTAACGGCGCGGTGCGCGGACTCCGCACGGACAATTCGACCTCGTCGCCCGATCAGAAACGACCGCCCTGCCTTCGCTACTTCGCCCTCCGCCGATCGGACTGCGGCGCGCGCATGTTGTACCGCGGCCGCGTTGACTTCATGTGCTGCTGAAGCCTCCTCGAAGCGTCGAGCGGCGACGGTGTACGCATCTTCCGCATCGCTTAGAGCGCGCCACGGCGTAAGCAACTCATCAAGGCGTTTGAGTTCCTCGTCGATGATTTCTTGCTCACGAAGGAGGGTTGCCGCGCTCTCCTCGCGTTCCCTAGCTCTGTCCTCGAGGTAACTGTTGAGATGAACGGTACGCGGAATCTTCTTCGACCGGAGCGGCCCGACTTTGAGAATGCGTCCATCGGCGACGAACTGCGAGTCAGCGAGCAGTCCACCTCTGCCATCGTCGCTCACCGGTTCAATCAGCGCATAGAGTGCCTGTTCGACGGCGGCATGGGTATGCGACAGCACGAGCGATGTTTCGCCGACTTCTGCGAATGTGGCGACGAGCGCGGCAATCGAGAAGGTCTTTCCAGTGCCTGGAGGGCCCCATAGGAATGTTAGGTCGGAGCCGACGCATCTCCGCAACGCCGCCTTCGTTGTGTCTGAGTCGATCCTGGCTTCGACCTTAGGTGGAAGGTCGGCATCGGCGCTGCGCGCCTCTTCGCGACCGAATACCTTCGGCGCGAGCCCGAGGTCCCCGGACGCAGCAAGGGCTTGAATCTTGTCCTTCAAGCGCTGCAATAGCTCAGTTTCGTTAAGGACTAGCCGCGCACTCGGAATGTAGTTAGGCAGCGGCTCAAGTGATTCTGTGAGCAGCCATATCTTGTTGCCTTCTTGAGCGACGACGGACGCTCGCACGTCCGTCGAACCAAACTTCAGCGTTCCAGCCGCATCCTCCGGGAGGCGCAGAGCGTCAGCCAAGACGAAGATGTAGAGGACGCCCGTAGCCTTCTCCTCGCGTTGGCCGGCGAGAAGCTCATACGTCTGATCACGAGATTCCTTTTCGATGACCGCAATCTCGGCATCGAGAGCGGTCACGAAGTCATTGAATGTTTGCAGCACGGAACCTCTCCCCAAGCTGGCGTCCGATCCCTCGTGTAAGAGTGAGCGGACGCTGACTCCCCTCGCATTTCATGTTACGCCACCCGTGCGGTGCGCGCTCGGCGCCTCGACGGGCCGGGCGCGGGACACCCTCGGCACAACCCCCGGGCGGGCGGCCGCCGCGCGCCCGGCGTTTGTGAAATGTTGCCCAAGCGACGGGGGATGCGTCAGAATGGCCGTGATGGTGCAAGAATCGATCCCTCTGGTTGGGCTGGGCGCGGCGGCCGGCGAAGGCGTCGAGGCAGACGTCGCCCAGAACATCCTGCTGACCGGCGTCGACACGGTGATGAACTGGGCGCGCAGCTCGTCGCTCTGGCCGACGATGTTCGGGCTGGCCTGCTGCGCGATGGAGATGATCGCGACGGCGACGCCGCGCTACGACATCGCACGGTTCGGGGCGGAGATCTTCCGTGCGTCGCCGCGGCAGGCGGACCTGATGATCGTGTCGGGGACGTGCACGTGGAAGATGGCGCCGGCGATCCGGCGCATCTGGATGCAGATGCCGGAGCCGAAGTGGGCGATCTCGATGGGCGGCTGCGCGATCATGGGCGGGCCGTTCGCGTTCGGCTACAGCGTGCTGCCGGGGGTGAACCTGATCGTGCCCGTGGACGTGTACGTGCCCGGGTGCCCGCCGCGGCCGGAGTCGCTGCTGACGGGGCTGATCATGCTCCAGAACAAGATCATGGACGCGCGCGTGACGGGGCAGCGCGAGCGGCCGGAGCCGGACGGCGACTTCAGCCGCTACCTGCCGGTCGACGACCCGATCCGTCGCGAGCTGGAGTCGCTCTTCCCGCCGTATCCGGCGTTCGACCCGGCGGAGTCGGCGGTGTAGCGGCGCCCCATATCAATCCGCGCACCGGCCGGACGCTGGATGGTGGAGCGTTGACAGTGGGCCCGCGAAACCGCGGCGTCCCCTGCGCAACCCGCGCGGGCCGAAGCCCGCGCTACGGGTATGCGCCCATGGTGACGCCGCGCTAATGCCGCACCGCCGGATGCGGAGCTCCTGCCACCTAACCTCGAACGTCCGGCTCCTCGCCTTCCAGCTTCCGCGTTCCAGCCGCCCTACGTATGGACCCAAACGGGCATGCCGATCGTCGCGAACGCCGTGATCGCGGGGGCGTCGGGCGTGCGGATGCAGCCGTTGGAGACGCGGCCGGTGGTGGCGTCGACGACGTTCCCGGCCTTGTCCTTGAGGAAAGAGTGGAAGCCGTTGGCGAGCTTCGGGTCGAACCCGACCCAGTCGCTGATGTAGGTCTTGTACGGCGGGTCGTAGGCGAGCGCGGTGAGCTTGTTGTAGACGTGGAAGATGCCGGTCTGCGTCGAGGCGTAGGCGCCGGTGTCGACCTGCTCGCCGACGGCGACGGGGGCGATGGTCTTGACGACGGTGACGCCGTCCATCAGCCGCACGATGTAGTGGGTGAGGTCGACCTCGATCCAGCGGCCCGTCGCCGGGCGGAGGGCTTCCTGGGCCGGGTCGGCGGCGGGCGCGGGCGTGGGCTGCGAGGCCTGTCCGGACGGGGTGACGACTGCACCGGCGGCGTAGGAGAGCGCGGCGGGCGTCTCGATCGGCTCGATGATGACGCCGCCGCGGGCGCCGGCGCCAGTGCCGCACGCGACGACGGCGAGGGCGGCGAGCGAGACGGCGAGCAGCAGGACGAGGTTGCGCAGCATCATGCCTGGTGCGGGGCGCGGATCTCGGGCGAAGCGAGGATGATCTCCGCTTCCGCCTCGGGGC
>JADEYI010001392.1_pt1 | contig 18672 bp, 16 predicted proteins | sample 8542331 | NCBI WGS metagenome assembly JADEYI01 (sample SAMN16510988, study PRJNA670497) | mine drainage metagenome | isolation source: biofilm near Copperflume 1 | place: Germany: Marsberg coppermine Kilianstollen | collected 2018-02
GGGAGAGGGGGCATGGGGTGAGGGTGCGTGAGGGTACGCCTCCACAGCTTCTCCTTGCAGATTGCTATACCTCAACTCTGAACAGTTACCTTTCTAACGGAAGTTTGCACGCGTAAAAGGGCGGTGTTATAGTAAGAGCCTGTACGAGCTCCATATTTCCTGCTGAGGGTTAGACAATGCAGACCGATTCCCATGTAAAGAATAGCGCCGACTCGCACCGCGACTTGCTTCGCTACCGCGACGATTTCCCCATAGTTCAGAATAAAACCTTCCTCAACACCTGCTCGCTCGGTGCGCTTTCCACGCGCTCCATCGCCAACATGCAGGAGTTTATGCAGTTGTGGGCTGAGATGGGCGCTTCAGCCTGGTACGAGCTATGGGTAGGGAAGTGCGCGGAGTTGCGAGCGGCCTACGGCCGAGTGATAGGCGCGGGGCCCGCACAAATCGCCCTTACGCCGTCAATATCTGTCGCGGCCACAGGCGTAGCCAGTGCAGTGGATTTCAGCAAGCGCAAGAAGGTGGTTATCGCGGACCTCGATTTCCCAACGCTGGGCCACCAGTTTCTCGCCAGGCAGCGGCAAGGGATTGAAGTCGAGATAGTGCGCAGCCCAGACCGCGTAACTATGCCGATAGAGCTATTCGATAAGGTGATAGATGAAAACACCGCACTGGTAGCTACCTCTCACGTTTACTTTACCAGCGGCGCGATACAGGACATCTCCTCTCTGGCGCGTATAGCGCACGAGCGCGGCGCACTGATAATGGTGGACGCCTATCAGGGTACGGGACATCTACCTACTGACGTAAAAGAAATGGGCGTGGATTTCTACACATCGGGCAGCTTGAAGTGGCTGCTTGGGGGCCCCGGCATCACTTTTCTCTATGTGGGGGCGCGGGTGGCGCAGATGGAACCGACAATCGCAGGTTGGTTCGGGATGAACAACCAGTTTAGCTTCGACATCTCCTCTCTGGAATGGCGGCAAGAGGCGGCGCGCTATGAAATGGGTACACCCAGCATGGCCGCCGTCTACGCCGCGCTTGGTGGCATCTCATACATTGAAGAGATAGGGGTGAACCGCATCAGAGAGCGCGACATCGCACTCACTGAAGATCTGATCTCACGTGCACAGGAAGCAGGCCTCAAGCCCCGAGTGGCCCCAACCCCTGAGCAGCGCACCCCTATCGTCCTGCTCAATTTTGACGAGCCTCGCCCTATTGTAGCCGCCCTCGCCGAGAAGCGTATCATAGTGGACTCGCGTCCCGGGGCGGTGCGCGTCTCTCCCTACTTCTACAACAGCATAGAAGAGAACGAAGCGCTGATAGAGGCATTGAAAGAGTGGGTATAGATCAAAGCGACTCGTCAGCCAGGTCCCTAGTCCGCAGATGATCTCATGAGCAGGTTACCTGACGACCTGAACGCGCGATTGAGGGGAAATCTGCCAAAGGGGGTGCTCCCTCTTCTGGAGAACGCCTACCTGCTCGCTACTGAGAGGGGGTGGAGCATCTACCTGGTGGGCGGCTACGTACGCGATCTTCTACTTGGATTACCTGATTACGACCTGGATATGGCAGTGGTGGGCGACGCCGCCGCGCTCGCTGAAGAGGTTGCCCGGCAAGCAAACCTTCCCTTTGAGGTGCATGACCGCTTTGGCACGGCTCGCCTCGACATCTCAGAGCACCTGCATCTCGACATGGTAACTGCTCGCAAAGAGAGCTACGATGCTCCTGGTGCTCTGCCTACTGTAGAGGCAGGCTCTATCTACGATGATCTGGCGCGACGCGACTTCACCATCAATGCAATGGCTATTGCAATCTCCTCGCGCGGGGTAGGTGATCTACTGGACCCTCACGCCGGAGTAGACGATCTGAGGGCGGGCCTGATCAGAGTGCTGCACAGGGGGAGCTTTGTCGATGATCCGACGCGCATCATGCGGGCGGTGCGTTTCGCTGGGCGGCTTGGCTTCAAAATAGAGAAAGCTACCCTCGAACTGAGCCTGCAAGCGGTGCGCGACGGTGCGCTGGCTACTATCTCCACAGACCGAGCGGTTCATGAGCTGCTGCTGATAATGGAGGAGCCAAAGGCGGGCGCGATGCTCGCCATGCTGGAGAAATTAGGGGTGCTCGAAGCCATCTACCCTGGGCTTACATGGCCGTACGCTGCTGATCGTCACATGGGGCCTGACGAATCGGCGAAGATCAATCGTAGCGAGCGCCGCGACACATACCTGGCGATAATCGCGGCTGAGTACGCCTCTGATCCGGGCGAAGCGCAACAAATAGCGAGCGCACTTGGCCTTACCGCGCCTCAGGTGCGCTTGATGAGGGATGCCGCGCAGCTAGCCGCCCTTTGGCCGAGGCTCGGTGAGGAGGAACAAAGGCCATCTGAGCTATACGCTTTGCTGCGAGGGCTGCACATAGATGCTCTCAGAGCTTACGCGAGGATCAGCGCGCTGGAGGCTGATACAGTGGCCTGGGCAAGGCTCAATCACTTTATAAAGAGCTTGCGCCACGCCAAAACCGCGCTCAATGGCGACTACCTGAGAGCGCTAGGAGTGCCGCCAGGCCCGGTTTACAAGGAGGTGCTTGACAGATTGTTGGCAGCGAAGCTGGATGGAGAGTTAACAACACGCGCCGAAGAGGAGAGGTTGGTGCGCGAAGTGCTGCGCAAGGGAGGATTTACGGTGGACATTTAACAAAGTTTTGAGCTTTGGGGCATAGCACTCAAAGAGAGAGTGAAAGCCAGCGCCGCAAAGCTCAAAACTCGCGTTAGTTGCAGATATCAAGCTACTTTTTGGCCGCTTTATTCTCTTTCGAGGCCTGCTGGGTCTGCTGCTTGCGCTTCTTGTCGTTGTTCTTGGGGCTTTTATCGCCCATGGCCGTTCCCCCTTTCAAAAGATTCAGCCGAGATGCCGTAAGATTACTTATAGCATGCTTGCACCGCGCTGTCAACAGTTACGGCCTGGTGTACCCATCCTACCCTCACCCCATGCCCCCTCTCCCACAAGGGGAGAGGGGGCTTTACTCCTGGGGAGTATCGGGGACACCCCTGTAGCCCCTATTCTGAACAGTTACCGGCGGCTTTACGATTTGACTGGCTGGCTTGCTGCCGCGTATAATTTCTTGACTGCATTCAACCCGATCCTTAGCGCAGAAACGAGCATCCCTATTGATGAAAAGGCGTTTCCTTCCTTTGGTGCGCGCCATCGCCGCGCTTTTTCTCCTTACATTTTTGCTGCCGCTGGGAAGCGCGTCGCCCGCAGAGCAGGCTTCGGCTTCACCGATCCCGAACAACTCTTTCTTCGGCATGAACCTCTATATAACAGGGCTTGAGCGAGGCAAGGAAGAGAAGTACCAACTCCTCGATGCCGCGCAAGACCTCGGCGTAAAATGGAGCCGCGAAGAAATATCGTGGGCCAACCTTGAGCCTGACAAGCCGGGCGTCTACAACTGGGCCGCTATAGATCCCTGGATCAACCAGCTGGTGGCGCGGGGCATCAAGATAGTGGGCACTATACAGACGACCCCCTACTGGGCGTCGGGTGTGCCAAAGAGCGCAGCTGATTGGTACTGGTATACTCCCTCTGACCCCAACGACTTCATCAGCTTCGCGGCTGCGGCTGCGGCGCATTATCGAGGCAAAATAGACACCTGGGAGATATGGAATGAGCCTGACGTTGATATAACCTTCAAGTGCAACGGCTGCAACAAGCCCCTGGTGTACGCTCAGATGCTGGGGGGAAGTTACAAGGCGATAAAGCGTATCAACCCTAACGCGACAGTGCTGATAGGCGGGCTTTCCATACACGATTACAATAACGGTGGGATGGCTTTCCTGGATAAGGTGGTGGCAGCCTCTGGCGGCAAGCTCAACTTCGATGTACTATCGATCCACCCCTATATGCCCGACCGGCCACCTGAAAGCACTGACCCCAAAACGGTAGTACAGAACTTCCCTTACAGGCTCGACATGAGCTACAAGTGGCTCCAGGCACATGGAGCGCCGAACAAGGAAATCTGGATCACCGAGGATGGCTATTCAACGTGCGTCTGCGGCACTTTGGGTGTGAGCGAAGATGAACAGGCGCGCCGCCTGGTGAGGCTCAACGTAATTGCTATGGGTGCGCCTAACGTCACGCGCTTTGATTACTTTCAGCTGAAAGACAAGTTCAACGCCGGGCAGACCGACCTCTGGGGCAACATGGCGATCATGCGCAATGACATGAGCCGCAAACCCGCCTACGCCGCATACCGGTACATGACGCGCCAGCTTGAAGGGGCAACATTCCAGAAGCAAGGCCCGCTTATGCGCTCAGTGGCCAATCGCTGGCAGCCTCAATTTGACCGGTACGACTATATATTCGATCGCAACGGCGATACAGTTCGCGTCCTATGGCTCACAAGCGGCCAGGAAAGTGTGAGCGTGCCGGTGTCGCAGGCCAATGTGCAGGTCTCCGATTACATGGGCAACAAGATAGAGGCCACAGCGAGCAATGGGCAGGTTGCAGTTACAATCAGCGAATCACCGATATACATAGTCGAGCCAAGCGCCACAAGCGCAGCCAATCTGGAGGCCGCGGTTGACCCAACGTCGCCCTCAGGCTTCAAACCGTCCACACGTTTCCAGCCTTACTGGCAAAACAAAGGTGGGCTAGCCCTCTTTGGCTATCCGATTACCGGGGAACGCCTGGAGAAAAGCCCCACAGACGGCAAGCAGTATATCGTGCAGTGGTTTGAGCGCGCTCGCTTTGAGTACCACCCTGAATACCAGGGCACAGACGCGGAAGTGCTGCTTGGGCTGCTGGGCAGCCAACTTGCGAAGGGGCGCGCCTTCCCCCTGATCCCTCCGCCGGCGGGCGTAGAGTCGGTCTGCGTCAAAGAGACGGGCCATTGCGTGTGGGGGACGTTTCTCGCACGCTGGCGAGAGCTGGGCGTGCCGATAGTGGGTTTACCATTATCCGACCAGTTTGACGAAGTAAGCACCGATGGCAAGAGCTACACAGTACAATACTTCGAGCGCGCTCGCTTTGAGTACCACCCCGAAAACGGCTCGCCTTTCGATGTGCTGCTGGGTCTGCTGGGCAGGCAGTTGTTCAAGCCGTGACGTGTGGAAAGAGGAGGCGGCCGAAGCCGAAGTTGTGACACTCTAGAAGGAAGCTATGGCTGATAGACGGGCGGTAGTGTGGGACCTGGATGGCGTAATTGTTGACAGCGCGCGGGCGCATAATGCTTCGTGGGCAGCTATGGCCCGACGCTTCGGGGTCGCCTACGATGGGGGGAAAGATTTCAAGGGGATATTCGGCAGGCACAACAACGACATTATCCGCTCGATGTGGGGTGTGAGCGATCAAGCAGGGATTGACAGGATGGCGAGCGCCAAAGAGGAGTTCTTCCGGCAGGAGGCAGCCAACCTCAAGCCACTGCCCGGAGTGCTTCAGTTGATGTCGGAGCTGCGCAGCAGGGGTTGGAAGCAAGCGATAGGCTCATCCGCCCCGCTGCAAAATATCGAGATGCTCCTTGCATCGACGGGCGCTGAACAATATATAGAGGCGGTTTCATCAGGGGAGGATGTCAGCGTGGGCAAGCCTGATCCCCAGGTCTTCGTGATCGCCTTCGAGCGGCTGGGCATTGAGCCACAGAATGGAGTGGTTATCGAGGATGCGCCGACCGGGGTGCAAGCGGCGCGCAGAGCCGGCGCGGCGTGCCTTGCGGTTACAACCACGCAGACGGCGCAGACACTTCTGGGAGCGGGCGCTGACCAGGTAGTGAGCAGCCTGGCTGAAGTAACCGCCCACGACCTTGAGAGACTTGTCGCTCAGAACGCCAAAGGTGGCTAGAGGCTGGCAATTAACCAGGGCCAACCATGATGTTTAAGACCGGCCGTACTGGGCGAAGCAGGTCAACCTACCGCCCCAACTATAGCTCAGATTGTCAGAGTTCAGAGTTGGGGTGTAGAAATCTTGAAGGAGTAGCGCTCACCTACCTTCACCCCATGCCCCTCTCCGATGAAGGGAGAGGGGGCTTTGTTGCTGGGGAGTATATCTCCGATGAAGGGAGAGGAGGGCTAAGGGGGCTAGCTCACTCTCCCTCCACCCTATATCTGAACAGTTACCTCAGATTTGTATCCCACCCTGGCAACAAAGATCATCCGCTCGCTGCCATCCTCGTAGTCACTAAGGTCATAGCTGCCGTAAAGCTTCTCAAGCCTGTATCCGGCGAGGCGGAGCAGCAATTCCATCTCATAGCGGCCTGTCCAGCGAAAGGTCAGCTGCTGTGTGAGGCGCGTCAATATGCCATCTAAGTTCTCGCGGTCATACATGATAGTCACGGTGTGCGTCTGGGTGGAATAATCAGCTACCGCGCTTATCAGCTTATGCAAGGTAGCATCGCCATCAGGGTAGCTTGCCTGGTGTATCACTTCGCCCGCGCCCGGCGGCAGCAGATGGGGTGTTGGCGGAGTCAGGTCGAGTACGAGGAGGCCATGCTGCACAAGCAGAGGGGCGACGGCGCGCAGGGCGGCAAGCTGATCCTCAGTTGAGGGTAGATAGGCGAAGGTGTTGAGCGCACAGTATGCGAGGTTATAGGGGCCGGGCGGTGCGTTGCGCAAGTCGCGCATATCAGCGAGAAGAGTCGTCAGGCGCTTATCAAGCGTCCTGGATCGAGCGTGTTCTCTGCAAATTCGGAGCATAGCAGGAGAGAGGTCAACGCCAACCACGCTAAAACCTGCTTCGACGAGCGCGAGAGCTACGCGGCCCGTGCCGCAACCAAGCTCAAGCAGAGGCAATTGCTTGCCAGGGTCAAGGAGAGAGGCATACTCGATGTAGAAGTCGAGGTCGTCAGTGAAGCGCCCGTATTCCAGGTCGTAATAGTGTGCCAGCTGCGCGTCGCGCGATCTGTTCATCGTGTATTCCTTGCGTGTTAGTGTGTTAGCTGCCGGTGTTGCCGAGCAGGTCATCCTTTTGGATAATGTCCCACACAAAATCTGCAAGGCGCTGGTACCCTGCGGTACTTGGATGGAACTGGTCTGAAGATAGATACTCAGGGTGAAGCAATATCTCTTCACTTGTCGGAAATATGTCCACGAACTTCACCCGGTCGCCGTAGGAGGCAGCAGCTAAGCGCATCTCTTTGTTCCATTGCTGCACACCGCCTTTGATGAGGTCACGCTGCGCGTCTGGAAGCTGCCCTTTGAGGAGGAGGCTGATGTCAGGCAGATCAAGGAGAAGCACGGTGGCTTTAGTCTCATTTGTGAGCCTTGTGAGGGCCGTATTCAATTGAGCTACGTAGGTGGCAACGGGCACGCCGCGCCCAACGTCGTTGACGCAATTCCAGAGGGTAATTATGTCAGGCTGCATGGCAATGGCGTCGGGGATCTCCACCGCGTTTGCCTCTTGTAGAGTTATACCGCTCCGGCCCAGACGAACAAAATTCGTGCGGGGAGGCATCTTCTTGTAGAGAAGATTGACCCAACTTTCCGCGGCGGGGTCGCTTGCGCCCACACCCACAACGTCTGATGCGCCAATGGCGGCATAAGTGATGGCAGGCGGTGCGGTCGCAGTGGCTATGGGACCCGAGACGGCAACACCGGTGGAAAGAGGCGCTGGATGCCGCACCGCCCAGACCCATGCGATTACCACCAAAAAGATAACTCCAACCACCCCCGCGACGAGCAGGGGAGATACGGGAGATTGAAAGGATTGGCGCAATGCTTGCTCGATCCTAGCAGGGGCTCACTACTTACAACGATAAATAGCAGGCCGCTTCATTGACAATGGTCAGCTATGTGCCGGGACTTGGAGAAAGGAGGGCGATTAGAGGGCAATGTGTCACTCCCGCAGAGCGGCGCCTATAACCAGCAGGGCCATGCCACCTGCTGCGGAGATGATGACCAGAGTACCGGGGAGACGGACATTTTGCTCTTGCCCGAAGGCAAGCACAACAAGTACTACAGGCAACGAAAGAAGGAGCAAAGCCCCTAAAACGATCACGACTAAAGAGAGTGTACGACGCGCCGAGCTGCCACCGGATAGATGGTCATGAACCAAGTTGGCCTCCCCGAAAGATTATGTTACTATTATGGCACAGGCACGGACGAGCGTCAACTCACGCGTGAAGTGTAACTGTTCAGATTAGGAGTAGAGGGAAGGAGCCCTCACCCTCACCCACCCTCACCCACCCTCACCCCATGCCCCCTCTCCCATGAAGGGAGAGGGGGCTGGGCTAGCCTCTCCACCCTAAATCTGAACAGTTACCGTGAAGTGCGAAGCGCAAAGGGTGAGGGGTTATGGATGGAAGTTCTTTATCATCGACGCCTTACGCAATATGCAGCAGGCAATAATAACCCTCAACTACCCTTATTCCCATCACGTTTCACCTTTCACGAAGCCATTAAGGGACCTACATGATAGTAAGCCAGGGCGAAGTACGCAGCAAGATCGATCAGGTAAAGGTTGGCTATGAGGGCTACAAACGCCAGTTGAGGAGAGCTGATCTCACTATAGAGCGAAAGGGGCGGCTTGAGGCTGAAATCAAGCTGGCGGCAGATGAAATCGCCACCCTGGAGAAAGTCGCCCAGCTAGGCAGGGTGGAGCAGGATCGAACAAAGATCGAAGAGATAGTGCGTGAGCGACTGGCTACTATGCGTGCAAAGCTCGCCGCCGATCCATTTCTGGCGGCCCTTTCCAGCCAGGAGCGAGACCTCTTCTCAGGAGAGGTCCGCGCGCTCGTGTGGGCATTGCGCGAGGATACCCTGACCCTTTTCACTCAGGAATTGCTGAGAGAAAACGAGCACCATGACCCAGGGCGCACCGACCGCGCCTTGCCTGCGATCCTGATCCACACTCTCGAAGAAGCGCCAGAAATGGATGCGCGTGCCAACGCAGCCTACGACCTGGGCAAGCTGCACATCACCCAGGCCATACCGAGGCTGGCGACAGCCTTCCACGATCATCATGTCGTAGCCGACACAGCCTTTCATGCCCTAACGTTGTTTACGGACGATGAGCTAAAGGAAGCGGGCCTCTCCATATCGCTGATAGAACGCATCAAAGAAGCGCGTGGAGGCTAGCTGCTAGCCCATCCTTTTCAGGTAATCACGGATCATCAGAGCGGCGGTGGCGCCTTCGCCTGCAGCTGATGCGGCTTGCTTGGTGCTGCCTTCGCGAACATCGCCCGCCGCAAAGACCCCCGACAGGCTCGTCTCAAGGTTTTGCGAAGTAACTACGAAGCCTTCGGCATCTCGCTTGACCTCAGCAGGTAGAAAGCTGCTATTAGGCGTGAGACCTATGAAAAGGAATACAGCGGCGGGTGCGGGTTCAAGGAGGCGACTATCGCCGGTGGTGCGGTCACGCACCACTACCCCTTGCAGCTTAGTTTCACCCCGAAACTCCACTACGTCTGTGTTATAAAGCACGTCTATTTTGTGATGCTCGTTCACTTTGTCAACGGCCACCTGAGTTGCTGCTAGGTGATCGCCTCGCACTATTATGGTAACGTGCGAGGCGAAGTTGGTGAGGAAGACCCCTTCCTCAGCAGCGCTGTTGCCGCCGCCGACAACAGCCAACTCCTGCCCTTTATAGAAGGGGCCATCACAGGTGGCGCAGTAGTGGATGCCGGAGCCTATAAGGGCGTCTTCGCCGGGCACGCCAAGCCTCTTGTACTTGGAGCCGGTGGCTACAAGCACCGCTTTAGCATTATACTGGGTTCCGTCTTCAGTACGCACGATGCGATATTCGCCGTCTACCCTGATGCCGGTGACCTCCTGAGCAGAGATCATCTCTACATCGAATCGCTTTCCCTGTTGCACGAGCCTTGCGGCGAACTCATTGCCACTTACGCCTTCAGGAAAGCCGGGGAAGTTATCGAGCCGCTCGGTTATACCTACCTGCCCGCCAAGGCCGGCCTTTTCAATCACCAGCGTAGATAGGCCTTCACGTGCGGTATACAAGGCAGCGGTCAGGCTGGTAGGGCCTCCACCCACCATGATAACATCATAAAAATCGCATTTCGCCCGAGTGGAGATGCCGAGCTTGGCGGCAATGGCAGCATTAGAAGGCTCAACCATCGCCACTCCGTCGCCGAAGAGCAAAGTGGGTACAGAATGCCCACCGTTTTGCACCTTCTCGATATAGGCTAAACCCTCAGCGTCATGCTCTACGTCTACCCACTTGTACTGTACTCGCTGCTCGCCAAGAAACTGCTTGGTTCGTTTGCAATCCGAGCACCAGGTTGTGCCATAAACTGTTAATTTCGGCTCCTGCATAGTAATATTCCTCCTGCTTTTATTATAAACTCCCATGCGCCGAGTAATGTGAAGCAAAGATAGACCATTGCCATTCCTCACGCATCAGGCAGCACGCTTATAAGTCGTAGAGGCCAAAGATCAGAGAAAGAAAAATCTTCAAGGGGTAGCTGTGAGGGCGTGCCGCCACCCGCCCTCACCTACCCTTACGCCCTCACCCCATGCCCCTCTCCCTTGTGGGAGAGGGGGCTTTAATAGCCAGGGGATACCCCTGGAACCCCGTCGAGGGCATAGCCGGGCCCCCAAGCCGCTAATCTGAACATCTACTATAAAGTTGTAAGAGTTCAGAGTTGGGGTATAGCAATCTGCAAGGAGTCGCTGTGGAGGCGTACCCTCACCTACCCTCACCTACCCTCACCTACCCTCACCTACCCTCACCCCCAAACCCCCTCTCCCATGAAGGGAGAGGGGGCTAGCCGCCTCCACCTCAAGTCTGAACATCTACTATAAAGTAGTTCCTTTCTTGCCCGCCCTATACCCCTATGATATAATGCGCACACATGCGCCCAGTTGACCGTCACCCACGCATGAGCTATTATACCAGGCAACGTACGTACAGGAGGCCAGGATGAAGGTTAGCGAAATCATGATTGACAAGCCTCCCGTGGTTACACGCGACGATACCATTTCGCAGGCGGCTCGATTGATTGACGAACTGCACACATCGCTCGTGCCGGTTGTTGATAGTCAGGAGGGCAAGCACGTCGTTGGAGTAATCACGGACAAAGACGTAATGAAATGCACTGCTTCTGGAAACAACCCCCAGGAATGTCAGGTGCAGCAGTTCATGGGGACCAGTTACGAAACGGTGCATGCCGGTGCAGATGTAGAAACAGCCCTTGCGGAGGTGCCGTTAGAAGCCAATGAGCCAATGGGCGACACAGGCTCAGGCGCAGCGGGATCGGGCGGGGGCCTTATGGGGCGCAGACCTATTGTGGTGGTTGATGACCAGCGCCGCGTCGTGGGCCTCGTTACGCGCCCTCACCTCGCTATGGATATTGCGAGGGTGCAGTCAGGCCAGGTAGTGTCGGGACGAGCCGAGTCGATGCAGCTGGTTTGGCGCTGCACCGACTGTGGATATCTCCTCACCAGAGCAGAGCAGCTACCCGATCACTGCCCCGACTGCGGCGCACCCAAAGAGCACTTTGTTCTTGTAACAGAAGACTAGGCAGCCACAGGTAAGTAAAAATAGGAGCTACGAGTTACGAACCTGGTACGCTCATATCTTAGTGAACAGAGAGGGTATTTACGAGCACCTGCCATATTGCCCTACCCTAACCGGTAATTCGTAACATGTAACTTACACAAATGCCAGTATCAAAGTTCAGGTTTATTGATCTGCCTACCTCTGCTGAACGACTGGGCGTCAGTCGCAACCGGCTTTTGCAATGGGTTGACGAGGGGCGCATTAAGCCTTTCAGCGGCAAAGGTCAACAGAGCGTTTTTCGCACCTCTGATGTGGAGAGGTTCGTGGAGGAGCTACGCGCCGAGACCTCAGCCGGCGAAAGGCACCGGCAGGAGGTGGGAGAAAGCTCCTCTCCCCAGCAGTCGGCAGCGCCCGGCCAGCAGGAAGCTACACGCACGCGCAGGCGAGATGCTATAAAGCTGATGGGCACGCGCCTGAGCATGGATTCGCGCTGGGCCGAGATGAGCGATAAAGATATTGCCACCTGGCTTGATGCGCTTGAGCCTGTGCAATATGAACGAGTACAAAAAGTGGCAAAGATCGCCATTGAGCGGCTTGAGCGAGTGCTCGAAATGATGCTAACATTTGAAGAACGCTCCAAAAGCGAAGAGAACAAGTAAAGACCACCCAGAGTGCTCACTCTTCCACAGGACAACCGCGATTTAGAATCTTTATGCCTCGACATTACACAATTCAGGAAGCCAACGAACTGCTGCCTGAGCTTGCAAAGCTTATCCGGCAGATGCAAGAAGAGGGTAGGCAGCTTGCAATTTTGCAAGGGCGTAACGCCGCACTGAAGCAGAGGATGCGGGGGAACGGTCATCATAATCCGTCCGAAGACGCGCTGGCGCTGCAAGCAGGAACCCAGCTTGAGGAGGGACTGCGAGAAGGGGTTGACAGGCTTGAAGAACTTGAGCTGGAGTTGAAAGACCTACAGCAAGGGCTGGTGGACTTCCCGGCGCTGAGAGATGGGCGCACTGTATTTTTGTGCTGGCAGTTAGGCGAGGCTGAAGTGGAGTTCTGGCACGAAACCACCACGGGCTTTTCGAGCCGCCAGCCTCTCGACGACAAGCTCAGGTAGGCGAAGCTGCGGTTAGAGTGGGACGACAGTCCCACCACGACGCCCACTTTACCACAGCATACGCATTTCTGCGGACTTTTAGCTATGAGTTTTGGGTTATATAACTTCTAGTGATGCAACTGAAGACTCGTCACATGACGTCCAAGCTTCGCGTTCGGGCAGCGCCGGACCGAAGGACAAGCTCTGTGTAGAGTAGGTAGAGATATTACCGTAGGTAGGTCGCTCGGAGGTGAAGATGGACAACGCAATCGCAAAAAAGGCGCTAAGGATGTTCAGCTATGGGCTGTACATCGTCACGAGCGCAGCGGAGAGGGACGTGGGCGCATTTACAGCCAACTGGGTTGGGCAGGTAGCATTCGAGCCGCGCATGGTAGCTGTTTCGGTGGAGAACGACGCTCATGCTCTTGATGTGATACGCAAAGGCGGGGTTTTCGCAGTCAATATCCTGGAGCAAGACCAACGCGAGCTTGCGGGCCAGTTTGGGCGGGCAACAGCAAAAGTGGGTAATAAGCTTGAGGGGTACACGTACAGCGCAGGTAGCACCGGCTCACCGATTCTCTCCGAAACAGTTGGCTCGGTCGAATGCCGTGTCGTACTGGAGAATCCCGTCGGAGATCACGTTCTTTTCGTCGGTGAGGTGGTTGACGCTCACCTGAACCGTGAAGGCGAGCCGCTGACGATGCGCAACGCGGGTTTCAGATACAGCGGGTAAAGCCGCGTCCTGCTGGGGATTGCATCATTAGCTCCCTCTTTGCCGTAGAACTTCGTACAGAACCACCGAGCCTGCAACCGCAGCGTTCAGCGACTCGACTTTGCCTTTCATGGGGATTTCGATAGCGCCGTCGCAGCGTTCCCGCACTAACCTGCCAACGCCCCGCCCTTCCGAACCGACTACCAGCCCGACAGGGCCGCTCAGGTCTGTGGCTGTGTAGAGGCTCGCGCCCGGCTCTCTTTGTAGCGCGTAGACCCATAATCCCGCTTGCTGGAGTTCTTCGATAGCCCGCGGGAGGTTGTTGGCGAGGCAAATATGCAAGTGTTCGACCGCCCCCGCCGAGGCATTTACCACAGAGGGAGTAACTTCCACCTGGCGGCGGTCGAGCATCACCACAGCCGTAACGCCGACAGCCTCGGAAGTGCGGAGGAGAGCGCCGAAGTTCTGCGGGTCTTGAAGCGAGTCGAGGATAAGAACTAACGCAGCGTTTGCCGACGCACGGCAGGTGGCTTTCACATCTGACATAGAGGTGTATTCAAAAGGGGTGACTTGTGCAGCCACTCCCTGGTGGTGGTGGCCCACGCGTGTGAGTGCATCAAGGCGTGCAGGAGGTATCTTCTCAACCGGAACGCCCACCTCACCTGCGATTGCCTCTATTAAGGCCAGCCCGTGCTCACCTGCCCCTTTCCTGCCGGTTGCACTGGTCAGCACGCGCAAAACTTTGCGGCGGCCCGCACGGAGCGCCTCCTCGACGCTGTGTCTGCCATAAAGCCACTCTGTCACCTGCTACCTCGCTGTCTCAGTATATGCAAAAAGGCGACTAGCGCCGCCCTTATTGACCCATTACGAAGGATTGTATAGCGTTCTACTCGGAAGGAGCCGATACCTTCGGCGTTTCTTTGAAGGTGGAGGTTTGGGCGCTGGCGCTTTCGGCTTTGGGGGAACTTTCTACATTGCCGGATGTTGAGGAGCTTTCTTTGCTGTCGCTCTCGGGCTTCGTGGAGGCTTCCTTGCCGTCGTCTTTAGTAACCGCAGCTTCCTTTGGCTTGTTGGCTTGGCGGTTGTCGTTTATATACCAGCCGCTGCCTTTGAAGATCACTCCCACAGGCTGAAAGACGCGCCTGATGGGTCCCTGCCCGCAGAGAAGGCACTCCTCTAACGGTTCGGATGTTATAGGTTGCAGTTTATCAAAACGGTTGCCGCAGTGCTTACACTCGTATTCATATACCGGCATATGCCCCTCATTATGTCAATTGCTCAGGCAGATGTTGTGTAGGTTGTCTTTGTCACTACATGTATAGTATAAGCAATAGAGCCAGGCATAGCAAATGCTCCTGGTGATGTAACTGTTCAGATCTGGGGTGGAGCAATCTTCTTGGGGTAACTGTGCGGGCATACCTACCCTCACCCCCAACCCGCCCTCACCCCCAAACCCCCTCTCCCATGAAGGGAGAGGGGGCTTTAATCACCCTTGTGCACTCAGCAGGGGTAAAGCCTCCTCTCCCATGAAGGGAGAGGGGGTTTTGTTGCTGGTGAGTATCAGGAGATACCCCTGCACCCCTATCAGGGGCATAGCCCTTGCACCCCAACTCTGAACGTTTACGGCCGGAGGGTTACTGTCGCCAGACGGTAGGAGAGTTTTCCCCACCGGAGCCTCAATTTGGCCTCAAGATCAGAGCGTTCGCCCCACTATTTTGCTAACCCACCGCTCCTGGGACAGTTACCATCGAGACTGCGCAACATCAGGGCACCGGTGTCGGTGCTGGCGTGGGGGTTGATGAGCTTCCAGGGCTCGAAGCAGGCGTAGCCTCAGATTGTGGCACTCCCATGTATATAGCGCGTTCGCTCGGCGTGAGGCTGCGGAAGGTGCGAGAGGCGGCCAGCTTCATGAGGGTAGGCACGTCAAAGATATATTGCCACGCTACACCATTGTCCCCGGCGGCCACGATAAAGCGGCCGTCGGGGCTCCAGGCTGCGTAGTTCAGGTTCTTGGCCTGTGTAGCGAGGGTGAGAAAGAGCTGGCCGCTCCTGACATCCCACACCTTGGCTGTGCCCCCCGCGCTCGCTGTGAGGATGTAGGTGCCGTCGGGGCTAAACGCGGCGCTCTCAGTAGGCATGGTATCTTGCAGCGTGAGCACCATCTTCTCCAGGTTTACGTCCCACACCAGCACCTTACCTGTGGAGCTTGCTATCGCTATGTACCGGCTATCCTTGCTCCAGGTGGCCGATCTCACGAAACTCCCCTGGCTGCTCGCGTCGGCGGTATTCTGGAACTGGTGTAGAGTTTTGCCTGTGACGGCGTCCCAAATCTTGATCCAGCCGTCGAGGCTGACGGTAGCGATAAGGCTGCCGTCTGGGTTATACGCCGCGCTGAAAACGGCGGTGTTATGACAGCAGAGCTTGAAGATCTCCTGGCCCGTAGCTGCATCCCATACTCGGGCTGTGGCATCGTCGCTGGCGGTTAAGATCGTGCGCCCGTCGGGGCTATACTCTACGCTGCGGACGATGTCGGTGTGGCCCCTCAGAGTGCGCAGTTCCTGCCAATTGCTGCTATCCCATATCTTCACCGTGCCGTCCTGGCTCGCCGTCGCTATGGTACGACCGTCAGGGCTCCACGCCACGCTGTCCACTCCCCGGCTGTGACCTTTCAGCGTGCTCAGGCTCTGGCCGCTGTTGGCATCCCATATTCTCGTGGTACCATCCTGGCTCGCCGTTGCCACGTATCGCTGGTTGGGGCTGTAGGCGGCGGTCCAGATGGCATCGGTGTGACCGCTCAAGGTGGGTAGCTCACGGTCGCCTGTAGCGTCCCATACCATTGCGGTATAGCGCGTACTACGACCCAGGACATCGGTTGCGGTATTGTTTGTACTGCCACCCAGGATGCCACCCAGGAGAGCATCGATGCTGTTACTGGCGGTGACGATATACCGGCCGTCAGGGCTAAAGGCGATGCTGCTCTGCTGATACTCCTGGTTGAGGAGCCGCACTACCTGCCCGGTCGCAGCGGTCCAGATAGCGGTGCCTGCGCCCCCAGTGGCGGCGATGGACTGTCCATCGGGACTAAAGACGATATCATTCACCTGTCCATTGATTGAAAGCCTGTATATCTGCTGGTAGGTGGAGGCGTCTATGACCGTCGCCTTGCCATCAAACCCGGCGATAGCAATGAACCGCCCATCGGCAGCATACGCGATGCTGTTCAGGGGCACCTTTGGATCGTCTAGCAAGGCGCGAGTTTGCAGTCCGGTTCCACTGTCCCACAGCCCGGCTCGTCCGTCCGTATCCGCGATGGCTATTAGCCGTCCGTCGGGGCTGTACGCTACGCTGCTTAGCGAACCGATACCCACCTTGAAAGCACGTAGTTGCCCTGCTCCCCCCGCGTCCCATATCTGCGCGATTCCACTGCCGGTGCCAGCAGCTATAGAGCGGCCATCGGGACTGTAGGCCAGGCTGGCGACGCTGTTTGCGCCTGTTTGGAGGGTGTACAAAATCTGCGCGCTTGATGCATTCCATATGCGTATAGCGCCACCTGCACCGCCCGTAGCTACAAACTTTCCATCGGGGCTCCATACAGCAGCTGCCACGCTCCCCGATCCGGAGGCAAGGGTGCGCGCCACGCGCCCGCTGCCACTCTCCCATATTTTCGCGGTGCCATCGACGCCGGCGGTGAGGACAAAACGGCCGTCAGGGCTGAACGATGCACGGTTCACTGGGGCTGTGTGGCCTTCCAGCGGGCTTTGCAGTATCTGTATCGGCTGCGGTTGCCCGAGGGCAGTATGTAACGCGCCGACAGCCTGGGAGACGGCAGGCTGCCCAAGTTGCACAGTTGTAGATATAGATTGCATGGCGAGCAGCAGGCTCAACTCCGGGTCTCTTGCGGCTTGCGCCTGGGCATTTGCCGCCAGAGCCTGAGCGCGAGCAACTGTCAATTGTCGTTCTGCGCCTGCCTGAGCTGTTGCGCGGGCGGCTGCTTCTTGCTGGGCGGTGTTGCGCTGATTGTTCGCATCAACCACGGCGGTGGCGCGTGCGTTTGCCTCTGTCTGCGCCTGCCCCTGCTGGACAAAGGCGTAGGCTGCGGCGCTGAGTGCTACCAGCAGCAGCACACCGGCAAAGGCAAGCAGGAGTCTGAGCACCCTTGCCCGCCCAGCTGCCTCGTCCGCTCGACGCTTCTGCTCCTCCAGCGCTTGCCTTTGCTCCGCCTCCTGCTTTGCCGTGCTCCGCGCCAACAACTCATGAGCATTTGGGTCTCGCAGGGTAATATCCTGTCGCCTCTCCAGGGCACGCGCCTCGGCGAGCCTCACGCCCGACAGCAGATATTCAGCCGATTTGCCGTTAGTGAGCCATTCGCCGACGGCCTGCTCAAAGCGCACGCGCTGCTGTAAAGCCTGGCGTTTTTCGGCTACCATGCTTTGCAGTCGGTCCCAATTGCGTATCAGCGTCTCATGGATTATGTCAACCATCTCCACGTTCTTCTCAGCGTGGTCTTCCTTGATTGCCTCCACCGATATGCTTAGCAGGCGCGCGCCCGCAAGCTCATCAACCAACCTGGCGCGCTCAAGGCTGCCCGCGAGCAGCTCGCTTTTCATACGTCTGCGGCGTACGTCGCGGCGAGCCTCATCATCCAGCGATACGTCAACCAGGTCCAGGAAGATAAGCATGATCGTGGTTTGGTCTGCCTGTGTGCGTGGCTGCTTGTCAGGCCCTGAGTAGGCGTAGACCGCCTCAGCGCGCTCCTTTATGGCATCAGTGAGGGTGCCGTAGCGGCTCAAGGTGAGGCTTCCCCCTGCCCATATCTCCTCAAGCGTCACCTGCAAGAGTGGCAAGTATGCTGCGTCGGCTGAGGCGTCGCTGGCCAGCTTATCAATCAGGGCAGGCTCCCACCGTTTGTCGCCTGCCGGGTAGGCCACCTGCAAAGGGCGTTCGATAGCCTCTTTCAGTTCGCCAGCTGTCATCGCTCGCAGGTCTATCCCTTGCCTGGCCACGCTGTACAGGTCACGCAGCTGGAATAGCTCCGGCAGGTAGTCCGACCGCATAGTCGCAATCACATAGAGGCGCGACTGCTCGAAAGGCAGCAGGCCGTCCAGTATGCTGAAGAGCGCTTGGCGCTGCGGGGGGTCGGACTGGCTGAACAGCTCCTCAAACTGGTCTACCACCAGCACACTTATCTGCCCAGGCGGGGTTGCCTCCTGGATAAAGCTGTTGAAGGCCGCGGCGCTGCCGAGTTCTCCAAGCGGGTCGCTGAGCGCATCCTGAGCAGGTAAGCCAAGCTGCGTAAGGGCATCGGCGAGCGCGGCGAGTGGTTGGCGCGATGGGCGGAAGACCGCCCAGTCCACTCGCAGACCGCGCCGGGAATAATAGGCTTGCAGGGCAGGCAGCAAACCGGCCTGGGCAAAAGA
>JADEYI010001393.1_pt1 | contig 18666 bp, 18 predicted proteins | sample 8542331 | NCBI WGS metagenome assembly JADEYI01 (sample SAMN16510988, study PRJNA670497) | mine drainage metagenome | isolation source: biofilm near Copperflume 1 | place: Germany: Marsberg coppermine Kilianstollen | collected 2018-02
CATCCTGTGCAACAGAAGCCTCATCAACCCCATCCTGTGCAACAGAAGCCTCACCGGCATGAGTCCCATCCCGTGGAACACGAGCCTCACCGGCGCCTCATGCAGCGCAAGTCTCACGCGGTGGCGCGCGAAACCAGAGCGGCAGGAGGCTTGTCCGTCAAGACCATCATGCTTGTGGTGGCAACCGTGCTAGTGGTTGCAGCAGGTGGGATAGCAGCAGCAGTCCATTTCCTTGCACGCCCGCAGCCGCTCATCGGCATCACCAGCAATTATAAAGTGGGCAACACTCCGGCAGGAGCAAATGGGACGATCTTGCATATCAGCGGGCAGCAGTTTTCCAGCAATTCGGCGATTACCTTCCTGCTGGATGGTCATGTCGCGCCGGGCAATCCGGGTACGCGAAGTGACTCGAACGGCAACTTTACCACAACTATGACCATAACCAATGCCTGGAGCGTCGGTTCCCACACCCTGACAGCCAGGGACGCCAGCAACGACAGCACAAAAAACAGTGTCAGCGTGACGATTGTGCAGCCTGGTCAGTCCAACACGCCTGGACCGAACGGCGCTCCACCCGATGACGCTACCTTTACGCTGAACATCCCGGCGCAGGGGAGGATCACTACGGTGAACCAACCGTTTACAAACAACGAAGAAGCCCTCCTCATTACGGGGCATCCAGACCCGGCGGGCGGAACCGTCTGCTTGAATCGGGACAATGGCCAGCAATTCAGTTCATCGTATGTCGCCAACAACGGTATCCCTTTCACAGAGACCTTCTCGTTCTCCTGCAAGGGAAGCTATAAGAGCGGCAAGATCAGTTATACCGAGACGCTCCTCACCGACGTAGTCACCTTCACAGACGGATCGGGTATAAGCTGCACATTAATTTCCCCGCAGCTCAACCAGCAGGTGACAGGAAGCTATACAGGCAACGGTACCTTCACCGGCACCTGGACCTATGGACCCATCCCTCAAACTGATGTTCCCTGTACGGATCCGAACCAGTCCTTCTACTATACGAGCGGACAAGGCACATGGACGGGTACAGTGTCTGGTCTGCAAAGATAATATGTTCTCATCGGCGCGGCTCCGACTCAAGCATGAGAGCCACAAAGCGAGATGGTGGCTTTCATGCCTCATGCTGCGCGCAGTGCTGCAAGCGGCTTTGATAGAGCGTCGGTCAACAAATTATCGCGTTCTATAACGAGACGTTGAATGGCTTCCGGGCAGTGAACACAAAGTGCGGGTGCAGCCAGCCAGCGAGATTCATTTTGCTGAGTAGCAGAGCTGTCGCGGCTGACACGGAGGCGCACTGGAGAAGAGGCGAGGGCGCGTCAGAGCCGGAAAAAGTTTGCATTTACAGATTAGAGCCCAGGTAAGATGCAAATAATTAAGAGAGAACCTGTAGTTCTAAATCCCATCCTCGCTCATTAGCAAGTTGTGCTAGCCTTTCGGAAAGCTTGCGGAAGATTGATCTGTTCGGGCATATCGGGTTTGTATATATCTCGGCATGTGCGGGATTGTCGGGTAACACTGGATCATTCAGGATTGGTACATGCTCAACGTCAACCTCGAAGACCTGGAGCGTGTTTCTGTCTCTATCTTGTTGTACAACTGTATCGATGGAACGCACATTGAGGGTTACTACGCTTACAACACCATCCGATGGCTCCTTCTGAATTAGCTTTGGATTATGTTGGTGGAGTCTGGCACGATCTACCGATGGCCTGAAAGCACGATCAGAAAACGCAACAGTACTTACCCGTACTGTTTTGTCATCCAGGATCACATATAATCCCTCAATATGAGGAACACGACGATATAAGATTTCGTCATCAGTTACAAAATCAACGGACATCACTACTCAACTTGCCAGCCACAACCAGAGTGCGCGGCATTTACTAATAGGTTCAGCATCACCATCTGACATCTCTGATTCTATATTAGTTCCCCAGATTTGCACATACTCTGCGCTTTCGTTGCCAATATAGACCGTTAGTTTCTTTTTACCACGCCACCATTCGAATACCACATCGCCATTTGCATCTGCTATAACATTTGGTTTAATCCATACACGGCCCATGTCCGCCACTTCCAGGTAAAGCCTTGTAACCCAATTTTCAGCATGTTTAATTGCATCTCGGTCAGGAGTTAGCGAATCATAGCCGTTCCAGTTAGCTTCCCATGTTAACATATTTTGTAATTTGGTTCGTGTATCCTGAAGTACTTCTTTGACAATCGTCTCGACAATACTGGCATTATCTAGCGGGAACCGGGGTGGAAAGTATGAGAGAACCTCCGATGAGCCGTAAAAGCCCCCTATTGAACTTATAGCGCGTCTTGAAAGTTCTTCGTTGGTCTGGCTCACACCTCTGGGTGTGTTATGAACAGCTTGTATACTTCTACTGCGATCTCGCGTCAATCTTGCGTTTTGTGGCATCAGGCAATCAACTCCCTTGTCTTGTCAGTAATGCTCGCATTAAAGGCCAGATTTTTTCGGTGGCGCAACTCCCCTAAAAAACTCCAGATAGTCTCATCGTCACTTTGCCAGATTTGTTCGCGGAACAAGTCGAAATCAAGTATTACCGAAACCTGCTCGGGACTTGTTGGAGGAGTAAATGCTTCATTGATTATGAGCATGCAGTTCAAATCCTCCTGTGGAAGCTGTAACTGCATAAAGAAAGAACTTAGTCCTTGCGATAAATCAGGCGATACTTCCGGTACAGTGCGCAAATAGTCTTTGAAATCGAGTAGAGGACCGGGTAAATCAAGACGGTTGATAAACCGTACTGCTGCCCTTGTCACGCTCGATGGTTTGCAAATGTCTTTATATATCTCCCATAAATTCCTGGCATCACTACTAAACTCTTCCCAGGTGTGGTATGGAGCCAGGCGATTGAACGTAAATCCGCTTAACGTTGCTTGAAAAATTCTTAAACCATCTTCACTTCTAAACAGAAAACCATGGTGCTCTCGGCTAGCATCTATTTTGATACTTGGACCAGATTGAAATAGAAGTGAGCCAGTATGCATCGCCTCTTTCGTGGGAAAGTGATCTCTGACGTGAGTATGAATATCCGCGAGATTTTCAACAGTAAATCCATCAGGCAAAGTGACTTTGAGGTCTATAATTGCTTCAGTGATGGGGGCCTTCGAATAGTGGGAAGATGGCTGCATTAGAACCTCTCGCTCGCGCATTCTTAATGGTAGCAATTCACTCCTAAACGAAGCAATTACCATATATGAAGTATACTCTCCAAAATAATTGGCGTCAAGAAAAGTTTTCTCTGGCCCTCATGTCCTTCTGTACTCGTTTCTGGCTTGCCGGGCAAGCCTTTTAATATCTGTGTAGGGTTACGTGTTACTCTTCCATATCACTATCATCAGAATTAATAGAAATCTGAGTATTTTCGATAATAAAACTAGAAAGTTGCAAGAAAAGACAATGAGAACTGTGGGCGGATACCAGCACCAGTACGGCCATGTACGCCGGGTGTTCTACGGCGACCTCTGGTCACTATATACCGTGTTACTTGCTGTTATAGCTGTCTCCAGCTTGTCAAAAGGTACGCCGCAAACTGCTTTGCTCTGCGTCGTGCCAGGGTTCCTTACGGGAATGTATGCGTATCGCATCTGGTTTCCTGTCGGCGTCCTGGATACTATAGTATCTTATCGTTACCAGGCGTGCTGTACGAGGATATCCGCCAGGGCTTGAGGTTGTGTGATCATGGCATCGTGTCCGGTGTTTAGCGGAAAGACTGTGCCGCCTTCCCTGCCGATTTTTTCACCAAAAGCGCCTAAACCGAACTGGGTGCAGTGTATAAAGCTGCGCGGAAGCGTTTTGGCTTTCATCGCGGGTGCCTGGAGTTGCTCGGCGTGTGTGAGCAGTGGCATAGGCGTCAGCCGTGGGACCATCCAGGCCACATCCTGCGGATCAGTGACCCCATACTCCTCTGGAGCCCAGGGAGGGACAAGGCCTTGCGTATCGGCGCTGTGTTTGAAATCCGCCTCCATGCCATTAAACAGGCTAAACATGCTTTCTCCATCTTCTGGAACAATAGCATCCAGATAGACCAGTTTGCCCACTCTATCAGAGTATTCTGCCACGCCGGTGATTACCATGCCTGTATAACTATGGCCGACGAGCACGACCTCCTGGAGATCCTCAAACTCCAGCACATTAATGATATCCTGGATGTGTAGAGACAGACCGGTCGTTGGTGTCACCACATGACTTCTCTCACCCAGTCCAGTCAGTGTAGGCGTATACACCGCCAGGTTGTCTTGTCTCAGGAAAGGCAAGAGTTTTTGCCAACACCAGCCCCCGTGCCAGGAACCGTGGACAAGCACATAGGTGGTCTTCTTTCGAGTACTCATTGCAATACCTCGTGATGAGTATTCATAGAGAGTAACATGGTCACGCCCTTCTTATCCCACGAATTGTTCGCACTCAGGTTTGGATTGAACGGGTTGAAGTTACAAAACGGCAACAGGTGTGTCGATCGAGTATCCTGGCTGATAGGATACTCGAAAACTACAACAGTTGCAACACTTGTTCACGCCTTGCGACGTATCACCATTCTAATTCATCGATGATAGTCAATTTGCTGAATTCTTTCTTTTTCTGTATGACCAGGTATTTTGTAAAAGATATCTTTATTATAATTAAGACTTGACTTAATTAAGAAAATGGTTTATACTACTCATATGGATATGTTTGTTGCGCTTGCGGATCCGACAAGAAGGAACATTTTAGAAATACTTGCCACCAGTGGCGAGTTATCGGCTACTGCCATCTACGAGCAATTTCCCGTTAGTCCACAGGCGATCTCACAACACCTCAAAGTCTTGCGGGAGGCACACTTAGTGGACATGGAAAAACGCGCCCAGAAGCGTGTGTACCGCCTCAATCCACACACCCTGTCTCAATTTGAAGCATGGGTGACGCAAACGAAGCAGCGGTGGAGCGAGCGTTTTGACGCCTTAGATGCAGTACTCGAACGTGAAAAAAAGAAGGGAGATCAATAACAGCTATGCCAGCACATACTACGCATATTAGCGCGGAACCGGGAAAACAAGAAATACTCATCACCCGCGAATTTGATGCGCCGCGAGAGCTTGTTTTTAAGGCATGTATGGACCCAGAGCTGATACCGCAATGGTGGGGGCCGCGCTACCTTTCAACCGTAGTTGACAGGATGGACGTGAGACCCGGCGGCCAGTGGCGCTTTATCAATCGAGACGCGCAGGGAAACGAATACGCGTTTCACGGCGTGTATCACGAAATTCTCGCGCCTGAGCGCGTTATCGACACCTTTGAGTTTGAAGGATTACCCGAAACAGGTCATGTGACCCTGGAGACCATGAAACTTGAGGAATTGCCCGGCGGCAGAACCAGGCTCACAGTTCAATCTGTTTTCCAATCACTTGCTGACCGCGATGCCACACTCCAGAGCGGCATGGAAGCAGGCGTCAATGAGACCTATGACCGTCTTGCGGAACTTCTGGAAAGGATGTAGGAAATTTCTGAAATGCGGCCAGGATCAGTTAAAGCCCTGCACCTCGTGGTAGCTGACATACAAACAGCCCGCGCAGCCCTCGCCGAACGGGGCGTTGAAGTGGGCGAGGTTGACGATATGGGTCGCATTAAATATGTCTCCTTCAGCGACCCCGATGGCAACTCGTGGCTCTTGCAGGAAATACCAGATCATCATTTGTAGAGATTTGCTGAAAAACAAGGTCTGAGGCCACATTGCCAGTGTGGCCTCAGACCTTGTTTTGTTGTTACATGCACGCGGAAGTAGATGCGTCTCACGCGCAATTAAGGCGATTGGATAAGCCCGATGATGTTACTGTCCGCGTCTTTCACAGATGCAATCAGCTAGCCCATATGTTCAAAACTTGACGAATACCTCTTGAAGATGTATAATGCAGAAGTTATCATTGTTTGCATGGCGTGGAACAGGTTGCTAGCCTATCCTGTTCTCGGTAAAGACGCTAAAGAGTTCTGAGCAATCCTCTATAGATTATTCTCTTCCTGCACACAAGTTCGCACTTTATATCAGCTTGCAGCATTGCTTCCGTATCCTTTACGGCCTGCTCCTGATACTCCCTGCTGGCATCGTGCCTCTGGGGAGCTTCACCGCGCCCATAACGTAAGAGGCGCATTGGCCGAAAGGATTTTTCATGCCAACTTTTAATGACTTCTCTTTGCTGCCCACGACATACGCGGCGCTGGCAAACATGGAGATTAGCCAGCCGACACCCATTCAGGTCGAGGCCATCCCGGCCCTGCAGGCCGGAAATGATTTCATCGGGCAATCCGCCACCGGATCGGGCAAGACGCTCGCCTATGGCATCCCCCTGGTGGAAAGAGTATCCCGTGACAAACGTGTCGTACAGGCGCTGGTACTCGTGCCAACCCGCGAGCTTGCCATCCAGGTGAACGCGGTACTGAGCCAGTTAGCTTCCAACCGGCGGCTCACCATAGCCCTGCTGGTAGGAGGACGCCCCTACGGCAACCAGACCTCAGCCCTGCGCTACGGCTCGCAGATTGTCATAGGCACGCCGGGCCGCGTCATGGACCATCTTGATCGCGGCGCTTTAGCGCTCAACAACCTGCGCGTGTGCGTGCTCGACGAAGCCGACCAGATGCTGGATAGCGGTTTCGCCCCCGTCATCGAAGAGATACTGACAACCTCGCCAGACACGCGACAGACGGCCCTCTTTTCGGCAACCATACCGGATTGGGTTGCGAAGTTAGAGAAAAAATTCCTCAAGAATCCGGTTAAAGTTGACCTCACGCCGGCCCTGGGTTCGCAAAGCGCCATTGAACAAATTGCCTACCAGGTCCCTCAGGAAAAGAAAATCGCGGCTCTCTGCACCCTGCTGAATTCTACACAGGGAGAAAGCAGCCTCATCTTTGGCAGGACGAAATACGGCGTCGAGAAGTTAGGCAAACACCTCACCAACCTCGGTTATACCGTGGGAACATTGCACGGCAACAAGAGCCAGCGCGCCCGTGAAGAAGTGCTGACCGCCTTCCGTCGCGGACAGGTGCAGACCCTGCTCGCCACCAACGTAGCCGCGCGCGGACTGGACATTACAGACATTTATCAGGTCATCAACTTCGAGCTGCCAGAATCGAGCGATCTTTTTACCCACCGCATAGGCCGCACGGGCCGCATGGGCAAACAGGGCAAGGCCATTACGCTGCTGGCACCGGCAGATCTACCCAAATGGCGGCGCATGGCCCACAATCTTGGCCAGGCAGTCTCATTGCAACGGCTCACTATCGACGAGCAAGCCGTGGCGACACTACCGTCCGCCAGTCCAGAAGCCTCGACAATGCAAGAAGATGAGCAGGACATTGAGCAGCGACCGCAGCAGAGCCGCCGCTATGTCTCGCCTGCTCAGGAGCGCGGCAGATTTGTGCGACCAGAGCAGGACGACCGACCGGCATCCGGCATGAAAAGGCGACTGCAAGATAGAGTCACCGGCGGAACAGCAGCGAAATCACCTTCGTGGGATACAGAAGGCTCTCCCCGGTCAGAACGCGCAAGTTCCGGCAGATCGAGGGACGACAGGCGAGCAACAGAAATGCGACCCGCGTCAGGCCGAACTACCCCCAGGCACAAATCACAACCCTTTACAGCGCCTGAGCCGCGATACCGCGCCAGCAATCGCAGACCCGGAGCCAGACCCGCAGACCGAACACGTTGGTCAACTTCTTCAAAGCGTTATGCCAGCCGCTAACTCTTTACACATACGCAGCCGGGGGCGACAGTAGTCTTTGATGATGGTTGCCGACCAGGACCAGTTAAATGTTGTCATCCTGAGCGCAACGAAGGGTCTGCCGCGCCCATGCCGATCAACAACGCGATGGCCTGGATAGCGCTGAAAGCGGATTGCATTAAGCTACAGCCACGCCAAATAGGAACGAAAGCAACCAACCATCGCCAAAAAAATAAATTACCGCGCATTTTGCGCGGTATATGTACACTATCTCTCGCGAAGGGGAAAGCATGACCGTCCCGACACCATGTCCGGTATCCTCAACGAACTCTTGCGACAACGCCACCACCACAGAAAGCAAAAGCATAGTGCATCTGGTAGCCCCGAAGCAAGAGTGCAGAGGGCAGCGCCCTTTGCCGGGGTGTGGGGTGTCCCCACATATTCCTCTTTATTTGGGGTGGGGGTGGGAAAATAGCTGCAATAGCTCAACCATTTCAAAAGATAGACAAACCTGTTACAATTGTAGGGATAGATGGAGAAAGAAGTGGGGAAAGTGGGGGACATCTCAAGAAAGGCAAGTTACACGCTTTGGCACTGGCAAAACCCGTTTCGACATCCGTTCTGACCCCGGCGACATCGGCTAATCTTGGCCCCGGCTACGATAGCCTGGGGCTTGCCCTGCAATTGTATAATCGTTTTGACGTTCTCGTAACGCCCGGCGATCCGCAACAACCTGATATTATAATTGAAGGCGCTCTCGGTGAGGGGTTATCCACCGGCCCGCATAACCTGTTCTTCCGCGCCTTTTCCTCGCTTTACGCCGGCAGGCAGGTTGAGATGCCGCATGTGCAGATTCGCATGGTCATTTCTATTCCCCACGGCTGCGGCCTGGGCAGCAGCGCGACAGCCGTTGTAGGCGGGCTGGTCGCCGCCAACGAATTTTTGCGCCTGCAGGGCAAAGATATACCCCAGGAAGACTTGTTGGAGCCTGCCGTTGCTATCGAGGCGGGCAACCACCCTGATAATGTGGCTCCGGCCCTGCTGGGCGGGCTGGTAGCGACCACCAGTATGAACGGCAAAATCCATGCCATCAAAACACGCTTCCCCGATGCGCTGCGCGCGTTGATTTTTACGCCCTCGTTTCCCATGGATACCATCGCCGGGCGTAAGCTGCTGCCTGCCAGCTATTCCAAAGCGGATGTCACCTTTAATACGGGGCGCGTCGCATTGTTGCTCTCCGCGTTACAAACCGGTCACTATGAAGTGATTGGCGAAGCCATGCAGGACCGCCTGCACCAGCCCTACCGCCAGGCGTTGTTTCCTGCCATGCCCGAAATCATCCAGGCCGCCATCGACGCCGGAGCGCATGGCGCGAGCCTGTCCGGTGGCGGCTCATCGCTGATTGCCCTCGCCAGTTCCAACTTTTCTGCCATTCTGCGAGCCATGCAAGATGCCGCGCATTCAGTAGGCGTGGAGGGAACCAGCAGGATTTTACGCGCAGACCAATCCGGGGCGCGCGTAATTGCCTCCGCGCATAACCGCAAGCGTAAAGATAGCGGCTATCGCTATCCTTCTAATACGCTCCATTAACAGGCGCCGCACAGCCGCGCCGACAGAAAATCAGTAGCGACACCCCTTGTGGGTGTCCCGTCCCAGAACGATCGCCGCCGCGCCGACAGAAAATCAGTAGCGACACCCCTTGTGGGTGTCCCGTCCATTTACAAGCGAGCGCAGGTACGCGAACGAGACACCCGCAAGGGGTGTCGCTACTGTGTAAACACAGGTTGAAGTGAAAGGAAGTCACTACCATATATGGGGACAAACTCTGCGGGTTTGCAGCCCGATCAATCGAATCAAGAAGCATTGAGCGAGGCGTTTGCCGCTCTCTCATTGCGCTGCGTCGAGTGTGCCGCCCTTTATGCCGGTGTAGAGGAGAAGCCGCGCTATCGCTGCGAATGCGGCGGCGTGCTCGATGTTGAAACCACATTCCAACTTCCCTGGCCGCAAGAAATGCCCCTGCAAGAGGGATATAACGCGCTGGCATCCGCCGAAAATGATCTTATGCCACTGGCAGGCGCGGGTTGGCGTCAACTGTTCGACGAACGCGCCGCCCGTCCTCCTATCTGGCCGGTGGGAGGTGGTTCCCTCTTGCTGGATTACAGCGGTGTGTGGCGGTATCGCGAACTGATCCTGCCGCTCCCTGCGTCGATGATCGTCAGCCGGCCCGAAGGCAACACCGGCCTGTACCCGGTTGGCATTGAAAATTGCGGCGATGGCCGTGACGGGCACCAGCGTATCGGCCAGTTCGCGGGAGTGGAACGCCTCTTTCTCAAACACGAGGGCGAGAATCCGAGCGGCAGTTTCAAGGATCGCGGCATGACGGTGGGCGTGTCGATGGCAAAAGCGAGCGGCGCGCGGGCGGTGGCCTGCGCCTCGACAGGCAATACCTCGGCTTCGCTGGCATCCTACGCGGCCCAGGTTGGCCTGCCCTGCTTTGTCTTCCTGCCCGCGGGCAATGTCGCGGCTGGCAAACTGGCGCAAACCCTGGCCTATGGCGCGACCACCATTTCGATCGACGGTGATTTCGACGACGCTATGCGCCTGGTTGAGCAGGCTTGCAACGAACTTGGCGTCTACCTGCTCAATTCGCTCAACCCCTACCGCATAGAAGGCCAGAAAGCTATCGCGTTCGAACTCTTGCAGCAACTCGACTGGCAGGCCCCCGACTGGCTAATCTTACCTGCCGGCAACCTGGGCAATACTTCGGCCATCGGCAAAGCCTTTTTGCAGGCACGCCAGCTCGGCTTGATCGGACACCTGCCGCGTATCGCCGCCATCCAGGCAGCGGGAGCCAACCCATTCTATCGCAGCTACATGAATACGTTCGCCAGCCGCGCATCTGTGCAGGCTCACACTATCGCCACCGCCATTAAAATCGGCGACCCCGTCAGTTTCACTCGCGCGCGCCGTGTCATCGAGCAAACCAACGGCATCGTGGAGGAAGTCAGCGACGAAGAGATTTTAGCTGCCAAGTCAGTCATTGACCGCACAGGCATTGGTTGCGAGCCAGCTTCCGCCGCAACCCTCGCCGGTATGCGCAAACTGGTCGAGCGCGGCATCATCAAACGCGACGAGCGGGTCGTCGGTATCCTTACCGGCGCCCTCTTGAAAGATAGCCTGACGGGCATCCCTCAACAACCACAAAACGCTGCCGTAGCAGCCAATAGTGACGCGGTGCGGAAATTGCTGCATGGTTTTCTGATGAATTTTACCGACCGAAATCGGCAATGATTTGTCACCCTGAGCGCAGCGAAGGGTCTGGCTCGCCTGGGACCGAGATCCTTCGCTGCGCTCAGGATGACATTACCGATCCTGGTTGTTAATGTTCATTAGGGCAACAAAGTCAGTTGCCCTGGCAACACAAGACTGCTACAATATGCTCAGATAATCGCAGTTCCAACATTATGCGGACTGGGACGTATATATACTATACCGGTGATACAAGAGCAAGGGAATATCAACTCCCTTGAAGGTGAGGCCAGTGTGAGAACGTTACGGCCTAAAAGAAAACCATACCTGTTACAGGTGCCGGCATGGAACATGCCGTCTGACCCGGTAAAAGCCGTGTTCTGGTTTTTACACTGGTCTTTGCGGTTGCTTGTGCGTTTTTTCTACGTTCTTATCCTGGGGGGAGTGATCTTCGAGACCATTCTCAATGGTGTGGTCGGCTTGTTTGGAACGCTGCTGGTTGGCCTGGGCGTGTGGACCGGCCTGGCCGCGCTGCTGCTGTTCGTCAATGTGGGAACAGGCGTTTCGCGCGTGGTTTCCGACGTTGGCCGCATGCAGCAAGGCTTTCCTCCCCGCAGTCCATATTTCGATCCCTCTCGCCCCATAGAGCCGGAAGGTCCCATTGTTGAAGGCACCGTTACCGATCTCGAGGAAGAACGCCGCAAAAGAAGACAGGAATAAGCCTTATTCCTGTCCCGCTTGCCACGCTGCCCACGCTTCATCATCCGCTTGCGGCACATACGAAAAAATGCAAGCTCCCTCGCCCTCGATGGAGTACTGACCAGGGGCGGCAGGTAACACCATCGTTTGACCGCGCATGAGAGTTTCGCTCTGTTGCAACGCCTCGCCGGAGCAGACCCGCGCAGTAGCTCCCAGCGAAGTGAGAATAACACAGCTACTCCCCGTCTGCTCCTTCATATAGCCATTCGATATACCATTGCCCTGGAAAACGATTTCGCGGCATACAAAGTATGGACAGGCGACCAGGCAGCGTTCTGTATACCCGCTTCCCCCTGCTAGCGCGACTGGGCGCATTTTCACACGCGGTGAGCGGTCGTAGATGGAGACATCCAGCGATTTCTGCGCATGGAGTTGGCGGGGCGTCCCGGCAGCCGTCAGCCGCCCATAGTCGTACATGCGGTAGGTGAGGTCCGAATATTCTTGCAGCTCGTAAAGGAGCACACCGCTGCCGATAGCATGGACCGTGCCAGCCGGTACGAATATCACATCGCCAGGCGCAACCGGCGTTTCGGCGAGCAGGTTCTCCAGCGTGACGGACTCGATAGCGCGCTGAACTTCTGCTCGCGATGTGGGAGACTTGAAGCCGTGTATAATCGATGCGCCGGGCGCGGCATCCAGCACGTACCAGAACTCCGTTTTGCCCAACTTGCCCTGCTCGTGCCGGGCGGCATAGGAATCGTCGGGGTGAACCTGTACCGAAAGTCTGGCATTGGCGTCGATGAACTTGGCAAGGAGCGGAAAGCGATGGCCGAAGATAGCGATAACCTGCGAGCCGAGCAAATCTTCCCCGTACTCCTGCACGAGCTTGCCTAACGTCTTACCACTATACGGAGCATTCTGCGCAATGGTGTTGATCTCAGTTTCCCACGCCTCGCCAATCGCCACATCGCCCGGTGGAAGCTCTTTCCACCCGTCGCGCTCCAACCTGCGTCCCCCCCAGATAGTCTCGTGTAAGGATGCCTGTAACCGAATTGGATGCATGAACCCACATCCCCCTCCTACTTTTGTGTACCGCATTGCCTTAGAAATGCGCCAGCAGCGTCCCTTCGATCTGCTTGCGTAGTTTCTGGCGCATCACAATACCGTTGATGCGGTTGATCTCCTGACCGTTTTTGAAGAAAATAACCGTCGGAATGCCCGTAACCTTCCATTCGTCGGTCAGACTAGTTTCGGTATCGATGTTGAGACGGGCGAATGTGACACGTCCCTGGTACTCGCTGCTCACCGCAGAAAACTCCGCGTCAAAAATTTGACAGGCATTACTTTTATCGGACGAAAAATCAACCAGCACCATTTGTTCGGCCTGAAGCACCTGCTCAGGAAAATCCTGACTCGATATGTTGATGAAACCTGCTTTATGCTCTACCATACTATCCTCTTTATTACGTCAATTGTCTCTTAATGATCTTGTGTTAGAAGGGTATCACTCGCAAAGGTACGATGTCAAGCACTATTTCGCATGGAATGCGATTTTACGGGTCTATCCTCTTGCCGACCTGGAGAACTACATCACCGGTCTGAGCATTCAACGCATCCCCGATAGCTCGCACCGGGTCATCCACGAACAGCCCGCCCGCATCAACGAGCTAATAAGGGAGTATATTGGCAGCAAGCATTGAAACTGCTATACTCCTATTAGCAAAACAGTCGGTTAAAAGGGATTAAAAAAGTGGACATAGCATCTTTAGAGGCACTTATTAAAGGTGGAGAAACACCCACCGTTGAGTTTAAAGTAGCTGCCCCACGCCCTTCAGATTTGGCAGAGCGTATCTGTGGATTTGCCAATTCCCTGGGTGGATTTATCATAATCGGGGTGGCTGACCAAACGTGGCAGATAGTAGGTGTAAAGAAGATCTCAGAAACTCTCGATGCTATATTGCAGGCGGCTCGCCTTTGCAAGCCTGCTGTGCGCTTTGATCCCTCTCAACCAGAGGTGCTTGAATTAGAAGGTCAACAAATTGTAGTGGCTCATATTCCGCCCAACAATGGCACACTATACCAATCAGGCGGAGTGTGCTGGATAAGGCGCGGCACATTTACAGTTCCACTTACGGTCAAAGAGATCGAAGAGTTCCTTTACACCCAGGGAGTGTTAGCATGGGAGACACAGCCGGTAGCCAGGGCAACCATAGCTGATTTAGATATGACACGGGTTGAATCTTATCTGGAGCAGCGTCCCAGTCGTAGTAAAATGGCAGGTCGGCTGGATAATCTTGAGGAGATATTGCTTAATATTGGCTGCGCGACTATTACCAGAGATGATGCTCGACAGGACGTGATTCGACCCACTAACGCAGGTCTGTTACTTTTTGGGTATGACCCCCAGCAATTCTTAATTCAGGCTGAAGTCGTTTGTATCCTCTATAAGGATAAAACTGGCAAACAACGCTACGCTGATCGTCGCATCTTGCAAGGTACGATTACTCAGCAGATAGATCAGGCTGAAGCATTTTTCAAACAGTACGTACCGGTACCAGCCTATATGGATGGTTTTCATAGAATTGACGAACCTGATTTTCCATTGGAGGCTTTGCGTGAAGCAGTGGTAAACGCTGTTGTGCATCGCGACTATAGTTTGCAGGGTGAAGCTGTGCGTATTTTTTATTATCAAGATCGTATTGAGGTGCATAATCCGGGTTTACTTATGGCAGGCATTCAACTTGAAGAGCTTAAAGAAGGGAGAGTGCGCTCGAAACCGCGCAACCCTATTATTACTACGGTGCTAAGAGATTTTCCTGGTGGATACATGGAGCGTGTGGGTAGTGGCATTAGCTTCATGATCGACCAGATGCGCCAACTCGGTCGCCCTGATCCTCAATTTCGCGAGCAGGGTGAGTTTGTGGTAATTTTTTCTCGCTCCTCGACAACCGAAAATGATGAACGTGCTTCAGCATCGGCAAAATCATCGCCATCGCTTTCAACCCAGCCGCGTCAAAAAAGATCGCGGCCTACAAGGCATTTCTATCCGACGAGTCAGGGTGCCAGTATGAAACGTAAGAAGCAAAAGCTGGCATCGCGTTATGCTTCTGCCTGTAGCAAGGAAGTTACGGAATCTGACTAACAAACTGAGCCAGCTTCTCTTCGTCCAGATTGCCATTTGTGCGCACACCGCTGCACACATCCACCGCGTAGGGTTGTACTGTGGCGATGGCTTCGGCAACGTTAGCGGCGTTCAGACCGCCAGCCAGGAAGATTGGCGCGTCAACTGCTTCGCGTATGCGCTTGCTGATGGCCCAGTTGTGCGTGCGCCCGGTGCCGCCCAACTCCTTAATCGCCAGCGACTGGTTGCCGGAGTCGAGTAGAATCCCATGCACATATGGCGCTATGGAGATCGCTTCATCGATTGACTCATCTCCTCCAACGTGGATAACCTGCATGAGTGATACACCTGGCAAAGCATTTCGCAGCTTCTTATAGCCATCCATGGGAAAATGATCGACGATTTGCAGCGTGTTGACGCGGCAATAGCGTTGTTGCTCGATGATACTATCCGCGTCCTGCTGGCTGGTCAGCAAAACCGAGGCGATACCGGGTGGGATAGTGGCGGCGATGCGCGCAATCAGGCTTTCCTCGATTACACCGGGGCCGCTCGGCATTGCGGAGACAAGTCCAATGGCAGACGCGCCATAACGGATGGCGAGCTGTGCCTCCTCGATGCTGCCCGTACAGCAAATTTTGAAGCGTGGTTTTTTTGTTGGTGGCATGGAAATCCTCATGTGTGAATTGATCGTATACCTCTTCTATGAAGTATAATATGCCCGTGAATACGAGAACAATAGATTGGTGGATATTGCATAGTGTTGAAACATTTCCTCTATCGCGTCATAGGAGGACTGGTGCCGGTTTGCTTTAATACGCTCAATCTTCTGCTGGCGGGCAATTTGCCGCCGCTGGGAAGCGCGTGCGTAATTGTGGAAGATTCGGGACGTTTCTTGCTTCTCGAACGGCCAGAAGGCGTGATAGTTTTTCCTGGTGGGTTTATGCGCTGGCATGAGTACCCTGCTGAAACGGCGCGGCGCGAGTTTCGCGAAGAGACGGGCCTCGACGTGCGGCTGTTTGATACAATTGGCACCTATGCGCATAAGAGTACTCAACTTGTACGTTTGAGTACCTTGACCATTACATTTGTGGGAGAAGTGGTTGGCGGGTCGCTCAAGAGTAGTATTGAAGGGAGCCCGGTCTGGCTGGATGAGCCTCACATGCGTGAACGATTGGCGATTCACTGTATAAGTATGCTCGAAGATTATGTTGCCTTGCGGGAGCGCCGCGCCCGGGACTAATTTGTGAACCGGCTGAAAAAGTTCCAGATCACGACGTTGGCATCGATCGTCTGCGTCGTAAAGCCGAGGGAGGGTTCAGGGCTGGAGCCAGGCCAGGTATGGCCGCCGTCGCTGATACGATAATGCTCGACCACTGTGCCGGGGGCGCAACTGGGCCATTCTATACCGGTCACATCGGCTTTCTGGAAAATGACCTTGTTGGCGCTCTTGCACTGGTCGATGTCTAACCAGAAATGTAATATTGCCTGGACGGAAGCCATGCCCGCGCCTGGATTGCCGCCGTAGGGAGCCAGTTGATCGGCTTGCCCGTGAATCTCAAGGAATGGCACCGGGCGCGATGGCTTGCAGCCGCCTGGCACGTTATAAAACGCGCCCTCGACGGTGGCAAACGCCGCGATCTGCTGGCTCAACTCGCAGGCCAGGCGGTAGGCCATGCCGCCACCTTCGGAATAGCCGGTGACGTAAATGCGTTGCGTATTAACGCAGTAATTTTTCTCCATGTAGCTAATCAGGTCGCGTGTGAACTGCACGTCATCGGCATCTCCGGTTGGCCCGAAGCGTCCTATGCCGGCGTTCCACGAGGGCGGGCTATCAACGGCCTGCGGGAAAACCAGGATGAAGCCAGCCTTGTCCGCCTCAGCTCCCATGTTGGTATGTTGAGCCGTGCGCTGCGCCGTGTTATCATAGCCGTGATAGTTAATCACAACGGCCTGGAACTGTGTGCCATACGAGGGAGGAAGGTGGACCAGAAAAGTGCGTGACAATCCTGCTGAGTAGATGGAAAGCATTGCATTCCCTGGTTGGTGCAGGGGCGTGTTGCACGCGCTCGTTTGCTGCTGCGCGAAGATGCTGATTCCCGGCGCGGGTGATCGACCGGCACCGGGTAGGATACCTGCGCGTGAGCTATACACGATAACGCCCAGAATGAGAAGCAGGGCTATGATAATTCCAGTAATGCCGGTAATACGGCGCTTGTTTAGCGAATATTCATAATCAGTATTGCGCATCTAGTCCACTCTAGTGTATTTGCTGCATAGTGTTTAGAACGTAACAAGTATAGCATTTTAACGCGATGACGGGCAAATTTGAAAGGAATAGGACTGCTGTGAAAGGAAGAAAGAGGGATTCTAGCAAATGTCCGATGAAATAGAAACCGGGGTTATCCGAGTAAATGCTATACAGCCCGAAGCATCGATTATTGAATACGCGACTGGCATATTGCGCACTGGCAACGTAGTGGCGTTTCCCACCGAGACGGTCTATGGGCTGGGCGCGGACGTGTTTCAACCGGCGGCGCTGGAACGCATCTTTGTTGCTAAAGGGCGTCCTCACAGCGATCCCCTGATTGCGCATATCGCCGACGAAGCATCTTTGGAGCAATTGACGACTGCGTTATCTGACGAGGCAAAACGGCTGGTAGCCGCGTTCTGGCCCGGCCCGCTCACGTTGATACTGCCACGCAGCCCGCGTGTTCCGCATCTTGCGACGGCTGGACTGGAGACCGTTGCTGTGCGAATGCCGCGCCACGCGGTCGCGCAGGCGTTAATTCGCGCCCTGGGTTCTCCCATCGCCGCGCCGAGCGCGAATCGCTTCATGCACGTCAGCCCGACTACTGCGCAGCATGTGCTGGCAGACCTTGCCGGTCGCGTCCCGCTCATTCTAGACGGTGGCTCGTGCGAGGTAGGCGTTGAGTCAACCGTGCTTGACCTCTGCTCTGAGCAACCAACCATCCTGCGGCCTGGGGGTGTTAGTCTTGAAGCCTTACGCGCCGTCGTGCCGGATGTGCAGCCGCCACCGCCGCGCTACCGAAAAGCTGATGAATCCGATCAATTAGCGGCACAGCCTTCGCCCGGTCAAATGCTGACACACTACGCGCCTGCGGTTCCACTTTTGCTTTATGATGGCAATGTGGAGTCTATGCGCTCGGCGATGCTGGCAGAATTGCGGCAGCGACAAGGGCGCGGCGAGCGTATTGGTGTGCTGGTGGCTGACGAGGACGTGGCGACTTTCTCGCAGAGCGGCGCGATGATGTATTCGCTTGGGAATGTTGCCGACCCCGCTCAAATTGCTTCATCACTCTTTCAGGGTTTGCGTGCTTTAGAAGATGCGCACGTGCAGCTAATTTTGTGCCGCCAATTTAACGATCGCGGCCTGGGGTTGGCGATTCGTGATCGTCTGTTGAAGGCGGCAGGTGGACGAGTCATCGAGTGTAGTCCTTAATATTTGGCGAATTTACCGATCAAACTCGCCAGGCAGCGTTCCCGTCCTGATGATTTTGCCGACCAAAACCTGTCGAGTCATCCCGGTCTAAGTGGTCATGTCATCCTGAGCGCAGCGAAGGATCTCGGTGCCCAATTAGTCAGGCCCATCGTTTCGATCAGGGTGACAAAACCCACTTTGAAAGGTAAAAATCATCAGGGACGAGGGCGACCCCTTTACCAAAAGACGTTTTTGAGCGATGAAATTCATGATTCGGTACCCGTCGCTTCGCGTGTCGGACGCCTGCGCCTTGTAGCGGCGCGCCGCGCCTGGGCTGCGGCGCGCAGGCGCGGCACTACCAGGAAAACATAGAGCGCGGAAATGAGAAATACGCCGGTGGATATTATCAGGGGCAGGCCGG
>JADEYI010001394.1_pt1 | contig 18664 bp, 11 predicted proteins | sample 8542331 | NCBI WGS metagenome assembly JADEYI01 (sample SAMN16510988, study PRJNA670497) | mine drainage metagenome | isolation source: biofilm near Copperflume 1 | place: Germany: Marsberg coppermine Kilianstollen | collected 2018-02
TCGGCGTGTCGGTCGCCGTCGGCACGGTGGTGCTGGTAGCGGTCGGCGTGTCGGTGGGGAGCGGCGTGTCGGTGGCGGTCGGCGTGTCGGTCGCCGTCGGCACGGTGGTGCTGGTGGCGGTCGGCGTGTCGGTCGCCGTCGGCACGGCGGTGGGCGTGTCGGTCGGCACGGTGGTGCTGGTGGCGGTCGGCGTGTCGGTCGCCGTCGGCACGGTGGTGCTGGTAGCGGTCGGCGTGTCGGTCGGGAGCGGCGTGTCGGTGGCGGTCGGCGTGTCGGTCGCCGTCGGCACGGCGGTGCTGGTGGCGGTCGGCGTGTCAGTGCTCGTCGATGTAGCGCTGGCGGTCGCTGTCTCCGTGACGGTGGCTGTCGCTGTATCCGTGGGCGTCGGCGTGTTGGTCGCAACGGGCACGGGCGTGCTGGTCGATGTGTCGCTGGCGCTGGCGGTCGCGGTCGCGCTATCGGTCGGCGTCGCCGTCGCCGGCGGGACGGGGTTGATGGCGACGGCGAGGAGCGCCCACGGCGTGCCGGAGCCGAGCGATGACCAGCTGCTCGTGACGCTGGCGGCGCCCGGCTGGCTGCTCGACGCCGCGGTCACGCTGGTCGCGCTGGCGGACCAGAGCTGCGTCTGATTGCCGCCCGGGAACGGCGATGCGCTGCCGCCGGCAGCGAGCACATCCTGCACGACCTGCCCGGCGTCCGCGGCCAAGGTCACGGACGCGAGGTCGCTGCTCGTCGCCGTCGTGCCGTTCGCCGTAGCCGGCGGCGCGAGCGGCGCTGCCGGGTCGACGCCCGTCCACGAGGCGGCGCCGCAGCCGGCGTTCGTCGCCGAGCTGAGCGTGACGACGACAGCGGCGCTGCCGGTGGGCGGCGCCACCAGCTGCCACGCCTCCGCACGGACGGAGGTGCCAGCGGAGACGCCGCCGACGGAGGTCAGGGGGATGCCTGCGTAGGTGACGGCCGAGACGCTGGCGCCGGTCGAGACGTCGAGGCTGATGCCGACGACGAGGAGGCGGTCGCTGCCGGGGCCGGTCGTATGCGCCCAAGTGAACGTGGCGGCGTTGCCGGCGGTGCATTGGGAGACGGCGTCGCTGACGGGCGGCGCCGCCTGGCCGACGTTGCGCCGTCCCGCCACGAGCGCGGCGACGACGACGGCCGCCGCGAGCGCGGACGCCAGCAGCAGCAGGCGTGCGATCGCCCCCGCGCTTCGGGACCGGGACGCCCTCGCGTCAGGCATCAAGCCGCTGCCGCAGCCGGATCGTCATTAGCGGCAGCGTCGTCCGCGCGCGTGGCGCTGGACGCCCAACCCGTCGTCATGACCCCTCCCGTGCATCTGGGCGATCCGTGCCTCGACCTGACAGCGACGACGAGCGCGGGCCGCCTCCGTGCGGCACTGCGTTCGGCGGGTGAAGCTGGTACGCGCCATCAGGCCTGCGTTCCAGGCCCGGCGCGGTGCCTCTGAGCTTCGACCGGAGCATTCCCACATGCCGAGGAGGGGGAGTCCGGGGCGCCGGACATCGGCAGGTGGCGGGCGCACAAAGGGCGCGGTCTATCGGCCGCGCTCCCTTGCAGGTCATGGTAGCCGACCCGGCCGGTATGTCAAGCGGCAACCGTCAATATCGGCCACGATTGAGGCGGCTGTCGAACCGCGTTCACGGCTGCGGCGGGCCGCTGCCGCGTGGCTGCGCGGGTGGATTCGGGCACATCAAACTGATAAACTTGATTGTCAGATCGTGCCGCGCTGCTCCCACGCGCGGGCCTGCGCGCCTTCGGGCTGAGTATGTGAGCAGAATCACCCTATGACGCAGGATTCCGGCGCCGGCAACATCCGCAACCGAGGCATCGAGGACGAGATGCGCTCGTCGTACCTGGATTACGCGATGAGCGTGATCGTCTCGCGCGCGCTCCCCGACGTGCGCGACGGCCTGAAGCCCGTGCAGAGGCGCATCCTCTACGCGATGCACGACATGGGCCTGCGGCCGAACACGGCGTATCGCAAGAGCGCCACGGTCGTCGGCGAGGTGCTGGGCAAGTACCACCCGCACGGCGACAGCCCCGTGTACGAGGCGATGGCGCGGCTCGCGCAGGACTTCTCGATGCGCTACCCGCTCGTCGATGGGCAGGGCAACTTCGGGAGCGTCGACGGCGACCCGCCGGCGGCGATGCGCTACACCGAGGCCCGCATGGCGGCGATCGCCGAGGAGCTGCTGGCGGACATCGACAGCAACACCGTCGCCACCGGCCCGACCTACGACGACTCGCGGCAGGAGCCGCTCGTGCTGCCGGCGCGCATCCCGAACCTGCTGCTCAACGGCGCCGATGGCATCGCCGTCGGCATGGCGACGAAGATCCCCCCGCACAACATCGGCGAGATCTGCGACGCGGTGGCGCGGCTGATCGAGACGCCGGAGACGACGACGGAAGAGCTGACGGAGATCGTGCAGGGGCCGGACTTTCCGACCGCCGGCATCATCTATCGCATGCGGCGCGAAGCCTCGATGGACGCGGAGGGGAAGCGCGTCGACACCTGGCGCGACGCGATCCGCGAGGCGTACGCGGACGGCCGCGGTCGCATCGTCATGCAGGCGCGCGCGCGGATCGAGGAGATGGCGCGCGGCAACCGCGAGCAGATCATCGTGACGGAGTTGCCGTACCAGGTGAACAAGGCGACGCTGATCGAGAAGATGGCGGAGCTGGTGAAGGACCGGAAGATCGTCGGCATCAGTGACCTGCGCGACGAATCGGACCGGCACGGCATGCGCATCGTCATCGAGCTGTCGCGCGAGGGGCAGGCGGCGAGCGTGCTGAACCAGCTGTACAAGCACACGGCGATGCAGTCGTCGTTCGCCGTGAACATGGTCGCGCTGGACGGCGGCCAGCCGAAGACGATGGGTCTCAAGAAGATGCTCGAGGCCTACATCAACCATCGCCGCGATGTGATCCGGCGGCGCACGGAGTTCGAGCTGGAGCGCGCGCACGACCGCGAGCACATTCTGCTCGGCTACCTGATCGCGCTGCGGGATCTCGACAAGATCATCGCCACGATCCGGGGCGCCGCTTCAGCAGACGACGCGAAGTCGAAGCTGATGGCGAAGCCGTGGAGCATGAGCGACCGGCAGGCGCAGGCGGTGCTGGACCTGCAGCTGCGGCGCCTCGCCCGCCTCGAGCGCACGAAGATCGAGGATGAGTACAAGGAGCTGACCAAGCGCATCAAGTACCTCGACGATCTCTTGGCGCATCCCCGCAAGATCGACTTCCTGGTCCGCGACGACATGGCCGAGGTGAAGGAGAAGTACGGCCAGGAGCGACGGACGCAGATCGTCGAGGCGGGTGCGGAGGAGATCGCGGAGGAGGATTTGGTCGCGCACCAGGAAGTCGTCGTGACGCTCTCGAACCGCGGCTACGTGAAGCGCCTGCCGCTGGAGACGTACCGGCTGCAGCGACGAGGCGGCAAGGGCATCACCGGCATGGTGACGCGCGAAGAGGACGCCGTGCGGCGGCTGATCGTCTGCGACACGCACGACAATGTGCTGTTCTTCACCGAGCGCGGGCGCGTCTTCATGTCTCGCGCGTACGACCTGCCGGACGCCAAGCGGCAGGCGAAGGGCATCCCTCTGGTGAACGTCATCGACTGCGAGCCGGGGGAGACGGTGACGGCGCTGGTCACGATCCATGACTACGACAAGGACTTCATGGTGATGGCGACAGCGGGCGGCGAGGTGAAGAAGACGCCGTTGCCCGAGTTCAAGGAAGTGCGCCGCAACGGCAAGATCGCCATGAGCCTCGACAAGGGCGACGAGCTCGTCGCGGCGAAGCTCGTCCGCGAGGACGACGAAGTGGTGATGATCACGTCGAACGGGCAGGCGATCCGCTTCGGCGTGAGCGAGCTGCGCTCCGCCTCGCGGACATCGGGCGGCGTGCGCGGCGTCAGCTTGGCGAAGGGCGGCAAGGTCGTGTCGCTCGAAGTCGTGACGCCGGCCTCGGAGTTGTTCAGCATCACCGAGAACGGATACGGCAAGCGGACGCCGTTCGAGGACTACCGGCCGAAGCATCGCGGCGGTCAGGGCGTACGCAACTACGACATCACGGCCAAGACGGGCAAGGTCGTGGCGTCGCGCACGGTGAACGCCGCGCAGGAGCTGATCGTGATCAGCAAGGACGGCATCGTCATCCGCACGCGGATGGACAGCATCCGCATGACGGGCCGGTCGGCGCAGGGTGTCTCCGTGATCAACGTCGCGCCCGGCGACTCCGTCGCGGCGCTGGCGACGATCGACATGGCGAACGGCAACGGCAACGGCGGCAACGGGAAGAAGGGCGGCGGCCCGGACGGCGGCGACGACGCGCCGGAGGGCGAGCAGGCGCCGCTGGCGGGACTCGACCCGAAGACCGAGACGCCGAAGCGCGCCGCCAGGCCGACGCCGATCAAGGGCCGAACACGGCCGCCGGGCCAGCGTGAAGCATCGCGACCGGCGGCAGCGCCGGTGCCGCGGACGAAGGCGCCGCCGCGCGCATCGAAGGCAGTGCCACGGTCGGCGCGGCTGAAGAAGGGCCGGCCGCGGCGAGGCTGACAGAGCGCGATCGCTGACGGCAGGCCGGGACCGGCTCGTCCGGGGTGTCCAGAACGCGGCCGCCGTGCTGGCGCGTCTGCTGGTCGCATCCGCATGCTGGCTACGACGGGCGTGCGCGGGCGCACGGACTTCGCAGCTCGCATGGCGCATTCCACAAAATCCGACCGCTGATCGGCAGCTCGCGCCCGGCTGGTGGCGCGGGTCGCGGGCGTGCGCGAAGATGAGCACCGGAGTTGCCGATGCCCATCACCGCGCTGCTCGTGGCGAATCGCGGCGAGATCGCCGTCCGCATCCTGCGGGCCGCGCGCGAGCTCGGGCTGCGCACCGCCGCCGTGTACAGCGAGGACGACGCGCGGTCGCCGCATCTCCGTCACGCCGACGAGGCGCGCGCGCTCCGTGGGCGCGGACCGGCGGCGTATCTCGACGCCGCGCAGGTCATCGATGCGGCGCTGGCGAGCGGCTGTGACGCGGTGCACCCGGGATACGGCTTCCTCAGCGAGGACGCGGCCTTCGCCGCCCGCTGCGCGGAAGCCGCCCTGACGTTCGTCGGGCCGCGGCCGGAGCTGCTCGCGCTCTTCGGCGACAAGGCGCGTGCGCGGTCGTTCGCCGAAGAGTGCGGCGTCGACGTGCTCGACGGCAGCGAGGGCGCCGTCAGCGTCGATCAGGCGCGCGTGTTCTTCGCCGCGTTGCCGGCCGGGGCGGGCATGATGATCAAGGCTGTGGCCGGTGGCGGCGGCCACGGCGTGCGCCCCGTCGAGCGCGCGGACCAGGTCGAAGAGGCCTACGCGCGGTGCCAGTCGGAAGCACGGGCGGCGTCCGGCAGCGGCGACGTCTACGTCGAGCGGCTGCTCAGCGGCGCCCGTCACATCGAAGTGCAGATCGCCGGCGACGGGAGCGGCGCCGTCACACACCTCTGGGAGCGCGACTGTACGCTGCAGCGGCGGCGTCAGAAGCTCGTCGAGATCGCGCCCAGCCCGGCGCTCACGCCCCAGCGGCGCGAGGCGATCATCGCCGCCGCCGTGGGCATCGCGCGCGAGTGCCGCTACGACAACATCGGCACGTTCGAGTTCCTCGTCGAGCCGGCGGGCGGGTTCCATTTCATCGAGGCGAACCCGCGGCTCCAGGTCGAGCACACGGTCACGGAAGAGATCACCGGCATCGACCTCGTCGCCGCGCAGCTGCGGCTGGCCAGCGGCGCGTCGCTCGCCGAAGCCGGCCTGCGTCAGACGGACGTGCCGGCGCCTCGCGGCTTCGCGATGCAGCTGCGCGTGAACATGGAGACGTACGGAGCCGACGCGAGCGTTCGACCCAGCGGCGGCGCGATCACGGTCTTCGAGCCGCCGTCCGGACCGGGCGTGCGCGTCGACACGTTCGCGTCGAGCGGATACACCGCGAGCCCCGCCTTCGACTCACTGCTGGCGAAGCTGGTCGTCCATGCGCAACACGGCGGCTTCGCGGCGTGCCTCGCGCGCGCATCGCAGGCGCTGCGTGAGTTCCGCATCGATGGGCTCGCGACGAACCTGCCGTTCCTCGCGGCGATCGTCGCGGACGATGATGTCGCGGCGCAGCGCGTGGACACGCGCTTCATCGAGACGCACGCCGACGCCCTCGTCGCCGCCGCGGTCGGCTTCGAGGCGCGGAGACACGACGACAGGTCGCCGGCGCGCACGGTTGCGGAGCAGCAGCGATCCGCCGGCGCGATCATCGACGCCGCCGACCCCCTGGCCGTGCTGGCGCACGGCAAGTCCGCGCAAGATATCGCCGATGACCCATTCGACTACGACGAGCCGGCGGGCGGCGCGCCGGCCGTCCGCGCGCCGGTGCAGGGCACGATCATCGAGGTCGCGGTGAGTGAGGGCGACGTCGTGGAGCGCGGCCGGCGCTTGGTCGTCATGGAGGCGATGAAGATGGAGCATGTGGTCGCCGCCGAAGCGGCGGGGCGTATCGCGCGCGTCGGCGTGTCCGTCGGGCAGGCGGTGTACGCCGGCCACCCGCTGCTGTACATCGACGCGACGGTCGCCGGCGCGGCCGCCGAAGTGGCGGCGGAGGAAGCGGATCTCGATGCGGTGCGGCCGGATCTCGCCGACGTGCTGGGCCGGCATGCCGTGGGGCTCGACGCGGCGCGACCGGACGTGGTCGAGGGCCGCCGGAAGACGGGGCAGCGTACGGCGCGCGAGAACATCGACGACCTCTGCGACGCGGGCTCGTTCATCGAGTACGGTCCGCTCGTCATCGCCGCCCAGCGCCGCCGGCGGCCGGTCGACGAGTTGATCGCGCGCACGCCGGCCGATGGCCTCGTCGCCGGCATCGGGCGCGTGAACGGCCACCTCTTCAGCGACGAGGCGTCGCGCTGCATCGCGATGTCGTACGACTACACAGTCCTCGCCGGCACGCAGGGCGCGCAGAACCATCGCAAAAAGGACCGCATGTTCGAGCTGGCGGAACGGCTGCGCCTGCCGATCGTCTTCTTCACAGAAGGCGGCGGCGGCCGGCCGGGCGACACCGACGGCCTGGGCGTCGCCGGCCTCGACGTGATGGCGTTCCGGATGTTCGGCCGGCTCAGCGGTCTCGTGCCCCTCGTCGGCATCACCTCCGGCCGCTGCTTCGCCGGCAACGCCGCGCTGCTCGGCTGCTGCGACGTCGTCATCGCGACGCGCGGCTCGAACATCGGCATGGGTGGTCCGGCGATGATCGAGGGCGGCGGCCTCGGCGTCTTCCGGCCGGAGGAGGTCGGGCCGATGCAGGTGCAGGTGCCGAACGGCGTCGTCGACCTGCCAGTCGAAGACGAAGCGGCGGCCGTGCGCGCGGCGAAGCAGTACCTGTCGTACTTTCAGGGCGCGACGGAGCGCTGGCAGTGCGCCGACCAGCGGCTGCTGCGCGCCGCCATCCCCGAGAACCGCCGCCGCGTGTACGACGTACGGCGCGTGATCGAGACGCTCGCCGACAGCGGCTCGGTGCTCGAGCTGCGGCGCGCCTTCGGCGCCGGCATGGTGACGGCGCTCGTGCGGATCGAGGGCCGGCCGCTGGGCGTGATCGGCAACAACCCGCTGCAGCTTGCGGGCGCGATCGACAGCGACGGCGCCGACAAGGCGGCGCGCTTCATGCAGCTCTGCGACGCCTTCGCCATCCCGCTGCTGTTCCTCTGCGACACGCCGGGCATCATGGTCGGCCCGGAGGCCGAGAAGACGGCGCTGGTGCGGCATGCGGCGCGCATGTTCGTCACCGGCGCCAGCCTCTCGGTGCCGTTCTTCACGATCGTCCTGCGCAAGGCGTACGGCCTCGGCGCGCAGGCGATGGCCGGCGGCAGCTTCAAGGCGCCGCAGTTCGCCGTCGCCTGGCCGACGGGTGAGTTCGGCGGCATGGGGCTCGAAGGTGCCGTGAAGCTCGGCTACCGCAACGAGCTCGCCGCGGTCGACGACCCGGCGGCGCGGCGCGCGCTGTTCGACGAGATGGTCGAGCGGATGTACCAGCACGGCAAGGCGCTCAATACGGCGTCGCACTTCGAGCTCGACGACGTCATCGACCCGATGGAGTCGCGCGCCTGGATCAGCGCCGCCCTGCGCGCGCTGCCGCCGGCGTCGGCGCGTTCGGGCAAGCGCCGGCCCTGCATCGACACCTGGTGAGGCACGCGCGCTTGTGTCGGTCTTGGGACACAAGCGGGTGCGGCGTCCATCGAGCGATCGAACGGGGCGAACACACGCCTCAACGAGGCGATGCCACGGCGCGCTGGTCGGCGCTGCTGCGAAGGCGGCCCCGCCAGATTAGCTCTACCGACGACTGTGCGTGCCGGGGAACGGGGCTGGGCAAGACGATGATGAATCGCCTTCGGTTGGCCGTCCAAGCTGGCGCCTGCGCTACGCGACGTGCCGCAGACCGTCCCGCCGTTCCCTTCGCCCCAGAGCCGGATGCACCGGAAGCCGTGCCCTCGGTCGCCAGTCCTCAGTTGCCGTCCGCGAGCGCCTCACTGCCGCCGAACCAGGTGACGATCTCGGCGTTCACGCGCTCCGGCGCCTCTCGCATCATGAAATGCCCGACGCCCTCGATCTTCTTCAGTCGCAGGTCGCTGAAGAACTCCGGCAGCCGGTCCGACCACGCGTACGGCAGGATCGCATCGCCGTCGCCCCAGAGCACCGTCGTCGGCGTCGCGATCGTCAGGTCGCCCGACGATTGCATGCCGCCACGGAACGCCGCCCGATAGCAGTTGAAGCCGCCGCGCAGCGCGCCCGGCTGTGAGTACGCGGCGACATACTCCGCGATCTCCTCGTCCTGCCAGAGGTCCTTGTTCGCGCTCCACGCCGAAAGGAAGTGCCGCAGGTAGATCTCCGTCGCCGTCCGGCTGGAGCCGACGAGGTCTTCCGCCCACGGCTGCTGGTGGAAGATCTGGTACCACGAGTTGAAGATCGCCGGCAGCTCGAACCAGCGCGTGCCGATGCCGGCGTATGGTGGGTCGAACAGCATCAGCTTCGCCAGCCGCTCCGGATACATCCGCGCGAACCGCTGCGTCCAGACGGCACCGAAGTCGTGCGAGACGATGCCGACGCGGTCGAACCCCAGCGCGTCGATCAGCGCGCGGATGTCCTCGGCCATCTGCCTGTCCGTGTAGCCGACCTCCGGCGCCAGGTCCGGCTTGTCGGAGTATCCGAACCCGCGCATGTCCGGCACGACCACATCGAAGCGCCCGGCCAGCGGCGCGATGTTGAGGTGCCATTCGTACCAGAAGCCGGGCCAGCCGTGGACCAGCAGCAGCGGCTCGCCCCGACCCTCGCGCACGTAGTGCAGCCGGATGCCGTTGACCTCGACGTACTCGCCCGGAACCTGCGCCATCGTCGCCTCCCTCGCTCCCCGTAGCCTACTCGCACCATCGCACCGTGCAAGCATCAGAGCCACACCGCCACCCGGATGAGCACGGGTGCGGGTGATGGAGGCTCGCGGTGCGAGGCCGGAGGGCTCGCACCGCCTCCACCTGCGTCATCTGCCGTTGCCCGGACAGCGCCTGATGGATACGAAGCCCCGGATTGCGATGGCCACGTTATCGGCCGCGCCTACGACGTGATGTAGCGATCACGCCCCTGTCCGTAGGCTAGTGCGAGCAAAGGAACGTCATCTCGAAAGGAGCACACCATGGCACGCAGGACGTTCTGGAATCGGGAAGAGGAGAGACCGGTCGTCGACGAGGGTGGCGTGCCGGCCAGTTCACGCGCGCACGACGATCGGCGCGTCGTCCGCGACGAGCGCGAGCCGTCTGTAGGACACAGGTATGACGACGCGGGCTACGTCGACGAGCCGCTGGCGCAGGAATCAGTCGTCGAGCGGCGGCAGACATCGGTCTACACGCGCTCGCTGCGCAGCACGATCACCGGCCTCATCGGCCTCGCGCTGCTCGTGCTGGAAGTGCTGCTCGCCGTGCGCTTCGCGCTGGTCGCCTTCGCCGCCAATCCCAACGGCAGCTTCACGAACTTCATCCTGGACATCTCGTCACCGGTGGTGCGGCCGTTCCGCGACACGTTCGCGCTGCGGACGTGGGATCGCGGCGTGCTCGACTACAACATCCTGCTCGCGATGGGCGTCTGGTTCATCGCCGGGGTCCTGCTGATCATGGTCGTCAACGCGATCGTGCCGGACACGAGCGACCGCTACCGTGTCGACCGCAGGCGCCGCATGACGCACGGCTAATCCGCGCGTCGGGAGGAGGCGCGAGCGGCGCCTGTCATCGATGCGATGGCGGGCGCCGCTCGCCGCCGCGCTCACGCACGGATCCCCACCCAGCGGGGGAGGATCGAGCCCCGGCGTACCCCCGTCGATCGTCGAAAACAGCGCGAGCTCGGCCTGTCGTCTGTCGTCCATGTGCTCGTCGTGAGCGCGAGTGAGCACCGACCCACACTGGAGCGCGTCGGGGCGCTTCTTCGCCTCCGGAACCTACCGCACGACCACATTCACCAGCCGGTCCGGCACGTAGATCACCCGCACGATCTGCTTGCCGGCGATGTGCGGCGCCACCCGCTCGCTCGCCAGCGCCTGATCGCGCGCGAGCGCCTCCGGCGCGCCCGGCGCCAGCGCCAGCCGGTCGCGCAGCTTCCCGTTCACCTGCACTGCAACCTCGACCCGCTCCTGCGCCGTCAGCGCCGAATCGAACTCAGGCCAGCGCTGCGTGTGCACGCTGTACGGCTCCCCCAGCCGCTCCCACAACTCCTCGGCGATGTGCGGCACGGACGGCGCCAGCATCAGGATCAGCGAACGCATCGCTTCTCGCCACGCCGCCGCGTCGACGGGCCGCCTCGACTCGCGCAGCTTCGTCAGCTCGTTCGTGAACTCCATCAGCGCCGCCAGCATCGTGTTGAAGCGGAACAGCTCGATGTCGCGCGTCGCCCGCTCGATCGTGTGGTGCGTCCGGCGGCGCAACTCGCGCGTCTCCGGCGCGTCCGCCAGCGAGGCCGGCGGCATCTCCGCCGTGACGAGGTTCCATGCCCGGTTGAGCCAGCGGTAGATGCCGGTGATGCCGCTGGGGTCGTACGGACCACCCTGGTCCCAGGGCCCCAGGAACATCAGGTAGGCACGGACGGCGTCCGCGCCCCACTGCTCGACCTGGCCGTCCGGCGCGATCACGTTGCCGCGCGACTTGCTCATCCGCTGGCCGTCCGGCCCCAGGATCTGGCCCTGGTTGAACAGCCGGATGTACGGCTCGCCGAACTCGACGATGCCCATGTCGCGCGCCGCCTTCGTGAAGAACCGCGCGTACAGCAGATGCATGACGGCGTGCTCCGTGCCGCCGCTGTACTGGTCGACAGGCAGCCAGGCGCGCGCGAGCTCGCGGCTGAATGGGCGCTCGTCGTTGTGCGGGTCGATGTACCGCATCTGGTACCACGACGAGCACATGAACGTATCGAGCGTGTCCGTCTCCCGCCGCGCCGGCTCGCCGCCGATCGGGCACGTCGTGTGCAGAAAGCCCTCGTGATACGTCAGCGGCGATTCGCCGGTCGGGCGGAACTCCGCGTCCTCCGGCAGCAGCACCGGCAGGTCCTCCTCCGGCACCGGCACGATGCCGTGGCTGTCGCAGTACACGACGGGGATCGGCGCGCCCCACATGCGCTGGCGCGAGATCAGCCAGTCGCGCAGGCGGTACGTCACCGTGCCCCGTCCGAACCCCTGCTCCTCCGCATACCGCACCACCGCACCGACGGCCTCTTCGTCCGGCGTGCCGTCGAACGGTCCCGAGTTGATCATCGTGCCGCCGTGTCCCAGCGCCGACGTCAGCTCGCCGCCGTCCCAGTCGGCGTGCCGGAACACCGGGATGATCTCGAGCGCGAACTTCTTCGCGAACTCGAAGTCCCGCTGATCGTGCGCCGGCACGCCCATCACGGCGCCGGTGCCGTACGTCGCCAGCACGTAGTCCGCGGTCCAGACCGGTACGCGCGCGCCGTTGAACGGGTTCGTGACGTAGGCGCCGGTGAACACACCCGTCTTCTCCCGCTCTGTCGACGTCCGCTCGATCTCCGTCTGCTTGCGCGCCGCGTCGATGTACGCGCGCACCGCCGCCGCCCGTTCGGGCGTGGTGATCTGCAGCGTCAGCGGGTGCTCGGGCGCGAGCACGAAGAACGTGACGCCGTACACGGTGTCGGGCCGCGTCGTGAAGACACGCACCTCGCGCGCGTCGACGCCCGGCACGTCGAGCCCGAAGCGCAGCTCCGCCCCCTCGCTGCGGCCGATCCAGTTCCGCTGCATCGACTCGATCTGCGACGACCACTGCAGTCCGGAGAAGTCGAGCAGCTCCTCCGCATAGCGAGTGATCCGGAAGAACCACTGGTCGAGGTCGCGCTTGCTGACCGCCGCGCCGCATCGCTCGCAGTGGCCGTCGATGACCTGCTCGTTCGCCAGCACCGTCTGGTCGTTCGGGCACCACCACACCGGCGCGTTCTGCTTGTATGCCAGCCCGTGCTCGAGCAGCTTCAGGAACCACCACTGCGTCCACCGGTAGTAGTCCGGCGAGGCGGTGATCACCTCGCGGCTCCAGTCGAACATCGCCCCCATCGACTTCAGCTGCTCGCGCATCCGCTCGACGTTCCGGAACGTCCACTGCGCCGGGTGCGCCTGCTCCTTGATCGCCGCGTTCTCCGCCGGCAGCCCGAAGGCGTCGAAGCCCATCGGAAAGAGCACGTTGTACCCGCGCATCCGCCTGTAGCGCGCCGCCGTATCCGATGGCGCCATCGCGAACCAGTGACCAACGTGCAGGTTCCCGGAGGTGTAGGGAAACATGGTCAGCGCGTACCATTTGGGCCGCGGGTCGTCGTCGGGCGTCAGGTAGAGCCCGTCGGCCTGCCAGCGCGCCTGCCATTTGCGCTCGATGGCGCGCGGCTCGTAGCGCTCCCCGCGCGGCGTCCTCGGCTTCGTCTGCGTCTGCTCGCTCATCGTCACCTCCCGCGGTCGGCGACCGCCGGGCTGTCTCCCGTCCTCAGCGCTCTTCCTGCCCTCGCACGTCGTCCGGGTCGCCGCCGTTCTCGCGGTTCGCCGGCCGGATGTTCTTCGTTACGACCCGCAGCTCCAGCAGCACGACGGCGAACAGCGTCGCGAACACGGCGACGATGTAGACCTGCGCGCCGATCGCCATGCCGACCGCCGCCGTCGCCCAGATCGTCGCCGCTGTCGTGATGCCGTGCACGCTGCCGCCCTCCCGGACGATCAGCCCGGCGCCGATGAAGCCGATGCCAGACACGACCTGCGCCGCCACTCGCGACGGGTCGCCGCCGAACAACCCGGTGTTGTCCGAGAACAGCGCCGACCCCATGCACACGAGCGCCATCGTCCGCACGCCGGCCGGGTAGCCGCGGTACTCGCGCTCGAGCCCGATGATGCCGCCCAGCACCGCCGCCAGCGCGATCCGGCCGATGATCTCCCACTGGGTGCCGGCGCTCAGCACGGGTGCCAGACCTTGCATCGTCCACCTCGCTCGCCTGTCCTTCGCCCGGCGTCCGCCCGACCGGCGATGACCGCCAAAACAAAACAGCCCGCCGCCCCTTCAGGGACGGAGGGCCATCCTCCGCGGTACCACCCCGGTTGCCCTCGACGAGGGCCACTCAAGCGGCGCTGTACCGGGCGCACCCGTCGCCGGCTGGCCCGCGGGCGTCACCGGCGCCGCTCACCGGCGAGTTCGGCGCATCGTCGATGCCGGCTTGCACCACCGCCGGCTCTCTGTCCTGCGGACACGTTCGTCCGCGCGCCTACTGCTCCGGGTCACTGCGTATCGTCTGTTCCACACAGTATACGGAGATCGATGCAGTCCGCGGCAAGCAGGGAATCCCCGAACGCGGTCATCCCTCCCGGGGCGGATGCCCGCGCCGACGCACGGTGTTGCCGCCCTTTGCTCAACGTGCCCGGAGCTTCGGACGCGGTCTCGGCGATTGAGGGCCTTCGTGCTCGGCATGACGGCCATACCAGTGCGAATCATCGAATGCGGCCCCTCCGGCGCAGAGCGCGGGATATGCATCGCGCGCCCTGCGGCCTGCCGGGCGGCGCCTGGTCGAGCGCGCCTCCTGCCGTCGCCGGCATCCGCCAACACTGCGTCGCCGCGTCCCACCGGCGCTCGGAGCCGATCGGATGCTGGTACTGCAGCGGAAAGCGTCCGACCGCCCGTTCCAGCGCATCGATCAGCTCGTCGGTGATCCGGATGTCCGCCGCCTCGTCGTCCGGCGCCGGCGCTTCGATCCATGGGCCCCATTCGACGCGCACGCTGCCGTCGCGCTCGAACAATGGCAGCGCCAAGACGATCGGACACTGTGCCAGGCGCGCCACTCGCGCCGTCCCCGGCGCGAAGCCGCGCTCGCTCATGCCGGCGAACGGCCGCCGATACGCGTTCGGCCGCTCCCAAACAGCGTCGAAGTAGATGCGCACGACGCCGCCCGGCTCGCGCGCCCGGTCGACCATGCGCCCGAGCGCGCCCGTGTCGCCCGCGTACGGCAGCAGCACCTCGCTCGGCAGGCCGATGAGCTGGCGCGAGATGCCGTAGAGAAGCCGGTTCTGCAGGCGCTCGCGCAGCGCCGCCGGCGAGAGGCGGCGCGCCGGCACCGGCGCGTGCATGCTGTAGCCGGCGAGCCCCGGCACCAATACCTCGAGCGCCTGAGCCGGGGCGTGTGGGAAGTGCCCGTTGCAGATGACGAACGGTCGCTGCGCCTCGACCGTCGCCCACAACCGCGCGTCGTTGAGGTGCCGAACCGTCCAGCCGCGCGGATGCTCGCGCCGCTTCCGCAGCCGCCGCAGCCCGACCAGATCGCGACGCGGCATTGCCAGCCGCACCGCTACCGAGGGCAACGCCGTCAGACCATGTCGCCCTGTCGCCGCCGCGACCTCCGCCCACGCAGTGCGCGCCGCGCTCGTCGGCAGCAGCGCGCCGACGAATCCGCTCAGGTCGGCGAGCGCCAGCGCCGATCGCCGCGGCAGCAGGTCGGCGGCAGGCATCAGCAGGCCCCGCTCGAAGAGGTACCGGCACCACTCCGCGACGCTGCCCAGCGTGTGTCGCCCGCGCAGCTGCTGCCTCATCGGCGTCCTTCCCGCCGCCGTTGTACGCCCCGCCGGTGCCCATCGCAAGGCGAGCGGCTACGGTTCGCTACGATGAGCGCATGACCGACGTCAAGATTGGCGTGCTCGCCGTGCAGGGCGACTTCGCCGAACACATCGACCGCCTCCACGAGATGGGAATCGAGGCCGGCGAGGTGCGCCTTCCCGCGCAGCTCGACGACATCGACGGCCTGATCATCCCCGGCGGCGAGAGCACGACGATCACACGGCTGCTCGACATCTACGACCTGCGGGAGCCGATCCGCGCGCTCGGCGACGCCGGGCTGCCGATCTGGGGAACCTGCGCCGGCGCGATCGTGCTGGCCAAGACCGCCAGCGACCTCGACCGCCCCAACCTCGGCCTGATGGACATAGACGTCCGGCGGAACGCCTTCGGCCGCCAGGTCGACAGCTTCGAAGAGGACCTCGCGGTCGAAGCATTCGGCCCGCCCGCGTTTCACGCCGTCTTCATCCGCGCGCCGCTCATCGACCGCGCCGGCGCGGCCGTCGACGTGCTGGCGCGCTTGCCCGATGGCGGCATCGTCGCGGTGCGACAGGGCAGCCTGCTTGCCACGTCCTTCCACCCGGAGCTCACGCCGGATCCGCGATTCCATCGGCTGCTCGCCGACCTTGCGGCGGAGCGCCGGCGCGGCCGCCGGAGCCGGGGCGCCGCCGCGGCCGGAGGGTGAGCGGTGACCGATGGACATCCGCCGCCGCGGCGACACGATGCGGCCGGCGGAACACACGCGGGTGCGGAGTGAGTTCTGCATCGGGGTGTCGCCCAGGCGTCAGCGATGGATGGCGGCACGCCCGAACAGCGACGGCACGTCTCGAATCTCCCCATCTTCGCTCCCACGCGCCTGCCCCCGAATCGCTACACTATCAGCAGGATGTCCCTTCGCGTGCAGGTCTGCCGATGATGACCGCTCGTACCGTCCTGCCGACTGACCTCGTGGCGCTTGTCTCCTACGACGGGCGCGTCTATGCCAACGAGGCGATAACCGCCGACCGGACCGGCAGCGACGCGTCGCCCCACCCGCTCGAGACGGCGTTCGAGCAGTGGTTCAGCTTCGCCACCGGCCGCCATACCTGGATCAGCGTCAAGGGCGCCACGCTCCGCGGCCTCCTCTCCGCCCGCAACCGTGGCTCCAAGCTGGCGTGGGAGGTCGACTGCCTGATCGACGCGGCGGCCGACGACAGCGCCGTGCTGATGAGCCTGCTCGACCAGATGACCGCCGCGGCCGGGAAGTCGCGCGCGCTCCGCATCTTCCTGCGCCTGCCGCGCGGCGCCTACAGCGAAGAGATCGCCATGCGCTGCGGGTTCGTGCCCTATCGCACGGAAGTGCTGTACCACCGCGCCGTCTCGCCGGATCAGAAGCGCCCGGCGCCCGAAGGCCTGCGCCGACGCTCGAACGCCGATCTCTATGCGCTCTTCCAGCTCTACAACGCCTGCGTCCCGGAACGGGAGCGCCGCATCGAGGCGATGACGCTGAACGAGTGGAAGGCGCTGCAGGAGCACCTCGGCCGCCGCACTTCCCAGTACGTCGTCGAGCGCGATGGCCGTGTCGGCGGCTGGCTCCGCATCGCCGCCGACGGTGACGGCGGCCGCTTCGATGCGCTCGCCGACCACGACGCACTCGATGCGGTCGTCGATGCCGCGCTCGCGAAGCTCGCGAACCGCGCGACGATGTCGACTCTCGTCCCGGAAGAGCAGCTCGGCCTCCGCAGCCGGCTCGAAACGCGCGACTTCGAGCGCGGCGACAGCTTCACCGTCCTCTGCCGGCGCACAGTCCACCCCGTCGCGCTGAAGGCGAAGGCGCTCGACCGGGCGCCGCAGATCCATGGCGCGCTGACACTCAGGGGTTGAGTTTGCAACGAATCATCACCGACGACCTCCAGCTGCTCCTCGATGCGCTGCCGCGCCACATCAGCGGCCCGCTCAACGAGCGCGACGACAATTTCGAGCTGCTGGAGATCGTGATGGACTTGGGCCGCCTGCCGGAGGCGCGCTACCCAGGCCGCGAAGTCATGCTCGCCGAGAGCGAAGTCACCGCGGAAGACCTCGACTACGTCGTCGAGCGCATCGGCGAGTTCGGCGCCGATAACCGTGCCGGCATCGAGCGCACCCTCCATCGCATCTCGGCCATCCGCAACCGCCGCGGCCGCATCGTCGGCCTCACCTGTCGGGTCGGCCGCGCGGTCTATGGGACGATCAAGGTGATCGAAGACCTGATCACCACGGGCAAGAGCACGCTCATGCTCGGCCGTCCCGGCGTCGGCAAGACGACGATGCTGCGCGAGGTTGCGCGCGTGCTCGCCGACGACATGAAGAAGCGCGTCGTCATCGTCGATACGTCGAACGAGATCGCCGGCGACGGCGATATCCCGCACCCGGCGATCGGCCGCGCGCGCCGCATGCAGGTGCCGACGCCCGCCCTCCAGCACGCCGTCATGATCGAGGCCGTCGAGAACCACATGCCGGAGGTGATCGTCATCGACGAGATCGGCACCGAGCTCGAGGCGGCCGCCGCCCGCACGATCGCCGAGCGCGGCGTCCAGCTCGTCGCCACGGCGCACGGGAATGAGCTGGAGAACCTGATGCTGAACCCGACGCTCGCCGACCTCGTCGGCGGCATCCAGTCCGTCACCCTGGGCGACGAGGAGGCGCGTCGTCGCGGCACGCAGAAATCGATCCTCGAACGCAAGGCGCCGCCGACGTTCGACGTGGTCGTCGAGATCCAGAGCTGGGAGCGGGTCGCCGTGCATGGCGACGTCTCGGAGACCGTCGATGCGATGCTGCGCGGCTTCAGCATGCCCGCCGAAGTCCGCGAGCTCGGTGATGACGACGAGGTGCGCGTCGTCCAGCCGCCGCCCGCCATCGCCACCGGCGGCCGGCGCGGCGAGCGCCCCTCGTGGGAGCGGACACAGCTCGCTGGCCAGGGTAACGGGCGTGCCGTGCGCGGGAGCGAAGCGGGAGGTGATGCCGCGGACAGCGGCCCGTTTCGGCGCGTCTACCCCTTCGGCGTCTCGCGGAAACGGCTGGAACAGGCCATACGGGAGACGGGTGCGCGGGTGGCGATCGCGGAGGAGATGAGCGAGGCGGACAGCGTCGTCACCCTCCGCTCCTACTTTCGGCGCAAGCCGCAGGCGCTGCGCGACGCGGAGACGCGCGGCCTGGCGATCTACGTGCTGAAGACCAACACCGTCGTGCAGATGGAACAGAGCCTGCTGTCGATGCAGCAGCGGCCGCCACGCGCCGACCAGCCGCTCGAGGAGATCGGCGGCGCGCCGGTGAACTACGCCATCCAGGAGACCGAAGACGCCATCACCGGCATGCTCAACGGCGCCGACCACTCCGTCGAGCTGACGCCGCAGAACGCCTACATCCGCCGCCTGCAGCACCAGATGGCGCAGCGCTACAACCTCGCGTCGCGCAGCCAGGGCCGGGAGCCGTATCGGCGTGTCCGGATCTACCGCGACAACCCTGACCCAGGGTACTAGCAGGGTGTTGAAGAAACGGCGTTCGGAGGCCGGATGGGGCGTGCGAAGCC
>JADEYI010001395.1_pt1 | contig 18633 bp, 16 predicted proteins | sample 8542331 | NCBI WGS metagenome assembly JADEYI01 (sample SAMN16510988, study PRJNA670497) | mine drainage metagenome | isolation source: biofilm near Copperflume 1 | place: Germany: Marsberg coppermine Kilianstollen | collected 2018-02
ATCTGCCCAGCCCGGGATTGACGGCAGACGCGATCACAGCGTTTCGAATTGGTTAGGCGCCGGATTCCTTCTCTACCCTGCGCGACCGGTTTCAGTCCGCTTTCGATGAAGAAGTCCTGCGCGGTAGCGGGCTTTTCTCATCCAAAGACCAGGCGGATGGCGGCTCCGGCACGCTCTACGCGCGCTTCCGCAAGCGGATCACGTTTCCCATTCGCAATGAGGCCGGGCGCGTCATCGCATTCACGGCACGCTCCCTCGACAACGATGAAAAGACTGGGCCGAAGTATCTTAACTCTCCGGAGACGCCGCTCTATACCAAGGGGAACGTGCTGTTCAATCTGGATAAAGCCAAACAGGCGATCCGGCAGTTTGAATTTGCCCTGCTGGTCGAAGGGCAAATGGACTGCATCTCCGTCTACATGGCGGGGATCACGAATGTTCTGGCCACCAGCGGGACGGCCTTCACCGAGGCGCAGGTACGACTGCTGGCGCGGCATACGCGGCAGATGGTCGTGAACTTCGATCCGGACACCGCAGGTGCGAACGCTGCGGAAAAATCCATCGCACTGCTCATTGAAGAAGGCTTCAGCGTCAAGGTGGTCACGTTGGAAGGAGGCCTCGACCCGGATCGCTACGTGCGCGAGCGTGGCGTGCAGGCGTACATTGCGGCCCTGCGTTCCGCACGCCGGCATAGCGACTATCTTATCGATCGGGCGCGCACCCTGTTCCCGCCGGTTACTCCGGATGCCAAAGTGAAAGCGCTGAATTTTCTGCTGCCGCATATGCAGCACATACCCAGCCGCATCGCCCGTGACGAGTTTGCCGCCGACGCCGCGCAGAAGCTCGCCATCGACTCCGCCTTGCTGCGGCAGGAACTGAAGCAGGCGGCCTCTGCGCGCCGTGCCGATGTCGGCCACAAGCCAGGCTTCACGCCCGCATGGAGCGAAGCCGAAAAACTTCTGCTGCGTGCGCTGACTCTGCCACCGGGTGAACCCGCGCGCGACCTGGCCCGGCAGCGCCTGTCGCAGGAGCCGTCTCTGCACGAAGGCCTGGCTGCCTCTTCTCTGCTGGCTGCCTTCGCTGAGACCGAGATCATCTCAAATCCCTTCGATCTGGCTCCGGACGAAGCCAGTCGGCATTTGCTGGCCGCCGTTCTGCTCAACAGTTCGCAGGAGATTGCAGCGGAGCAGGTGGAGGACGCTATTCACTCCCTGCGGCATAGCCGGCTGGAACGCCGTCAGCGCGAACTACGGCGGCAGCTGGCGGACGCGGAAGCACGCGGGGATTCCGTAACTGTACAGGAGTTGATGACGGAGAAAATGGCGCTCGATCATGCGTTGCGCGAAAGCTGAAATCAAAGAGGTTTGACCCTGCCTCCGGCAGATGCATAGACTGAAGTTGTTCCTGGTATAAGAGCATCCATGCAGTGTGTCTATGCAATACGTCTCGGTTTTCGGTTGATGGGGCTCCCCGTGGGCTTGTCGATACTTGCTGTCTCACTGACAGCGCAGACCGCAGCGCCTCCAGTGCCCAAACTGCCCTCCAGCCAAAGTTCTTCTTCCTCTTCGACGGGCAACGCGCCGGTACAGGAAGAAGTTGGTGCGGCGTCGGCCCAGCAGCAGAAGGCCCCGGCGGTCATTGATCCCACCGGTCCCGCAACCTCGCTTGAAACTTCCGAGTCCATGTTTGACGTAATGGCCGCGCTGAACACCTGCGGGTATAACGAGGGGCTTGCCAGCTCCGATCCAGTGCGCCGAAAAGTCCGCGATGACATCGATCAGGCATTGGAGCAGTCGGAGGTGGCGCGAGCCAGCCGTGACCGGCTCTGTTCCTTTATACAGACGCACACCATGGCCAGTCCCAAGCTGAACCTGGCCGCATATATTTCGCTGGCTTTATTTCTGACGCCGCCCCCCGCGCTGACGCCGAATGTGGACAAAGCCGACCTGCCCCCCGATGCCGCCACGCTCATCGAACTGGCGCCCCGCCTGCGGGATTTTTCCCAGGCCGTGGGCCTTCATATAATTTGGGTGCTGAACCATCCCGCGTATGAGGCTGAAGTGACCAAGGCCCATGTGGCCCTGTCGCAGATGCTGGTGCAGACCGACTTATATCTCAAGCAGCCGCCCCCAACCTACGGCCCTCGCCGGTTTCTGGTGATTTTGGAGCCCTTGATCGCCCCCGGCGAGACGAATGCGCGTGTCTATGGCGGCGACTACATCGTTGTGGAATCTCCGGTGAACGGGCAGATCGATCTGAAGCCGGTGAAGCACACATACCTGCGCTTTATTCTGGAGCCTTTGATTTATGCTCGCTCGACGGCCATCGATCAGTTGACGCCGATCTTGGAACTGGTGCAGCCCGCCCCACTGGCCTACGAATACAAGAGCGACGTCCTTACCTTGGTGACCGAGTGCATGATCCGTGCCATTGAAGCGCACACGATGGACACCGGGATAACCCCCTATAAAATTCCAGCGCATTTTGACCGCAGCCAGCTTGCCGCTATCAACAACGCGGAGAACACCTATGAACATCAGGTGTCCACGGTTCGTCATCAAACGGTGCATTCCGATATGGTTCAGGGCTTCATCCTGACCCAGTATTTTTACAATCAACTCAAGGTCTTCGCGCAGAGCCCCACCACGCTCCAGGAGGCGGTCGGCGAGATGATCTACGGAATGAACGTGGACATCGAAAAGCGCCGGGTGCAGGACATTGTTTTCGCTTCGCATACCGATCAGGACGTGGTCCAGCCCGCGTCCGCGCAGTCGGCCATGCTCGACCAGGGCGAAAGAAAATTGATTGCCGGAGACACCGCTGGAGCCGCTGCGCTGGCGCAACAGGCATTGGCGGCGCACACCGCAAATCCAGGCCGGGCACAGTTTCTTCTAGCGCGGGCCGACATCATGAGCGGCAAAATGGAAGGCGCTGAGCAGGCCTTCACTGAGGCGGCAAAGGTGTCGCACAATCTGCGTACCATCGCCTGGTCGCACATTTATTTGGGGCGCCTGGCAGACCTGCAGGGCGATCGCACCACGGCCATTGCGGAGTATCAGGCTGCCATGAAGACGCGTGACGGGAAACCCGACACTCAACATGCCGCCGAAGCAGGATTGAAGGCGCCATTTGCTCCACCTCAGGCGGCGAAGCAGGATTCGAATGGCCGATGATGTAGCTGCGGAGTCAACGGGAATCCCCACCCGCATCTATTTGCTGACGCGGCTACAGCGGCAACTTGGCTATACATTTCGCAAGCTGGAATTGCTCGATCTGGCGCTGACACATAGCTCGGTCGCCTATGAAGAGCAAGAGGAGCGCCATCCACAAGACGACAATGAGCAGTTGGAGTTTCTTGGGGATGCGGTGCTCGGCCTGGTGGTCACGGAGCATCTCTACCGTACCTATCCGGAGTTTTCTGAAGGCCCGCTCACCCGTCTGCGGGCGCAGTTCGTCAGCCGCCAGCACTTAGGTCGCGTGGCCCAGAATCTCGGACTGGGAGAATATCTGCGTCTGGGCAACGGGGAAGAAAAAAGCGGTGGCCGGAAGAAAACTGCTATCCTGGCGAACGCCTTGGAGGCCGTGATTGCCGCCGTGTATATGGACGGCGGCTTGGATGCCTCAGCCCGCCTGGTGCGTACCTGGTTGCTGGATGAAAAACTGGAAACGCTGGTGGCTGCTGCCCGTTCGGGCATGGGTGTGGGAGATCATAAATCCACTTTGCAGGAATATTTTCAGGCGCAGGGGTTGGGTCAACCCAGCTATCAGGTCACATCGGAAGCAGGCCCGGACCACCGGAAGAGCTTTGTCGTCGCAGTAAAACGGATCGGGCCGGATGGCGAGGAACAGATATTGGCCTCAGCCGGCGGCGCACGCAAGAAACAAGCGGAACAGGAGGCTGCGCGGACAGCTTTGGAACATCTGCGTAGCTTGGGCACTCCCCCCGCCGCGTTGGAGCACCGAAAATGACCGGCACCCGAATTGCCCATCACCATGAAGTGCTCATCATGTTGCAAACGACGCTGACTTTTCTGGTGGGCGCTCTGTTTGTTCTTACGTTCATCGTGCAGCCGTATCGTATTCCCTCCGGGTCAATGGAAGACACGTTGTTGATCGGAGATTTCCTGCTGGTGAACAAAGTGATTTTTGCGCCTGCTGGTTCCTGGCGGCATCTGCTTGCGTATGAGCCGGTGAAACGTGACGATATCATCGTCTTTCACTACCCGATGGATCATTCTCTGCATCTGGTGAAACGTGTGATAGGCGCTCCAGGCGACCGTTTGCATCTGCATCATGGCATGGTTTTCATTGACGGGCAGTCGCAGAGGGAACCGTTTGCGGTCTACTTTACCAGCTACCCGAATACCTATCGGGATGAATTTCCCACCCCCACCTATACAGATCCCGGCGTTAACACTGCGTGGTGGACGCAGATGAAGCATGTGGTCCATAACGGGGAGTTGGTGATCCCGCCGGGACACTATTTTGTGCTGGGCGATAATCGAAACGATAGCCTGGACAGCCGCTATTGGGGGTTTGTGCCACGTGCGAACATAGTAGGAGAACCGTTTCTTGTCTATTTTTCAGTCATCGCAGAGGGCAGGTCGGAGATCACCGGTCTCTCCAGTGATAGACTGGCCCACGAACCTGGTTGGTGGAGCAGTCTGGCCGGGTTCGCCCGCTGGGACCGCATTTTTCACGTTATTCACTAATTGATCTTTACGGAGTACTCTTTGGCCGGCAATCAACTCGCGCAAGATCAGTCCAACAAGCATAGAGAAGAAACACCATTCGAGTTTTTTGCCTCCATTTGCTCGGTGCTGGTGGTTGGTCTTTTTGTCATCACATTTATTTTCCAGAATTTTGAAATCCCATCGTCGTCAATGGAGCAAACCCTGCTCATTGGCGACCATGTGTTGGTGGACCGCATCGGCTTTGCGCCGCCCGCCCACTGGGCGCCGTTCGTCCACTATCGCAATATCCGGCGCGGAGACATTATCGTTTTCTATAAGCCCGGTGAGCCCAAATTGTTCCTGGTTAAACGGGTCGTTGCAATTCCCGGCGACCACCTCCATCTCGATCACGGCATCGTGTATTTGAACGGCAAAGCGCAACACCAGCCCTACGCCACCGTTCCTTCCGACGACGGCAATCCAAACGATGAGTACTATCCCTACCGAGACGACTTTCCAGCTGTGGCCCCGCCGGATGGCAGCGACGTGACCGCGACATGGAGTGTCGATCTTCCCACCCACATTCAAAATGGCGACCTCGTCGTTCCGGATGGAGACTATTTTGCTATGGGCGACAACCGCATGGTCTCGCTCGACAGCCGCTATTGGGGGTTTGTGCCGCGGGCGAATATCATCGGTCGCCCTATGTTCGTGTATTGGTCTTTCATCACACCAGAGGACCAGGTCGATAAAACATCCATGTCCGACAGGATTGGGTTTCTGGGTCATATCGTGACTCATTTTTTCAGTCAAACCCGCTGGCGTCGAACCTTCCATCGGGTGCTGTAGGGATGCTGTGTTCGGCGATAGGCGATCCATGCATCCATGACTGAACCCGTCAGTTCGAGCGATTCTCAAATGACACGCCAATCGAGTTCATCAGGCGGTCTGCGCCGCCGGCGCCTTTTCATTGCAGGCATGGCATTGCTGCTGGTTGCTGTCGTGGTCGTTCCGCCATTCATCAATATCAATCGTTTTCGTCGCAGTATTGTGCGCTCTATCAGCGCCGGTCTGGGCAGACCTGTCGAAGCCAGTGAGGTGGATCTCCAGATGCTTCCACTGCCGGGCTTTGTATTGCACAACCTGACGGTAGGGGAGGATCCTGCCTATGGTGCAGAGCCGGTCATGATGGCGCAAACCGTCACTGCCACCCTGCGTGCCAGCACTCTATGGCATCGCCGCGTAGAGATTGCCAGCCTCCACTTCGATACGCCTAGCGTCAACCTGGTTCGCAATGTGCAGGGACATTGGAATTTCGAGACCCTGCTGCACAACTCCCCCGCTCTGCGCCGGCAAGACAATTCTGATTCCGTTGGCCAGTCAGACCGCCCGATGCCGTTTCCCTATGTGGAAGCGACCGAGGCGCGCATCAATTTCAAGACCGGCATGGAGAAGCTTCCTTTTTCTCTGGAAAGAGCGAGGCTTCAGGTATGGAAAGAGGCAGACAATCAATGGCGTGTGCGCATTCGTGCGCGTCCGGCGCGCACCGACCTGACAATCTCGGATGCCGGCGAAATCCGGGGAGAAGGTTTGCTGACCACCGCAGGAGCGTTGGCGAACGCGTCGATTCAAGCCAGTTTGGAATGGCGGCGCGTAGAACTTGGCGAAATCAGCCGCCTCGTTCATGGTGAGGATGATGGCTGGCGCGGCATCGCCGACTGGACAGTCCATGCCCAGGGAACACTCGCAGAAGTACTCGCGACCAGTGATATTGCTGTCGAAGGGTTTCGCCGTGCGGAATTTGTTCCTGAATCCGAAATGGATATTTCTGCCCATTGCCAGGCACAGTACTCGCTGGGAAATGCACGACTACATTCGCTGGCCTGCGATGTGCCCGCTGGAAATGGACATCTGTTCGTGCAAAGCAACGGCGCTGTCGAAAATGCGAATCCTTCTCAGCTTGCTTCAGCCCGACTTGAGCGCGAGCCAGTGGGCCTGCTCGACAGCGGAAAGACTTCCGGGCCGCCCGCATTTCTCAGCATCGCGTTGAAGAAGGTTCCCGCAGAATTTTTTCTTGACCTGTTCCGCCATATTCATCCCGGCATTCCTGGCGATGATGAGGTGTCGGGCGAGGTCAATGGGAAGGCCGACTGTAGCTGGCCTGGATTCAACGCGGCTGAGGCTTGCTCCGGCTCAATATGGTCGACCTCGATTCGCCTGAAACTGGCTCACCTGGATAAGCCTCTCATCATGTCATCCATGCTGCTGACATCGTCCGGTACGGAGCATCCTCCAGGTGAAATCCGGCAGAGAGCAAATTCGGGTCAGAATCTCACACACGCGGGCGCGCAAAGCTGGAGACTACAGCCGGTGCATGTACCGCTCGGCGACCCGGTTCCGGCGACTGTGACTGGGCTGGTGAATGCAAACGGCCTCAGTCTACAGATAATTGGATCGGCAGAATTGGAACGTTTGCGTCGCGTTGCCGAAGCGCTCCGAATCCCCGCATTTACCGGTGAAGTCCAGTCGATTCGTGGGAGCAGCATGCTGATTTTTGACATGGAAAGCAGTTGGCTGCCGCGCATCAATACAGTCTTGTCAAATATCACATCCGCTCAATCGATCCAATCCGTAGAATTTTTTCCTGCCCAATGGACGGGTAGTTTGCAATTGCGTAATGCCACGCTGAAGCTGGCGTCGCTTCCGCTCCCGATTCAGCTTGCGGCTGCACGCGTGAGTGTGAACTCCTCCAGGGTCGAATGGACCGGTATCGATGCGGTCTTCGCGCACACTTCATTTGGTGGAAGCATGGATTGGCAGACCGCGTGTCCGGCTGGCCAATTTGCGTGTGAGCGGAGCTTTGCACTGCATACGCCCGATCTCGACGTTCGCCGCCTGGAAGTTGCGTTGCGCGGCGAAAGTGGATCTTCTGATTTATTGAACCTCATCAATCCTTGGGCAGCCGGTTCACCGCGGATGCATAAAGTCTCCGGAACACTGAATGCGGATGTTTTGTCGTTGGGAAAAATTCAGATCAAAAATGCAGCGCTATCTCTCCAGCTACAAGGACAGACCGCCGATCTGATGTCGATTGCGGGTAAGGTCTTCGGTGGCACGCTGAAAGGAGAGCCGGAAACGAATGAGCCGAAGATGCCGCACGGGAGTAGCGTGGGCTTCATGCACTGGGGCAATGGCGCCCCCGCGTACACGCTACGAATTGGCCTGCAACATATTCAGCCCGATCGCGCAGCCTTTTTATGGCATGAGCATCGGGGACAGGGAACTGCGGATGTCGCTCTTGATCTAACGACCCAGGGATGGACTGCGGCGGAACTGGCGCAGAATGCGAGCGGGAAGTTTAACTTCATTTGGAAAAATGGCAGTTTGCCGGTTTTGAATGGCCCTAAGTCTTCGGAAAAAGGTACGGAGTTTCAGCAATGGACTGCAAAAGGATCGATTGAAAATCAGAAACTTTTGCTGTCCTCCAGCCAGATGTTGCCCAGGAAAACTGACGGTACTCGATTGAGCGGCGCGCAATATGTAACAGGAACTGTCACGTTTTCGAGAATGCTCCATCTGAAGCTGGAACCATCCGGGGCGGTGATCGCCGGTCAACTGGATGCGCCCGGCGCGGCATCGTCTCCGCGACGCCCAGATAGCGGATTGAACGCAAGTAGAGGGCCAAGGTAGTAAATCCAACCCTGCAGGCTGTCTCTACTCGACTGCACCGGGCAGATTTGCCGGCAGGCATTTTTGCCTGCGCCGGTGGAACACGTAAAGCAGAAATCCAATCGCCACCAATGCAGCCCCGACAAAAACCAGCAGCTTATGGCTTCTTATTCCATGCACTATGATGTGCAGGATCTGCGGGCCGAAATAGACGACCAGCAGGGCAGTAACCAGGTAGTGAATCGCGCGCCCAATGAACACTGCGCCTATATACGGAAGCACGCGCATCTCGAATACTCCTGCACCGAAAGCGAACAGCTTGAATGGAAATGGCGGCGGCATGGCAGCCGGAACCATAACAGCAAACCAATGGTGGCGATCGAAACGAGCCTGCATCTGCGCATAGTTAGCGGCGTTCACTCGCCGCGTCAGGACCAGTTCACCGCCTGCGCGACCAATATAGAACGGGACCAGTGCGCCGATCGCGCCACCCAGCGCCCCCAGCAATACGTAAATCCAGAAATGCTGCCGGTCGCTCCACACATATCCGGCGATGATCAGATCCATGGGAATGGCGATGGAACTGGAGTCAAGAGCTGCCAGTACGCCGACGCCCCAGAAGCCAAGCGGCTTCAGGAAGGCAAGCAAAACCAGTTCCCAGTGGTGAAAGTGTGCGGTGAACTTATTCATGGAGTGAGTTTTTTTCGCCGGACGTCAGTTCATCCTGCATTGTGGATGTTGCCGCCCCGGTCATGGGGCATTCCCTGTGGATGATGTGTATCTCCGGCCAGTAACGCCAGGGCGTGCGGAATAAGATGCAACACTGCCTCCAGCGACTGCACAGCCCCCCGCGGGTTACCCGGCACATTCACAATCAGGCTGGCCCCTAGTGTTCCAGAGACGGCTCGGCTCATCAAGGCCAGTGGCGTCTCCTTCAATCCTTCGCTTCGCATTCGCTCTCCAAACCCCTCAAGAATGCGCTCGCAGACGGAGCGTGTCGCCTCCGGCGTTACGTCGCGGGCCGCAATGCCGGTTCCGCCCGTTGTAACGACCAGCCCGGCCACAGCCGCCAGACTGCATAGTGCCGACCGAATCTGCTCGACTTCATCGGGAACGGTCAACGCTGCTTCCACCGCAAATCCAGCTCGACGCAGGCAGGCGGCGACCGCCGGTCCAGATCTGTCCTCGCGGAGACCGGCAAAGCAGGAATCGCTTACGGTAATTACTGCGGCATTCACTTCCGCGATTTTACATTCCCGCGAATTGGTTTCGGCCCCGGCTACTGACGGAATAATGAGACAATTGGTGGAAGTACCGTGAAATGGACGCTCGTTCCATGTAGGCAAACTACAGTGGGTTGAGTGTCGTCCAATTGTCGATGGCAGCAACGCAAACGCCCCCGAGTCCGCCGGAAAATCCGTTAGAGCCGAAGCTTGATCGTTTGCCCTCCCGCTACGATTCCCGCTCCCCTCATGAGTTGCTCGAGGTCATCGATGAACTCGAAGGCTCCCGGCTTTCTGCCCGTGTCCGCGAAGCCATCTGGGTCTCGGTCATTCTGCATCTGCTCGTTTTCTGGTGGATATTGTACGGCCCAAAGTTAAAGTTTCTCCAGCAGGCCACAGTAGTGAACCCAATGCAGGCAACGCCCCAGCAAAAGAAGGAACAGGTCTATCTGACGATGCCGCCGGACCTCGTCAAGAAAAAGCCGAAGCCGACCAATATCATTTCCGACCAGAACCACGTTGCGCAGACCAGGAACCCGACACAGGATCAGAAGACTCTTCAAGAGTTGCAGGCCATGCGCCGCGCCGGCAGGCCCTCGCCACCGCCGCAGCAGCCACGGAAGGCCCAGCCGCAGCAACAACCCGCGCCGCAACCGGTTCAGCCGCAGCAGCAAGCCCACGCAACGCAGCCGGCTCCGCCCCATCATCGCCCAGAGCAGGCTTTGCCGTCCGCGCCCAGTGCCACCGCTTCCGCTGATGCGAAGGAAAAGGCCGCACAGAGAGCCTCTAAGCAACAGACCCAGGCGACCAACCAGCCTCAAATGTCGGTCGGCGATATGATCCGTCAGGCGGAACGCAGGGCTGCACGTTCCAATGGGGAGAATGGCGACAACGGCGAAAATGCTCCGGTTGCGCACCCTGGAATGCAGGCTGGTGTCGAGGTGCTGAGTGACACCATGGGGGTTGATTTCGGCCCCTATTTGCGGCAGGTCATCCAGGCGACGCAGTCCAGCTGGGACCTGTTGATCCCCGAAGCGGCACGGCCTCCATTGTTGAAAAAGGGCAAAGTCGCCATTCAGTTCATCATCACGCCGGATGGCAGCATCAAGCAGATGCAGTTGGTCCTTCCCTCCGGAGACGTCTCGCTTGACCGGGCAGCCTGGGGAGGCATAACCGGCGCCGGTCCATTTCCCCCCTTGCCGAAGAAATTCAAAGGCCCGTATCTGGCTTTGCGCTTTTACTTTCTTTATAACGAACAGACTGGCGAGTACACGCGGCAATGATTTCCCCGGCGGAGCGCTCGCTAAGGCGTCGCCAGGCTGCCGGGCTGCTGGGGATTGCGCTGACCATTCTGCTGTTCAGCGCTGTGCGCGCGGGTCGGCACGCCATCTTTCTGGCCCGCTGGTGGAGGCTGTGGTAGCCGCCGGCCATTTGACCCGGAATCCGCCGCTTCTGGTCGTGGTGCACGGAGCAACGGCCAGCGGAAAAACCTCGCTGGCCCTACAACTGGCCGAACATTTTTCCGGCGAGATCCTCAGCTGTGACTCTGTGGCCGTATATCGGGAAATGGAAATTGGGACGGCCAAGCCTTCTGCTCAGGAGCGCGCACGCATCCCGCATCACATGCTCGATGTGGTTTCTCCCGACCAGCCTTACACTGCCGGAGACTATAGCCGCGAGGCTCGCGCCGTGCTGTGCGGAATCGTCGAGCGGAATCGCTTGCCGATCGTTGCCGGAGGGACAGGCCTGTACCTCCGCGCACTGCTGGAGGGATTGTTCCCAGGGCCGCAGCGGTCGGAAGCGTTACGCCAACGATTGCGCGCTATCGAGAAAAAACGTGGCAGTACCTATCTGGCGCGCATTCTGGAGCGGCTCGATCCCGTCTCCGCTGCCCGCATTCATCCCAATGACGCTTCCAAACTGGTTCGTGCCATTGAGGTCACGCTGACTGCGCGCCGGCCCATGTCCGCTTCCTGGGAGGTCGGACGAAACCGGCTACAGGGATATCGAATCCTGCGCCTGGGCCTCGATCCGCCCCGTGCTGCACTTTACGAACGCATCAATTTGCGGGCTGCCGCAATGTTTTCTCTCGGACTGGTCGAAGAGACGGAACAGTTGCTCGCCCGCTATGGTACAGATTGCCGTCCGCTCGCATCGTTAGGCTATCGGCAGGCTGCCTTGGCATTGCACGGCGAAATTTCGCTTCCTGAAGCCATTGCTTCCACGCAGCAAGGTCATCGCAACTACGCCAAGCGGCAGGGGACGTGGTTTCGCCGCGAGCAGGATGTCTATTGGTTGCAAGGGTTTGGAGATGAACCCGCTATTGTGAAGCGAGCTATGGACCATGTTGGGGCAGCAGTAGAGCACATAGCCTAAAGCGTCGTTTTCGGACCATGGTGCACGGCCCTTCCATTCAGTACGCACCAATTTAGAGGCACTAATATGTGTTGTGATTGCCGGAAAATCGCAGGAAAGGCCTAATATATCTGATAGATATATATCTATCAGATATATTAGGGGAATGAAAAAAGTCGCCCGGAAGGGCGACTTTCTTTGTTTGCAACAATTTTTGCCTGATTACGCTTCGCGGACGCCATCCAGAAAGGCGCGCAACTTACGCGAACGCGACGGATGCCGCAGCTTGCGCAGCGCCTTGGCTTCTATCTGCCGGATGCGTTCACGCGTTACCTGGAAGCTCTGGCCGACTTCTTCCAGAGTGTGCTCAGAACCATCTTCCAGGCCGAAACGCATCTTGATGACGCGCTCTTCGCGCGGCGTCAGCGTGCGCAGAACCTGCGACGTATAGTCCTTCAGATTGACACTGATGACTGCATCGGATGGAGAAACCGCCTGGTGGTCCTCAATGAAGTCTCCCAGGTGCGAATCTTCCTCTTCGCCAATCGGCGTTTCCAGCGAGATCGGCTCCTGCGCGATCTTCAGCACCTTGCGCACCTTGGCCACAGGGATGTCCATGCGCTTGGCAATCTCCTCTGACGTCGGCTCGCGCCCCAGCTCCTGCACCAGCTGCCGCGAGGTGCGGATCAGCTTGTTGATGGTTTCGATCATGTGTACGGGAATGCGGATAGTGCGTGCCTGGTCCGCAATCGCGCGCGTGATCGCCTGACGAATCCACCAGGTTGCATAGGTCGAAAATTTGTAACCGCGACGGTACTCGAATTTATCGACTGCTTTCATCAGGCCGATGTTGCCTTCCTGAATCAGGTCGAGAAACTGCAAGCCGCGATTCGTATATTTCTTGGCGATGGAAACCACCAGCCGCAGGTTGGCCTCGATCAGCTCGCGCTTGGCCTGCTCGGCGTCCATGTCGCCCTGGATCATCTCGCGCTGAGTGCGTTTCAGCTCCGCGACGGAAACCCCGGCATCGATCTCCAGCTTGTCGAGATCGCCCTTGCAGTTGCGCTGCTGGCGGCGATACTCCTTGCGCATCTCCTCGCTCTTGGACTGTTCATGTTTCTGGTCGAGCGCCTTGATCTGGCGATCGAGCGCGCGCATTGCATCGACAGTTTTGTTTACTTTATCCAGCAGCCGCTTGCGTTCGAAATTGGTGTACTTCAGCTCGCGGATGCCGCGGGAGACCATGACCTGTTCGCGTCCCAGCGCCCATCGCGTTTTGCGATGCTCGCGCGCCTTGCCTTTTTCCTTGGCGTTGATCCCTTCCAGTTTTTCCCGCAATTGCTGGACTTTTTTATAATGCTTCACCAGGGTGTCGATGCTGGCGACGGTCGCCTTGGTGCGAGCCTGGAGAATCTCCTCGGTGAGCTCTTCCTCATCGAAGATCACCACTTCCTTGATGCTGCGCACGCCGCGCTTCAGATCTTCGCCCAGCGCGATTACTTCGCGGGTCACAATGGAGGACCGCGCAATCGCCTTCATCACGCGCATCTGGCCGCGCTCAATCCGCTTGGCGATTTCGACTTCGCCCTCGCGTGTCAGCAACGGAACTGTGCCCATTTCGCGCAGGTACATGCGAACCGGGTCGTTGGTCTTTTCCATTGCGCCAGGAGTCAGATCCAACTCGACGTCTTCGCTGTCTTCGGCGTCCTCGTCGCTTTCTGCTGCCAGTTTTGGCTGGTCCTCCAGCAGGTCGATCCCCTGCGTTCCGATGGTCGTCATCAGGTCGTCGAGATCGTCGGCGGAGTTAATTTCGCCGGGAATCAGATCGTTCACTTCGCCAAAGGTCAGGTAACCCTTTTCCTTGCCGGTGTCGATCAATTTTTGAATATCGTCTTCGTATTTTTCGGTAGCCAATAGGTGCCCCTCTTCCAGAGATGCTTTCTTGGAGTGCTAGTGTCCGTGGGCAAGACAGTTTGGATGCGGTCGGAGCCGCGACGGTAGGCCAGTTGTTAGGCGTACATATGACGCCAGGGCGCACGTCCCCATTCCACCATAGAATATCACAATCCGATGAAGAACATTTCGATTCCTGGCAGCGCAGAGATTAAAGGCTGTGGTGGTATTTATCCGCGGCGCCAGGAGGCGCCTGGAAACGAGAGGATTGCCCGGCTGGGGACCGGCGCTCCGTAAAACATTGCAGGAGCGAAATGACTCATCAGCAGAAAATTATCCAGCTGTTTCCGTACATTCTTTGATTGTGGGCCAGAGACGATACGATATTGATAAACGCGGCCTGTCTTGCTGATCTCCGCTTCCACCATCAGCGGATGGTGGAAAGTAACATGCGAATCCGCTTCTCCAACACGGTATAGAAACCTGGGCGAGGTGGTGTTGTCCACAATGGCCTCGTTGGCGGCCACGGTGGGGGGCGCAGCCACAGTCCCGACCATCAAAGCCAATCCACCCAGCAGGATGATCGCGCTGGCAAGCCCGGCTGCACCGCGCGCCAGAACCGGCCCTAGCGTGTTCTGCCAATACATTTGCCACACATCAAGCCGGCGACGGGTAGTGCGGGCGCGCTCTTGCGAAACAGCCACGCGCAGCCGCAGGCCAAGGTCCGCAGGCACTTTCGAGGGGCCAATTCCGGCCAACAGGGACTGCATACTCCGCCACCTGGAAAATTCCATCGCGCAGTTGCTGCATGCCTCTAAGTGGGTCGCAATCGATTGCATCTCCGTGCCGGTAATGGCGCCGTCCAGGTAGTCGGAGAACCGTGTCTGGATCGAGGAACAGGATGTCATATCGCCTCCTCGAAGCGGTTGCCGGGTACAGCTTCGCACGATGGACGAACGGGTCTGGCAGTCTCAACCGCAGGCCTTTGTTGAGATCTCGCAATAAAGTCTTCCAGGCGCAGCCTCAGCATGGCGCGTCCGCGCACCAGTCGGGACTTTACCGTGCCCAACTGCGCTCCCAGGATCTCCGCAATCTCGTCATACGACATACCTTCCAGATCGCGCAAAACCACCACTGTTCGAAATGGTTCCGGTAACTGCCGCAGCTCTGTCTCAACTCTTGCTCGAATTTCCTCGTGTGCGGCCGCTTCAAAGGGAGACTCATGCTGGTCCACCAGCATGTCCTTCAATCCCAAAGAGCCGTGCTGGCTTGCCGACTCCGCTTCCGGCTCAATCGTTACTTCACGGCCACGATGCCGCGTCCACCAGCGGCGCTGGTTGTATGCCTCATGCAACGCGATCCGATAGATCCAGGTGCGCAGACTGGAATCGCCGTGAAAGTTGCGGATGCCGCGAAATACTTTGATGAATACGTCCTGCGTAATGTCGGGAGCGTCGGAAGGGTCGTTCAAAACACGGGAAATCAGACCATAGACCGGTGCGTGATATTGGGCAATCAAGAGCGAAAATGCCTCTTCCGAGCCAGCCTGCAGCTCGGCGGTGAGGACAGCGTCCTCCGCGCGGATTGAAATGAAACCGGCCAGATTTCCCAAAGCGAAAGCCGCGGACATGCGGTCACCTCAACCCTATCAGGCCCGGAAACAGTTCTCAACTCTCGCCGGATCGGCAAGGCCTCCCAGTCCGGCAGAACCCGTACTTTATTAGACCGTTGCCGGCAGGGAAAGGTTCCAGACAATCAAGGGATTTCGGCGGTTTTTATTGCCCTGCCAGTAGCAGCTTGCCGGGTGAAGACAGGCCAGGGGGAAATCCCCGCCAGTCGCGGCAATTTTAAGCACCGGCAAGATCGATCGTGCGCCTGGGTGCAGCTCTTTGGAAGAGGTTCTGAGTCTCGTGCTCCGCACGGACGTAGCCATGCGGACATTCCAGACGAAGTTCAGGAGTGGAGAAGACTACCCTGGCCTGTATAATCCGCTTTCGTAAATGGGGGCCAGTGTTCATGAGTTCCAGTACGATTTCAAAGAATGAACGGCGAAGCGCAATGTCGAAAAGCAGTTGGCGGCAAAGTATTTTCGGCTGGCTCCTGCTGACAGCGATCATTGCGATTGTGATTCTCGCGGAGCGCCCGCCGCGGGCCACGCCTGCATCAACCCCAGCCACGGAGTTTTCGTCGGCGCGTGCGATGGAGCTGTTGAGGCAGATCACGCGAAGCCCTCATCCTGTAGGGTCGGCGGAGCACGATCGAGTGCGCGACCAGCTAGTCGCCGATTTAACCGCCCTGGGCCTCGATCCGCAGGTCGAGAGCTACACCGGGGTAGAAACCAGAGGTCACAGCATCGCCGCGGCAAAGGTTTCCGACATCATGGCGCGTTTGCCGGGATCTCAAAACAGCCGTGCCGTTATTCTCACCGCCCACTATGATTCGGTCGAGCGTGCGCCCGGCGCGGGCGATGACGGGGGCGGAGTGGTCACCATTCTAGAGACCTTGCGCGCACTCAAGGCTGGTTCGCCATTGAAGAACGACGTGATCGTGCTTTTGACCGATGGAGAAGAAGAAGGGCTTCTGGGGGCCCACGCGGCGGTCGCGCACGATTCCTGGCTGCGCAACGCGGGCATCCTGTTCAACTTTGAAGGGCGCGGCGATCGCGGAGTCTCCAGCCTGTTTGAAACCAGTAACGACAATCGGCGGCTGATCGAGGAATTTGCGAAAGCAGTTCCGTATCCTGAGGGGTCTTCGCTTACCTATAGCATTTACAAGAAGATGCCGAATGATACGGACTTCACCGCGTTCCGGCGCGTGGGAGTAGCAGGCTTGAACTTCGCATGGGCTGGAGGCTTGGAGGCGTACCATTCTGGACTCGACACATCTGCCAATCTCGATGAACGTAGCCTGGCCCAGGATGGCAGCTACGCTCTGACGCTCACACGGCACTTCGGCAACCTTGACCTGAATCGGATCGCGCTGCACGATTCAAAGGGTCACGACGAAGTGTTCTTCAATTGGTTTGATTCGTATTTCGTGCACTATCCTGCGTCGTGGATGCTGCCGCTGTGGATTGTAGGCAGTATCGCGCTGTTCGGACTGCTTGTGGTCGTGGTGCGCAGGCGCGCGCTGCCTTTGTCGATGTCCATACGCAAATTGGCACTCGGCCTGAGTGGCAGTGTTGCCATCCTGGCCGCGACATTCCTGGTGACAGTCGGTGTTTTCTGGTGCATCGACCGGATATTCTCCACCCCGTTCCTGGTGGGAGATGTTCCTTCGAATGAATTACTGGTGGTGGCCCTCGTTCTCTTCGGAACCGCCATGACTGTTGCCGTGTTTCTCTGGTTTCGTAAACGAACAGGAACCCTTTCACTCTCGGCGGGCGGCCTGCTTCTTTTCTGGGTTGCCACTCTGGCCATGATTCTGCTCCTGCCGTCGGGCAGCTATATCGTTTTTTGGCCAATGATATTCGCCACACTAGCGTTCTCGCTGGTGACAGCCGGGTGGCGCCGCGCCGCATGGATCTCCACTCTGTCGATCGTTCTCCTGTTTGCCCCATTATTCTTTTCCATGTTTGTCCTCCTCTCGTTGAACGTGGTTTATGCCGGGATCTGCGGCTTGCTGCTCGGGTTGTGCTGGGCGCTGCTCGCTCCGACACTCGACCTGCTGGTTCCTCCATGTAAGGGAGAACGCATGGTCTATTCATTGCTGGGACTGGCGATGCTGTTCACGGCTGTCGGCATATTCTTGTCGAAACCAAGTGCGGCCCACCCGATGCCGGATACACTCAGCTACGCGATCGACCACGACGCCTCGAAAGCGGTGTGGTTCAGCTATGGCCGCGTGCCGGATGCGTGGACAGTGAACTATCTTTCGCGCACTCCTAAAAAGAGCAGCTTGCCTGATTATTTGGGGGGCGCGGAGAATTCTGTCCTATGGAACTATGCTCCGCTCCTCCCACAGAAGGCGCCCTCCGCCGAGATAGTCGGTAACGAGGTAAATGATGGGGTGCGCGTGCTCCATCTGCGGGTGAGCTCGCCGCGTAGCGCGCCAGCAATACAGATCGTGCTCGATAAGGGCGCTGAAATCATTGCGGCGAAGATTGAGGGCGAATCTGTGCCGCTCGTATCCGTGAAGAAACTGCATGACTCATCCGTCTGGAAGGTTGGTTTGTATGGCTATGGCAATGCCCCGGTGGACGTGTTGCTGCAAATCAAGGGAGGTCAAGGCTGCCGCTATTGGCTGTCCGATCGGTCGTACTCCTTGCCGAATCTTCCCGGGGATAACCAGCCGCGACCCGATTACAGACTGGCATGGTACGGCAGCAATCAGCTCATCGTGAGCCGCAATCTCAGCTTTTGTGGATGAACCCCTTGATCTGAAATGCTCTAAGTGCCGCCCAATCCTCCATCTACAATCGATGCAGCCATGACCACCCGCATCCGCTCCCACGCCAAGATCAATCTCGGACTCGCGATTGGCCCGGCGCGGACGGATGGCTACCATGCCCTGACAACGGTCTATCAAACACTGGCAATTCACGACTTTGTTACGGTGACTGCCGAGCCGCTGGCCGCGAGCGCGACCAGTCAAATTGTCATTACGTGCAATGACCCCCGCGTGCCCTGCGATGCTCGCAATACCTGCTGGAAGATCGTTGAGCTGACGCTTTTACGAATGAAGGTCTCCGCGCGGGTTACCATCCACATTGACAAGCGCCTGCCTATCCAGGGTGGCCTGGGAGCAGGGTCGGCCAATGCTGCCGCCACGCTGATTGGCCTCGAAAGAGAACTGCAAGGTGCTGTTTCCAAAGAAGATCG
>JADEYI010001396.1_pt1 | contig 18625 bp, 12 predicted proteins | sample 8542331 | NCBI WGS metagenome assembly JADEYI01 (sample SAMN16510988, study PRJNA670497) | mine drainage metagenome | isolation source: biofilm near Copperflume 1 | place: Germany: Marsberg coppermine Kilianstollen | collected 2018-02
TCGTAACTCGTAACTCGTAACTCGTAACTCGTAATTCCGCCGAAGATTGTTCTACCCCAACTCTAAACGTTTACAGCACGGGCCGTGATTGACACCTTTTTTCGGCTGTGCTATCCTCGCCTTATGGTTGCTCCAGGCGTGGAATCTGCGCCTTTGCCAGAGGCGGAACGAAGTCGCGCAGGGAGTCTGCTTGAGCGAACCTCCGCTCTGCATTTAGCACAATTTCGGCGGTGGTACTGGGCGTTCGTTCCCCTCCTTGCAGTTGCCGCTTATGCGAGCGTGCTTCGTGTTGGCTTCCTATCTGATGATCTTGGGCTGTTTTTCATAGCAGGCAACAAGCAGGGGCTCGCTCAGACGCTGCTGCCGGACCCAGGGCAAATCTGGTATAGGCCTTTCGGCTTCCTGATTACCTGGCAGCTAGGCAGGCAACTATGGGGAGATAATCCTTTCCCGTATCATCTGATAGGGCTGCTGGTGCATGCGGGGAGTGCGCTCGCGCTCGGCCTCTGGCTGGCGGAGGCTACCGGCAGGCGTGCCCTGGGTTGGCTGGCAGGCGCGCTCTTTGCAGTCTTTCCTCTGAACCTGGAAGCGGTCGGCTGGGTAGCAGCGCAGTGGGACGCCTGGGCCGCGCTCTTTGCTTTACTCAGCCTGTGGCTCTTCACCAGGTGGTGGCGCTCCCAGGGCAGCTTACCCTTATACCTGCTCTCGGCGCTATGCTTCCTCCTGGGACTTTTTACCAAAGAGAGCCTTTTCACCTTCTTGCCCCTTTATGCCCTTTCCGTGTGGCTTGCGACCTCACGGTTCAGCAGGCCTGATCTGCGTAAGCTGGTGGTGTCGCTCATTCCATTGGGCGTGGTGCTGGCGCTCAACATCACGCTCCGTTTTCTGGCATGGGGCGGATTGCGCAACTACACCTGGGCGCGCACAGATTACGGCAATTTCTTCTGGGACGAGTTGACCACGCGCCTGCGTATGCTTATCTCTCCGGTAAACGCAACCTTGCTTGGCAACAGCGCTCAGCAGGTGGTTGCAGCATCGGTGAGCATCTCATTACTGGTTGGGCTGGCGCTCTTTGGCCGCACACATGGGCGACTGCTCGTTATGTCAGCAGCCTGGATAGCGCTGGGCCTCGCCACAACGCTAAATCTGCCTGTTACTGCGGATAACCTGCAAAACAACCGTTTCCTTTATTTGGCGGCTGCGGGGTATTGTGTAGGCGTGGCGGCATTGCTTTACTCTGCGGTCTCGGCCACAAGCCGCATGCGACTACCTGCCCTTGCCTTTACAGGCTTGCTCATACTGGTAAGCGGCGCTCTCTGCTGGGTGCAGCTGCGGCCTTTCCATACAGCCTCTTTGCAAGTGAGCGGAGTTGAGAGCGAGCTAAAGCGGCTAATACCACCGGCGGGACGGCTTGACGGAATGGCCTGGTACGTGGAGAATGTGCCTCGTAATTACCGGGGCGTATATGTGCTCGAATCGGGCCTGGGGAGAACACGCTACCTCCCAGGCGGCGGTGTTGATTTCCCAAAAGTGACATATGTGCAGAATGCTCAGGAAGCGCCGCTTGCCACTGGGCCGAAAAATACCTTCGCGCTGCGATTCGTCTATAATGAAGCCGAAACTCTGTTCCATGTGAATTATGGGGTTGGTATCACAGATGAGAGCAGCCCGCCGTCGGGAACAGAGGCAGGCTACCACCTTACAGTTTGGGACTTCACAGGTTGCGCGCCGGCTGCGCTCGATAGCTGGCAGATTACACAGGCTCGGAGCGGCTGCCAAGCGGGCAAAGGGCTGCTCTTATCTACGGCCAGCGATGACCCGCAGATGGCAAACCTCACCTTTGCGGCCAAGCTGGATCAGAGCGGAGCACGCTTCGTCCGGTTGCGGGCATCTGTGCAATATGCATCTGGCACTCCAAACGTGACGCGAACTCTGCAATGGTTCTGGGCAAACTCTCAAGGAAGCTGGAGCGAAGGTAGCAGCAGTAAGGTGCAGATAAAAGAGGACGGGCAGCCGCATATCTATTGGGCCTTCATACCGATAGCGGAGGTAGGCCAGACGCTTACAAAGCTCCGCTTCGACCCCATAAATAGCCAGACCTCTGCCCAGGTGCGCTGGATAGCGATTGACCTGGTGAAATAAGATCAGGCAGTATCAAGGTGCTGCCCATACTGGTTGAGAATAAGGGTGAAGGATAGTGACTGCGCCTCTGCGGGGAGTTCCCGTGCTTTGCTCTACTCCAACTCTGAACATTTACCAGCAACAATAGCCTTGACTCTTATCCACTGGTATGATAATATGCTCAGCAAGTGAATAGCGGCTCATTGCCGCACGCCCGCGTTGAAGTGGAAAAGTAGTTGCCTAAGCAGGTTTTCAGCGAATCAGGAAGGGTGTGAGCCTGAGAAACCTGGCGCAGCGAACGCGTCACCGAGCGGCCCGCCGAAGAAAGCACATCGTCGTGCAAGTAGGAAGGGGTGGTTGGTTACCATGCAAGCAATAACCAGGAGCGGTCACAGGCCACAAATGTGACAATTAGGGTGGTACCACGGGAGTTGTTGCTCTCGTCCCTTGCTCTGGGGCGGGAGTTTTTTGTTTGTCCGAAAATTGGGATTGCTACAAATCAGCCCGTGCGAATCATCTCTTACCGGCAGACAACGCAGTCTGGTAAGCGCCCAGCGCAGGCCGCAACTCAATTTCGTCTACTCACATTCATGCTAAAGGCACGCGAGTGGAAGGGGAAAGACATGCAAATCATGCTGGACAAAGTTGCCTCTGCTACAGCCAGGCTCAAGTTACCGCACAGGATAGAGGTGGGAGATTTCGGCTGCACGGAGCGCGGCACGGTGGTGGTAGTGGAGGCTCTGGAAGAAAAAGGCGTTTACGGCGAGCTTGAGCTGGTGGGAGGCAGGTTGGCCCACATCATCAAAGGGGACCGCATAGCAGGGGTGCTTGGCGAACGGCAGGCGCTCAAAGGCTTCGTCGGGGTGATCCCTTCAACTGTGACCCCGGGTGATGTGCTGCACATCCTGAATATGGGTGGGGTGATAGGGCGCTGCACCTCGGCCAACTCGGATTTCGGCCAGCCTCTAAAGGTACGCTTCATAGGCACCGCGCTGCTCGAGGGCACACCCGCCAATATGTCGCATAATGCCGTACCCTGGCGGATGTCGCTCCCCAACTCTGCGCCTATTGTCCTGGTTTCAGGCAGTTGCATGAACGCGGGCAAGACCACTGCGGCCTGCGAGATTTTACGGCACCTCAAAAGCCAGGGCTATCAGGTGGCAGCAGCCAAGCTGGCTGGCGTAGCCACGCAACGAGATGTCTTGAACATGCAGGATCACGGCGCGACATCCGCCATGTCGTTCAGTGACGCGGGGCTGCCCTCTACAACTCACACAGATAGCTGCGTGGTGCCTGCCGCCAAAGGCGTGCTTGCGGCCCTCAACCTGAGCAGCCCTGACGCTATAGTTGTAGAGTTCGGTGACGGCATTATGGGGCACTACGGGGTGGACCTGCTCCTCAAGGACCACGAGTTGATGAGCCACGTGAAGGCGCATATCCTCTGTGCTAACGACCTCGTAGCCGCCTGGGGTGGTATTCTCTTCTTGCAGGGACTGGGGCTGCGAGTGGATTGCGTGTCAGGCCCCGTGACTGATAACAGCGCGGGCATAAGCTACGTCGAAGAGCGCTTTGGCCTCCCCGCAGCAAATGGCCGCAACGCTCCTGTCAGGCTTGCCACCCTCGTTGAAGAGAAGCTCTTCAGCGCCCAGCGTGAATGCGCGCCAACGATGGTGGTTGCCTGATGGCCGCAGTCGAGAAAGTAACGCTGCCCTCCATCAAAGTGGCAGTGTTAGGAGGGTCAGGATATATCGGGGGCGAGGCGTTGCGCCTGCTGCTTGGGCATCCATGCGTGCAGGTAGCGGCTGTGATCTCAGCTTCGCACGCCGGGCAGCCGGTCACCGCGGTACACCCGCACTTGAACAAGCTAACGGAGCTTACGTTCGTAGCGGAGATAGCGCCTCAGGAGGCCGGGGAATACGATGCTATCTTTCTCGCCCTGCCGCATGGTGAAGCTATGAGGCGTGTACCCCTTATCCTTACTGCGACCCGAAGCGGCGGGCCACAGGGCAATGGCCCGGTGCTCTTCGATCTCAGCGGGGACTTTCGTATCAAGGATGCGGCTATCTTTCAGCGCTATTATGGATTGGAGCATAGCGCCCCACAGGTAGCATCACAAGCCGCTTACGGCCTCACCGAGTGGAACCGCGAAGCGATAAAGGAGGCGAGATTGGTGGCATGCCCCGGCTGCTTTCCAACGGGCGCGCTCCTTGCGCTGGCCCCCCTTGCCAGGGCAGGACTGCTAGATGGGCCTGTAATCGCCGACTCAAAGACAGGCTCGTCAGGCTCCGGCAAAGAGCCGGGTGAAGGCACGCACCACCCAACACGCGCAAACGATTTCCGAGCGTACGGCCTCTTCGAGCACCGTCACCAACCGGAGATAGCCCAGGAACTTGCAAAGTGGCTGCCCGTGCACAAAGCCGCGCCGCGTGTAATCTTCACCCCACACTCCACGCCCATGGTGAGGGGCATTTTCACCACAGCTTACGCCTTTCCACAGCGCAAGGTGAGTGCAGGCGAGCTTCGCAACATTTATGAAGAGGCTTACGCTACCGAGTTCTTCGTGCGGCTGGTGGATACGCCACGAGTTGCTGTGGTGGCGCACTCTAACTTCTGCGATCTGAGCGTCGCCACAGATGGGGAAGGGACTATAATAGCCACGAGTGCGATTGACAATCTTGTAAAGGGAGGAGCAGGCCAGGCGGTGCAGAATCTCAATGTGGCCTTCGGGTGGCCGGAGACGCTCGGCCTCACCTTCCCTGGTACGATGCCGTAGCTTCCCGCCTTCGGCGGAATTACTTCCCGCTTCGCGGAATTATGAATTACGAATTACTAATTCGTCAACCTGATTCGTAACTCGTAATTCGTAATTCGTAACTCGTAATGTCGTCTATTCAATGGAGAGTATATGAGCACGATAATCAATACGGGAATAGACCCCCAGGCGATCATGGAAGAAGAGACGCGGGCGCAGTTAGGCACCTATGCCAAGCTGCCAATTGTGGCCGTGCGGGGCGAAGGAATCACCCTTTACGACGCCGAGGGCCGCGCTTACTACGACTTCTACTGCGGCCACGCCGTTACCCTTACAGGGCACTGCCACCCAAAGGTTGTGGCGGCGATACAGGAGCAGGCTGCGCGGCTCATCTTCTACTCGAACATTGTCTACAATGATGTACGCGCCCACTACGCGGCGTCTCTTGTGGGTGTAGCCCCGGAAGGCTTCGGGCAGGTCTTCTTCTGCAACTCAGGAGCCGAGGCAAACGAAACCGCCCTGAAGCTGGCACGCAAATACACGGGCAAACAAGGGATAATCGCCATGCAAGGCGGCTTCCATGGCCGTACAATGGGCGCACTCGCCATGACGAGCAACCCCAAATACAAGGCCGGCTTTGAACCGATGGTGCCCGGTGTAGAGTTCGCCCCTTTTGGGGACCTTGATGCTATAACAGAAATGATGCACGGCCGGGTCGCCGCGATCATTCTGGAGCCTATCCAGAGCATAGCAGGCGTAGTTGTAGCCGAGCCTTCATACTATAAGGGATTACGTGAGCTCTGCGACAGGTGGGGCGCGCTGCTGATCTTCGATGAAATACAAACCGGCATGGGCCGCACCGGAAAACTGTGGGTAGGCGAGCACTGGGGAGTAACACCTGATATAATCACCCTCGCCAAAGGAATCGCCAGTGGTGTGCCGATGGGAGCAACCCTCGTCTCGCACAAAGTCGCGCAGACGGTAAAGCTCGATGAGCATGGCTCAACTTTCGGAGGCGGGCCTCTCGCCTGCGCTGCGGCGGCAGCCACCCTTGACATTATACTCAACGACGATTTATGCTCTCACGCCGCAAGCGCAGGCGATCTGATAAAGAGCCGCTTACAGGGATTGCCCCACGTACAAGAAGTGCGCGGTATGGGTCTTTTGTTAGGGCTGAAGCTCGACGTACCCGCCAAAGGAGTGCAGCAGCTTGCGCTCGGCGAGGGGATAATAGTGGGCACATCGGGCGACGCGAATCTGCTGCGCGTGATGCCTCCGATGGTAGTAACCGAAGAGGATATAGACCATCTGGCGCTGGCGCTAGACAAGGTATTGGGCAAGATATGATTTCGCAGGCGATCGACACCGGCTCCTTTGACGCTACACTTGCTTCGTGCAAAGGTAAGCGCATCGTAGTAAAGTTGGGTGGCGAGGTCATGCTGAACAGCGCCGGGTTAGAGGCTATCGCGGAAGACGTGGCGTTGCTGGCGCGGCATGGCGCTCACCCGGTGATAGCGCATGGGGGCGGGCCGCAGGCTGACACGCTGTCGAAGCAACTTGGACACACAGTGCGCAAGGTGGCGGGGAGACGCATCACCGATGACGATGCCCTTGAAGTAGCCAAGATGGTATACGGAGGCAGCATAAACATCGAGCTAGTAGCCGCTCTCAAGAGGCATGGCGCAAAAGCTGTGGGTCTTTCGGGCGCGGATGGCGAGCTGATAACAGTTGCCCGCCGCCCCCTTACGCGGGCGAGCGACCCCGCGATGGACAAAGCAGAATGGGTGGACTTCGGTCACGTTGGCGACATCACCAGCGTGGATACCACGCTACTGGAGCTTCTGCTCAATGCGGGGTACGTGCCTGTTATTGCTTCACTCGCGGCTGACAAAGAGGGCAACCTCTACAACATCAACGCCGACACAGTAGCCTGCGCCCTTGCCGAAAGGCTGAAGAGCGACAGTCTCTTTATTATGACGAATGTCCCCGGCATACTGCGCAAGCCTGACGATAGCTCAACTTTGCTCGCCGTTTGCGCCGCAGACGAGGCCGCCGCCCTCATCAAAAGCGGAGCAATAAGTGGAGGCATGCTACCTAAAGTGCATAACTGCCTGCAAGCCCTCGAAGAAGGTGTAAAAGAAGTACATATACTCGATGGCACCGCAGAGCAATCGCTCCTGCTGCCCGCCCTGGCCGGTATGCCAGTAGGTACTGTGATGCACGAGGGATTAGCGGCTAATTTCTAATCCCTAACCCCTGGTCCCTGGAGAAGCAATGGCTGACAAGTTACAAGGTCTGCTTGTTACCGCTGACGGCGCGGTGGTTCGCGGGTTGGGCGGCGGTGCGCCGGGTACCACTGTGGGCGAGCTGGTCTTTCAGACGGGGATGGTCGGCTACCAGGAGGCTCTTACCGATCCTTCCTATGCTGGGCAAATCCTCATCTTCACATACCCTCTCGTCGGCAGCTATGGGACAGGAGCACTAGCTGGTCAAAGCTCCAGGGTCCACGTGCGCGCTGCGATCATGCGCGATATGATGATCAGCGCCGGGCACCGCGACTCATCAGGCGACCTCAACACTTTTCTTCGGCAAGAGGGAATACCGGCCCTTCACGGCGTTGATACGCGCTCGCTCGTGAAGCAAGTGCGCTTGCATGGTGTGCTGCCCGCCGCCCTTGCGGTCGATACGCAGGAGCAATTGCCAGACGTTGCGGAGTTGCAGGGGCTAGCGCAATCGTTGGATTATGACCGCGTGGACTACGTAGCGGAATGCTCTACCCCCGATCTCATCTGGCACCCGCAAACCCGACCGGAAGCGCCACGCGTGGCCTTGCTCGATTATGGGGCAAAAAAGGGTATGGTTGAGCGGTTACAACGCGCCGGAGCGGGCGTCTGGCTTGTACCCTCAACAATGACTGCTAACCAAGTGCTGGCTTTGCAGCCTGATGGCGTGCTTGTTTCCAATGGGCCTGGTGACCCCTCTCACCTGGGCTACGCGGTCGAAACCGTGCGCCAGCTGATAGATCAAGGGCAAATACCTATCTTCGGTATCTGCCTGGGGCACCAGCTAATTGCTCTGGCCGCAGGCGGGTGCACCACCAAAATGCGCTTCGGCCACCGGGGTATAAACCAACCTGTGCTTGAGACCGCAACCGGGAGAATGTCCGTCACCACCCAGAATCACGGTTACACAGTTGATCCGGCGTCTCTGCCACCGGACTATTACATCAGCCACACCAATCTCAACGACGGCACAGTGGAAGGGGTCGCGCACAAGTCACGCTCTGTATGGGGCGTCCAGTGGCACCCCGAAGCGTATCCTGGACCGACTGATACACATGGGCTGATAGATAGCTTTCTTGCCGTTGCTGCCGGCGTGGAGGGCGCAAATGCCTAGGGACCTACAGATTAAGAAGGCGCTGATCATAGGCTCAGGACCTATCGTGATCGGCCAGGCTGCGGAGTTCGACTACGCAGGCACGCAAGCCTGCATCAGCTGCCGCGAGGAAGGGGTAAAGGTGGTACTGGTCAACTCCAACCCCGCCACCATCCAGACCGATCCCAACATGGCCGATGCGGTGTATATTGAGCCGCTCACGGTGGAGAGCGTGGCGGGGATAATCGCCAGAGAGCGTCCCGATGGGCTAATCGCTACCTGTGGTGGGCAGACCGCTCTCAACCTGACAATGGAGCTTGAGAAGGCAGGTGTACTTACGCACTACAGCGTGCGAGTGCTGGGCACTTCTACTTACAGCATCCGTCTTGCCGAAGACCGCCAGATCTTCGCTGACCTGATGACTGCATCTGGACAGCCGGTGCTGGTGCACACCACGGTAGCCGATCTGTGGAGCGCATCGGAGTTTACAGCAAGGCATGGCTTTCCGGTAGTGGTGCGCTCGCCCTTTAGCCTGGGCGGCACCGGGTCGGGTCACGCCGCTAATGAGGCCGAATTAGAAGCCCTCGTAAGCGACGCGCTCAAGTCAAGCCCTACAGGTAATGTGCTGCTGGAGCGCAGCGTGGCGGGCTGGGCGGAGATAGAGTACGAAGTGTTGCGCGACGGCGCAGGCAATAGTATGATCGTCTGCAACATGGAGAATATGGACCCGATGGGCGTCCACACGGGCGAGTCCATCGTGGTAGCGCCAAGCCAGACGCTCTCCGACGATGATTACCAGCGCCTGCGCGGTGCGGCCCTGGAGATAGTGCGCTCCCTGGATGTGCGCGGCGGCTGCAACTGCCAGTTCGCGCTAGATCAGACTACAGGCGAATACGCCATTATAGAGGTAAACCCCCGCCTTTCGAGATCATCGGCGCTGGCCTCCAAAGCCACAGGCTACCCTATAGCCAGAGTCGCCGCCAAGATCGCCCTCGGCTATACCTTGCCTGAGCTACGAAACGATATTACGGGCGCGAGCGCCTGCGCCGAGCCTGCCCTGGATTATGTCGTAGTGAAGCTGCCCCGGTGGCCCTTTGATAAGTTTCGCAACGTAGACCGGCACATCGGCATGACGATGAAAAGCACAGGCGAAGTGATGGCTATCGGCAGGTCGTTCGAGCAAGCATTCCTCAAAGGCTTGCGCGGCCTGGACGTGCGCTCGTCGCACCTTGAAGTTAATGCAAGCTGGACAAAGGAGAAAATAGCCGATGCCCTGGCACGACCCACGCCACAACGTCCGGCGGCGATCTACAACGCCATAGATCAAGGCTGGACTACAGAGCAGATAACCCACCTCAGCCGCATCCACCCCTGGTTTATCGAGCGAATAAGGTCAATTTACGACATGGAAGCGCTCTGCCGCGCTGGCCTGAACGATGCGCGCATCAAGGCGGCCAAGCGGCTCGGCTTCTCGGATGAGCATTTGCTCCAGCTTGAGCACGAGGCAACGGAGGCAGAGACTCGCGGAGAGAGCCCCATGGAGCGCCAGTTGCAATTCAGGGAGAAAAGGCTGATGGCTGGCGTGAGGCCCACCTACAAGATGGTAGACACCTGCGCGGGTGAGTTCGCCGCCTCTACGCCCTATTTTTACTCAACGTATGAGAAGGAGGACGAGGCCGAGCCGCTGGAAGGACCCAAGGTGATCGTGCTGGGCAGCGGCCCTATACGCATCGGCCAGGGCATCGAGTTCGATTACTCGTCGGTGCATGCTGTAGAGGCGCTGAAGGCCGAAGGCGTCAAGGCAATCGTGATCAACAACAACCCTGAGACGGTTAGCACAGATTATAGCTTGAGCGACCGCCTCTATTTTGAGCCGCTAACCTTCGAGGAAGTGCTGAACGTGGTTGAGCAGGAGGCGGCTGGGCTGCTGGGTGTGATTACGCAGTTCGGAGGGCAGACCGCTCTCAATCTGGCTCGTCCGTTGGCCGAAGCAGGGGTGCGAATACTCGGCACGTCCATTGGCTCGATTGCGGCAACCGAGGACCGGCAGAAGATGGCGGCTCTCTGTCAGGAGCTTGCTATCCCCACTCCGGCGTGGGTAATCGTACGCAGCCAGGACGACTTGGAGGCATTCGCCCCGCAAATCGGCTTTCCGGTGCTGGTGCGCCCATCTTACGTGCTTGGTGGCAGGGGGATGAAGATTATCTATGATCCAAACGAGTTGAAGAGCTATTTCGGCGCACTCGGCCCTCATCTACGCCGCCACCCTGTGCTGATAGATCAGTTTCTGGAGGACGCTATCGAGATTGATGTTGATGGAGTGTCCGATGGGACGTGCCTGTTGACGGTAGTAATGGAGCAGGTAGAGAAGGCAGGGGTCCATTCGGGCGATAGCTCGTGCGTCTACCCGCCGCAAACCCTCTCGGCCGCTGTGATCAAACAAGTAGAGAGTTATACACTAAGCCTGGCGCAGCGCCTGAAAATAGTGGGGCTGATGAACGTGCAGTATGCAGTGAAAGACGAGACAGTTTATCTGCTTGAGGTGAACGCACGAGCCTCGCGCACAGTGCCCTTCGCGAGCAAGGCAACAGGGGTGCCACTGGCGCGCATCGCCACGCGCCTGATGCTGGGGGGGAGCTTCCTCCCAGGAATAGATGTAAAGCCGAGAGGCGTCGAGGGGCAGGTGTCGGTAAAGACGGTGGTGCTCCCCTTCAACAAGTTTCCCGCCCTGCCGCGCAAGCTGGGCCCCGAAATGCAAAGCACAGGCGAAGCAATGGGTATAGACACCACTTTCGCAGGCGCGATGCTCAAGGCACGGCTGGGAGCAGGCGCACGCCCCTCCGACTCGGCTGACGGCGCGGGCGCGTAGCGCACCTCACCAAAGCCCGTGCTCTGTGCACCGTAGGGGCTACTTTACTTGTCTCCTCTTTCGGCCTGGTTCCTGGCTACTTCACGCTCGACGGCAGCGCCATCAATCCACAGGCCATCCTCCTGGTCAAGCCAGGTCTCATGGATTCTATAGCGATTGGCCTGGTGTCCGTAGCCGGAAAGAACTCGATAATGGCCCGTGCCTTCATCTTTTTTCAGGCCCTCTAATACCTCGGGTGTCTTTATCAAAGCTGTCATGAATATCCCCCTTATGTCTACTCTGCTCGCCTATCCATTTGGCAAACGATAAGCCTGAACAAAAAAGGCCGCCCTCAACAGAGGAGCAACCTTCGCTCGTAGCCGGCTATCTTTGCCGGTAGTGAAACCAGTATGGCACAGATAGAGCAGTCTGTCAACAAGGGAGACTACGAGTTACGAATTACTTCCCGCCTTCAGCGGAATTATGAATTAGCAATTACTAATTCGTCAACCTGATTCGTAACTCGTAACTCGTAACTCGTAACTCGTAACTCGTATGGCACCTAACTCCTGGTGCCTGCTTTGCGTGCCCGGCGAAAGTCAACACGGCGAACTGCTACGCTGACAAGCAAGGATAGAAGAGCAGGCACGATCAAGTAGTTCCACAATGCTTCATGCTGTGGGGCGGCGCCTTGCAGGTTGCTGCTATCTAGAGCTTGCGCAGGAGTTGTGAGATAATCCCTTCCACTGTTCAGAGCTTTCAGGAGCAGGTCATTAGTGCCGGGGTGCAGCAATTCAGGATTGATTAGAACGCTGAAGCCCGCCGTTTCGGTAGTCGGATTATCCCCCTCACGCGTCAGACGTACTTCGTACGCGCCCGGCTCGTTCAGAGGCAGATCAGCCGTGTAGGTGCCAGGCCCTGACTGGGTGAGCGCAGTGGTGGTGATAGCGCCGGAAGGGGCACGCACCGCCGCTGTTACATTGACGAGGCCAACAAAGTTGTTCTCTGCGTCCAGGCTCTGCACAGCCAGGCGGGCGGTATTGCTGTCAGCCGTAATGGAGGGTTGAAGCTGGGGGTTGACAGGAGTTGCCATCGTCCAGCGCACCGCCTGGCTCCAAAAGCGAGAGAAGCTATCCCACGACAGCCACCGGCTCGCCCAACTTTGAGTTGTATCCGAGGTGAAGGCCAATACGCGCCCCAGGCCGTAGTTCCAATGCGCGAGCAAAGGGTCGCCACTGTCGGAGGTAAGTGCAATCACCGCATCGTCTTTAGGGGTGGTGAGATCGTAGCCACCAAGCTGTGGAACGTCCTGCGGCGCGAAGCCGCGCAGAACAGGGCTGAGAGACTGTATATGCGGCTGCACACTTCCCTCTGTGATTGCTTCTTTTAGCGCCACGTTAAGCTCTCTGAAGATTATCTGCGGAAGGTTCTGTGGCAGCTCCGTAAAATAATAGCGCCCTTGGCCTTGCTTCGCCAGGTTGGTAAGCAGAGCCTTGTCTGCGTCACGGCCTATGCCTATGGTCGAAAGACCTACCTGGTCCTGACGCATCTGGCTGAGCATCGGCGCGAAGTCTTCGTCGGAGTGGTCTTGCCCATCGGTGAGGAGGACTACATGCTTGGTAGGTGCGCTTACGCCGCGCATCACACGTACAGCTTCTTCAACCGCACTGAAAATATTGGTGCCGCCGCCTAATGAAATATCCTGAATCAGCCCTTTAGCCCGCGCCTTATCACTGTCGTTGTTGATGAGCTGCACAGGCACTGCCCATACGTAATTAGTGTCAAAGGCGAGCACGCCAAGTGTATCCCCAGGCCGCAGCGCATCGACCGCCAGGCGCGCTGCCTCTTTAGCCATAGCGAACTTGGAAGGCTCGTCGGCGGGGTTATCCCCTTCGTCCATGCTGGACGAGCGGTCTACAACCAATATCACCGCTGTAGAGCCTTGAGCGGGGCGTGGAGGCGGCATCGAAGAGACGGGAAGCATCTCCTCGAAGACGCTATCGGCGTAAGCGCCACGCGCAAAGCTCGTCTTGCCACCCGTCACCACCAGGCCGCGACCATTGCGGCGAACGTACTCTTGCAGGGTACGCTGCTGGTCAAGGGTGAAGCTTGTGGCTGCCACGTTGTCGAGCACCACACTATCATAGCCGTCCAGGCCACTCAATTGGGCAGGCACCGACGCCGGGCTTTGCACATCCACCGTCATTTGACTGGCCGACAGGGCAGAGGCAAGCTGCGCCGCCTCGCCTGCTCGGTCTTCTAATACCAGCACACGGGGCTGTGGTTTTACAACTAGAGCCGCGCTGGCGCTGTTGTTCTCTTTAGAGGTATCATTCGTGCTGGTGATCGTCACGTCCAGGTAGTGATACCCTTCGATAGCTGCCTTTTGCTCAAAAGGGATGGTATTCTCGCCTTGCTTGAGGGCGACTGTGCGCTTGTCCAGCGGCGTGCCGTCTACACTCAGTTGAAGAGTAGCGCTGGCGGCTTGCGTGCTGAAGACGCTCAGATTGCTCTCAACGTTATCGCCTATGCGCACGTAAGGAGCGACCTTTAGCGCCTCCGCCACCACTTCAGGGTTGCCAAGCGCGCCAAGTCCAACCGCCTGCACATCAATGCCACGCGCCTTGAGCCTGTCGCCCTCCTGCACGGCTTGCCCTGTGGTCTCCCAACCGTCGCTCACCAGCACCACCCGTCTGCGGCCATTATCGCCAAGCAGGGTGCCCGCCAGGCGCAAACCGGCAGAGAGATCAGTGCTATCGCTGGAGTTCGCGTTCTGAGGTGTCTGTTTCTGGTTGGCCCACGAGCCTGTGGCTACTTCCTGAGCAGAAAGGAGAGTAGCGTTTGCTCCCACGCTGACGAACTGTAGCTGCTCATTCCCGTTCGACTTCGCCAGCACACCCTTTGCGTAATCCACTGCCTGCTGGCGGCTGGCGGTGCTCAAGCTTTTTGAGGAATCGAGTACTACTACCAGATTCAACTTGTCGTCAGGCTTGACGAAAGCAGGTTGGGAGATCGCCAGCAGCAATAGCACCACGCTCAAGCTCTGCAATACCAGCGCGGTACGCCGCCGCCAGGGTGCCAGCCCTGTCAACCTGCGCGCCAGCAGGAAAAAGAAAGGGAGTAGAAGGAGTGCCCAAAGAGCCTCAGGGCGCAGTAGTACGATATCGCTCACATTTTGCCTCGTTTCCAGCAGTAGAAGAGCCATTCGGCCCCCAGCAACAACAGGGCAAAGGTTGCCAGGGGCAGAGAGTATTCCTGGTAGGTAGTGGACTGCGGAGAGGTTGAGGTTGTGCGCTCCAACTCAGGGTGGGGCTGAGGCGAGAGGTTCGATTCTAGCGCATCAGCCATGTTCACAGCGAACGACAATGGAGCGCTGGAAGGGACGCCCACCTCCTGCACCTGGTATATGCCTGCCTGGTCTGTCTCGGCGTAAGCGCCCGTGCCACTAGCTTGCACTACAGTTCCAGCAGGGGTCTTTACGGACGCGCCAGGCTGCAAGTAGATAGGCTGGCCGGGCTTTAGCGCCTCGGTGCCCGCGAGTGGGTAGAGCCAATCAGCCAGATTCGAGATGAGAAGCGGAAATGCAGCGAGCTTGGGCAGATTCGAGTTGCGTGGATCGAATGTAAGAACCACGATACGCTGGCCGTCGCGCTCGCCCGCGAGCAAGAGTGGACCTTGCGCCGCCTCAACCACAGGCTGCAACCAGGAATTGGCGTCCAGCACACTCGCACGCTGCACCAGTAGAGCGCCGAGATCCAAACCCGCAAGGAATGGGTGCGTAGAGTTTGCACCCAGGGGAACGGCATCCATCATGCTGCCGCGCAATGGCAAGAAGCTGCCTTGAGGGTTCACGAGCAGCAAACTTCCAGCCGGAAGGGGGTCGGGAACGTTACCTTCTACAATGGTGAAGGCAATATCGCCTGTAACCTTCTGCTCTGTGACCGCCTCAAGGCCGGGTATAGCGGCAATGACGCGGCTGTAAAGATCAGGTTGAGTAGACTTTACTAGCACCTTGTGCTGCCCCGCCGCAGGGAGGAAAATCGCCGCGCTATCGTCAACAGCTAGAGCATCATTCGGGCTCAGGTTTATGCTAAAGCCTGCTGTGCCTGCGGGTAGCTGCCATGTAAAGTCTGCGTGACCGCCTGCTGGCATGGTCACATTGCGCTGAGGCAAGGGCACTGTGTCAGCGAAGGCCGATACCTGCACCGCGGCCTCCGAGCCGCTCAGATTCTCCACATGCGCATAGGCTACGTAGCCTGGGCTGCCGTCGGGGGGCTGCTGCGCATTTAGCACCGTAATAGCTCTGTTATCCCGCTTTGAACCTACTGGTATAAAGCGGATAGATGAAGGCAAACCCTCTGTGGCGAGAGGGTCGAAAGCTCCATCCGAGATGAGCACTGTCGCTATACCACCGGCATAGCCTTCGGGTCTGCGTGCCAGCCCTGCCGCTATATCGAGGGCTGAAGATATAGCCGCCCTGCCCGCGCCAGGCTGCATGGCGGTCAGGGCGCGTTCCAGGTCGGAACGCGTGCATGCCGAGCAAGCTGTGGTGACAGCTGCACCTATGCGCAGCAGAGTAGCGCGGTCCTGAGCTTGCATACCGGAGGCCACCTGCCGCGCCTGGTCCTTCGCCTGCTCAAATCTGGTCGTGCCGGCGTTTATGGTCTGCATACTGCCCGAAGCGTCGAGCAATATTAATAAGTGCCGAGGGGCAGGCGAGGCAAAGGCTGGGCGAAGCAAGGCGGCCACGCCCACAGCCAGCAGCAATGCCTGAAGAAGCATAAGCAGCGACATAGGTGGGCGGCGAATATGAGCGGTGGAGCGGGCGACCTGTGGCAGCGCCTCCCAGAGGCGAAGGCTCGGCACAACGCGACGCTGTGGTTTTGGCCGGAAGATGTAAAGAGTGATAAGAGCAGGGATAAGCAAGAGCCAGGGCAATGCTCCGAGGTTCAGCCAATTCATACCGCTACGCGCCTTCGCCGGAGCAGGTCAAGGACGACGCGCTCAACGTCCCAATCGCTCTGCACCAGTATGTAGCCCGCGCCCTGCGACCGGCACCACTCTTCGGTTTCAGCCATCCATCGGCGCAGCCTCGATGAATACTCGGCCACCGCCTCTTTGCCCAGATGTATTTCCATAATGCGCCCTGTCTCGCTATCTATTAGCTCAAGGTCGCCGACTTCGGGAGGCGTTAGCTCTTCAGGACTGAGGATGTGGAGCAAAGTCACCTGGAATCCCGCAGCCGTAAGTTGGCGCACACCTCCTTTGTAGCCGTCTAGTAGCAAGTCAGAAATAAGGACGGCAATCCGCCCTTGCCCGCGCCCTGTGCTCCAACCGCCAAGTATCTGGTCGAATTGCGCGGCAGAGCCTGTACGCAGCTCCTGCAAGTAGCGAAAGAGCTTACCAGCCTCCGCCCTGCCTCTGACAAGTTGCTGGGAAGATAGCGCCTGCCGGCCGGCATCGTTCGCGCTCTCATCTTGCCCAGACGCTCCCGGTGCGCTCACCACCACGTTGTCAAGGTGTGCCAGGGCTACATAGCCGAGGGCGGCGGCCAGCCTGCGCGCTGCGAAGAAGTTGGAAGGCTCGCCTGATGCCATCGAAGGGCTGGCGTCCACAAGCAGGTAGAGGGTGGTGTCGTGCTCGGCTTGCGATTGTCTGACGTGGAGGGTACCGAGGCGCGCGTAGGCATTCCAGTCTACACGGCGCAGATCGTCGCCCGCGCTATACTGGCGGTAATCGGCAAACTCGATGCCTGAGGTTCTACGGACGGCTCTGTGCTCGCCAATAAGCCCTGAGATCAACTCCTGCCCAAGACCCAGCGATAAGCGCTCCAGCTTGCGGACGAACTCGCCATCCATCAGCGCCTGCTCGCCTGTTGCGACGGCCCAGAGCCGCTCAGCTCTCACTCTGCGCCACCCGCCAAGACGGGAGCGTAGTGTCTGCACGCCCCTCACGGTGTAACCTCTTCCAGAATCTGGCTCAAGATTACGTCAGCGTCCACATTTTGCAGTTGTGCCTCGACATTCAACACCAGACGGTGGCGCATGGCAGGAAGCATAATACGACGCAGGTCCTCGAAGGAGACGTTATAACGTGTAGAGAGCAACGCGTTTATCTTGCCCGCCAGGATCAGCGTCTGGATAGCGCGTGGGCTAGCGCCGTAGCGCACGAAGCGGCGGGTTGCCTGCGCTGCCTGCGGCCCTTCGGGGTGTGTAGCCATCACCAGGCGTGCTGCGTAGTCGAGCACAGGCTCGGCGATAGGCACCTCTCGCACCAGTGCCTGGAGCCTCTGAAGAGTGTCCGCGCTCATCACGAGCCGCGGCCTGGCATTACGGCTGCCTGTGGTGCGCCGCCCGATCTCCTTCAACTCATCAACCTTCGGGTATTCCACTACCAATTTGAAGAAGAAGCGGTCAAGCTGAGCCTCCGGCAGTGGATAGGTGCCCTGAAGGTCTATAGGATTTTGGGTGGCAAGAACAAAGAACGGCGCGGGGAGGGGGTGGCTCGCCCGTCCGACCGTCACCGCACGCTCTTGCATAGCCTCAAGCATAGCGGACTGCGTGCGCGGTGTGGCGCGGTTGATCTCGTCGGCCAGCACGAGGTGAGCAAATATCGGCCCCGGCTGAAAGACAAAGCGCCGGCCATCTTCCCCTTCAGTGATCACGTCAGTGCCCACAATGTCGGCAGGCATCAAGTCGGGTGTGAACTGTATACGGCTGTACTGGAGGTCTATGCACTCAGCCAGCGTGCGCACTAAGAGCGTCTTACCCAGGCCGGGCACGCCTTCAAGTAGCACGTGGCCGCCCGCCAACAGCGCGGTAAGGACACCGCGCACCACCACTCGCTGACCCACTATCACCCCCGCCAGCTCTTCCTCAAGCGTTCCGACCAGACGCTGCACGTCCTCGGCTATTCGCATTTCGGTTTCAGGCGTCCATGCCTGCCGTGTTTCGTTCACATTCAATGGAACCTCTTTTCCGGTGGTCGGTAGTCACTGATCTCTGTCAACGCCGACCACTGACCGCCAACTACCGACCACTGTCCAGCTATTTACCGGGGCTGAAGTAGCGCTGAACAATAGGCCGGCGATCTACAGGTGGGTTGTTACTCTCACCGGGCGCTGTCACCGCGCTTCCTTGTCCTGCAGATGTTGCCCCACCCGCGGCGGAGCTACCATCAAGCGACAGGGCAGGCTGATCGTTTTTCTGGCCTGGTTTGTTGGCGTTAGGGTCAGCTTTGCCTTCTAACTCGAATGGGTTCCCCTGCACATTCAGAGCAGTGTCGTCTTTCGGGCCATTCACACGGGTGCCATCGCCCGCGGAGCCACCCTTGCTTTGCCCTTCGTTGTCCTGGCTGGATGAGCTTTGGCCGCCACTTTGCCCTTGCGAGTCGTTCTGCCCATTCTGCCCGTCCTGTCCTTGCTGGCTGCTGCCGCCCTGCTGTCCACTTTGGCCTTGCTGACCTTGCTGGCCTTGCTGATTGCCGCTTCCCTGTTGCGAGCCACTTTGTCCCTGGCTGTTCTGCTGACT
>JADEYI010001397.1_pt1 | contig 18619 bp, 9 predicted proteins | sample 8542331 | NCBI WGS metagenome assembly JADEYI01 (sample SAMN16510988, study PRJNA670497) | mine drainage metagenome | isolation source: biofilm near Copperflume 1 | place: Germany: Marsberg coppermine Kilianstollen | collected 2018-02
GTTCCATCCATGGCGACCAGGGCAATGGTGTGCAAATCGCCAATTACACCGCATGATTCGATCGGTCGCTGAGTCATCGTAGAGTTATATTGTCCATTTTAAAAAAAGAAAATAAATGCAGCTTCATGCATAAGCAAACTAAAGCCGCAGGACTTTCATCTACCATATTAGTATCCGGTGAATGTTGTACTTTCCGGAAGCGATGATGTGCTCGTTCCTGCGCGTTGACATGTACTGAATGGGATTAATGATATTGACTCTAATTTTTAGATGCGGTGTTGGCCGGCGGTGACAGGACCTGCCCCAGAAAAATCGTATGGCGATACGTGGCGCTCGCGGCTGAATGCGCTGCGCAATATACCGCCAGTCATGCGCATGGTGTGGCAATGCGGGCCTAAGACCGTTATATGGTCGATGATCCTTCGCATTGCTCTGGCGCTGACTCCCCTGGCGATTCTGGCGGTTTCCAAATGGCTGATCAATGCCATTGTGATGAGCGTGACACATCGCACACCTGTCCCGCATTACTTCTGGTGGGTTGTGTGCCTTGAGTTCGCGCTGGCATCGCTCACCGCCTTTTTGAGCCGCGGTCTGGGATTCTGCGACAGCCTGCTCGGCGACCTGTACCTGCAACATATCAGCATTCGCGTCATCGAGCATGCCTCCCAGCTTGACATTACTGCGTTTGAAAATCCGGACTACTACGATAGGCTGGAACGCGCCAAAGCCCAAGCGACCGACCGCATCGCCATGATCCAGATGGTCGGGACATTGACGCAGCAAGTGCTGACTACCCTCTCACTGTCGATCTATATCGCGGTGTATTCCCCATGGCTGCTGCTGCTGCTGATCGCAGGGACGATTCCCGCGCTGCTGGGCGAGAGCCATTTCGCTTTCCTTGGCTATGCAAAGAATTTCATGCAGACGCCGCTTCGCCGCAAGATGGATTATCTGCGGGACATCGGCGGCAGCAAAGAGGCCGCAAAGGAACTGAAGCTCTTTGGTCTGCGTGACTTTCTGGTCGACAGCTTTCGAGGCATGGCGAATATTATTTTCAGGCAGAATGTCGCGCTCTCCAAGCGCAAACTGGTTGCAGGAGCCTTCCTCTCTCTACTGGCTACAGCCGGATATTACAGCGCATATGCACTGGTCTTGTGGGACACGGTGCGCAGCAGATTTTCGGTCGCAACCCTGGTCGTGTTAACGACCGCCATCCTGAATGTGAGCGCGAATTTGCAGCAGATCTTTGTGAACGCCTCCGGAGTTGCGGACCAGGCTTTGTTCCTGACCGATCTGCTGGGATTCTTCGCAATGCAGCCTGCGGTCCGCTCGAAACCCGAGGCGATCAAAATCTCCCGGCCCATTCAGCATGGCATCGAGTTCCGCAACGTGTCGTTCGCCTATCCGGGAACAACGCGGCTGGTGCTGAAGGACTTCAGCTTCCATCTTCATCCGCGAGAGCGAGTCGCGTTGATTGGTGAAAATGGCCAGGGCAAAACAACCATCGTCAAGCTGATCACTCGTCTTTACGATCCCACGGAGGGGCAGATACTCATCGACGGCGTCGACCTCCGCGAGTACGACCTGGAAGACCTGTGCCACGAAATCGGCGTCATTTTTCAGGACTTCATGCGGTATGAAATGACCGCTCAGGACAACATAGCGGTAGGGCGCATCGAACAAGTGGACGATGCGGAAGCTATCGCCAATGCAGCGCGCATGAGCCTGGCCGATGAAGTGATCGCGAAGCTGCCTGCACACATGCACCAACAACTGGGGCGGCGCTTCGAAGGCGGCGTCGACCTGTCCGGAGGGGAATGGCAGCGTATGGCGCTGGCCCGCGCCTATCTGCGAAACGCGCAGTTGTTGATACTCGATGAGCCAACCTCCGCCCTCGATGCTCGCAGCGAACAGGAAGTCTTCCAGCGGTTTGCCGAACTGACAGAAGGGAAAATGTCCCTGCTGATCTCGCACCGGTTTTCGACGGTAAAGATGACCGACCGCATAGTCGTACTTTCGCATGGAATCTTGACAGAGGAAGGGACACATGACGCTTTGATTCGACATGGAGGACTATACGCGGAAATGTTTGAGATGCAGGCGGCGAGCTACAGATGAGCCTTGTCGACAGAACCGCACCTGAATTGACTGCCGAGGGTAGGGCCTTTGCCGGACGCCAGCCTCTATTGGCATACGCAACGGACCTGAAGCAGTTTCGACAGCATGTTCTGCTGACTGCCGGGTCAGCGTTTGCGCTAGCACAATACACAGAAGAGCAGGCCCGTCAGCAACGCAAGGAGACGGCGAAACAGAGTGATGGCTCGGACAGCAAGATGGAGCCGGACATTGCTTCGCCAGGCGTGCGTAAATTGCGGGAAAATACAAGACTTCTGAGAACATCCGCGATAGAAATCCAGAGCGCGCTACGGGTATTGGTGAAGTTGCCATTTGCGCGCAGCATTACCGGAGTGGAGTCGCCGCGCATCGCCGGTGTGGCGCAGTCCATGCTGAGCGCGGCTAAATTCCATTGGAGCATTCCCGCTCTCTCCAGTTTTCTTGAAGGATTTCAAGCAGTCGAGCCGCTCACGCTACGTGAGTTATGGTCATTCCCTACCGCGCTCAAGCTGACCCTGCTGGAGGAAATTCTGGCCCAGGCATCGGGCGCATTTGGCAATCTGCAGGCGAGCGATGCTGCCCTCGAAGCAGCTTTGCTCTCTTTGCATGAAGTAAGCCTGCCACTCTGGCCGAATGTGCTGGAGCCTTTGGTTCCGTATGAACAGATCCTGCGCGAGGACCCCTCCGGCACCTATGCGAACATGGACTTTGACAGCCGCGATCAGTATCGGACCGAAGTGGCCAGGATTGCGAAACGCTCGCCGATGAGCGAAGTCGAGGTTGCGCGAGCAGCCCTGAACATGGCGCTGAACGCTTCCCGGCAGCCGAACGTGAATCCGCGGATCACCGCACGATGCACCCACATCGGCTATTATCTGGTGGACTCTGGACGAAAAGAACTGAAAACCCACTGTAGATTCCATCCTGGTCTGTTGGATCGCACCCGTTCGCTGCTGCAAGGCTATCCTGACGATTTTTATATTGGCGGCATCCAGGCTATTGCGCTAGTGGCGATGGCCACGATCATTCTTCCGCTGGTGCCGCTTTACAACCCGCTGGGTAGCCTTGCCATCGCATTTCTACTTCTGCTGCTGCCTGTCTCTCAGTTTGCGGTGGAACTGATGAACCACACCATCACAGCAATTCTGAAGCCCCAGCCACTGCCCAAGCTGGATTTTTCGGATGGAATCCCCCGCGATTGCGCGACGCTGGTGGCCATACCCACACTCTTATTGAATGATCGCCAGGTAAGCGAACTGGTAAGCGAACTGGAAGTACGCAGTCTCGCCAATCAAGATGCTAACGTTTGCTATGCGTTGCTGACCGATCTTCCCGACTCCGTCGAGAAGCCACTGGACCGCGATGCCCACCCCTTAGTATTGCTTGCAGGCGAACTGATCGAAGGGTTGAACCGACGCTACGCAGGCACGCAGAGCGGGGGATTTTTGTTGTTGCATCGTCATCGTGTTTTCAATCCCAGGCAAGGGGTATGGATGGGCTGGGAACGAAAACGGGGCAAGTTGCTGGACTTGAACCGTTTGATTATGGGGGGCATGGATTGCTTCCCCTACAAGGTGGGCGATACATCCATCTTGAGCAGCATTCATTTTGTTTTAACGCTGGACTCCGATACCAAATTGCCTCGGGACTGCGTGCATCGCATGGTGGGCGCAATGGCGCATCCTATAAATCGCGCTATTCTTGACCCGCGGAGGGGAATCGTAACCGAAGGCTATGGGCTGATGCAACCGCGCGTTGGAATCACGGTGCATTCCGTGGCGCGCTCGCGCCTGGCCGCAATCTACTCCGGCCAGACGGGCTTTGATATCTATACGCGTGCGATCTCAGACGTCTATCAGGACCTGTATGGCGAAGGTATTTTCACGGGAAAAGGTCTATATGAAGTCCAGATTTTGCATGAAGTTCTGGACCGGCGCTTTCCGCAGAACTCCCTGTTGAGCCACGACCTGATCGAAGGCGCCTACGGACGCGTAGGCCTGCTAACGGACGTGGAGATTATGGACGATTATCCGTCGCATTATAGCGCGCAAAACCGGCGCAAGCACCGATGGGTGCGCGGCGACTGGCAGATCTTGCGCTGGCTTCTGGATCGTGTTCCAAACGACGCGGGCGAGTTGGTACAGAATCCGACTTCAAATATTTCTCGTTGGAAGATTTTCGACAATCTGCGGCGCAGCCTGGTTGAGCCGGCGACATTTCTCCTGCTGGTGATTGGCTGGCTGTGGCTGCCTGGAACGCCGCGATACTGGACCTTCGCCGCATTATTGATCGTGTTTGTCCCGGTGCTGGTGCAATTTCTCTTCTCGCTGCTGCGAGCCTTTATCGCGGAACAGCGCGGATATATTCGACAGTCGATTCGAGACTCTTTGGGGTTGGCTTTTTCTACTGCGCTCAACTTCAGCTTTCTTGCGCATCAAACGCTTTTGATGTGCGACGCCATTGTGCGATCTCTGATACGAAGTTTTGTGACAGGCAGACGCCTGCTGGAATGGGAGACTGCCGCCGAGGCGGAACTAGACGGCAATAAAAACACGCCCGTGGAAATAACGATGCGGCTAGTGCCGTTCCTGTCCCTCGCTCTGTCGATACTCGTGTGGCGGATTCGTCCGGAAGCATTGCCGTGGGCGCTGCCGGTATTTATTTTATGGGCGCTGACCAAGCCGATCACCTTGTGGCTGAACCGTTCTCCGCACGATCTGGACATTCGCCTATCGGCAGCGGACACACGTTTTTTACGGAAAATAGCCTGGCGCACATGGCTATACTTTGCAAATTTTTCGAGTGAGCGGAACCACGGGCTAACACCGGATAACGTGCAACGGCACATACAGGGCGAAGGCTACATCGAAGCACTGCGGATTTCGCCGACGAACGCCGGACTCCAGCTAAATGCTCGTCAGGCCGCAGCGGTGCTGGGCTATCTGACATTGCCGGAATATACGGCTCAGACTCTTGCCAATCTTCACACGCTCGATGCAATTCCTAAGTGGAATGGGCATCTGCTGAACTGGTATAACACCAACGACTTGAAGCCAATTGCGCCATATATTGCCTCTACAGTAGACAGCGGAAATTTTCTGGCGTCGCTATGTAGTCTACAGATGGGGACACAGGAAATGCTGCGCACTCCGCTGCTGCCTCCGCTGCGCGAGGGCCTGATGGATGTCGTCAGCGACGTCGAATCATCCTCCGCCACGTTGGGATTAGAGATCAAGGCAGCACTACAGCCGGACAAAAGAAATGCGGGCAACGCATGGCTTGGATCCCTGCTGGCACTGCCATCGACAGCGTCTTCGTCGACGGCGGCGACTGCTGTGGAGCAGCGGCTGAATGCTGTCACATCGCTGGTCACTCGTTATCTGCCGTGGCTGCTGCCGAAGTTTATACCGATTGCAAACGCTTCTGCGGGCTGTGTGGATCTTCCGCTCGATTTTTACACTCCGGAAAGCTCTCTTGCCGTTTGCTGTCAATTACAGGGCGAGCTGTTACACGCGAAAGAAATTTCACTGGACAAAAACATCCTTCTTCTCGATGAGTTGTTGGCAGCGCTGGTCAGCGCCGAACAACACCTGCGCACATTACTTGCGGACCTGAACACCATTACTGCAATGTGCGAGCGCATGTTTCAGGCGACCAATTATCGCATCCTGCTCAATCCCTACCGCCGCCTGCTCACCATTGGATATGACACGGGGAAAGATCGCCCGATGGAATACTGCTACGATCTGCTGGCATCCGAAGCACGGACCGCTATGTTCCTCGCAATTGCCAAGGGCGATGTGCTCCAGGACACTTGGTTCAAGGCTGGTCGAAAGACGACTCTGATCGATGGAGTTCCAGTCTTGCTGTCCTGGACTGGCACTATGTTCGAATACATGATGCCTACGTTGTGGATGCAGACCTCGCCGGAGACGATGCTGGCGCAATCTCTGCCCATGGCCGTAAAGGCGCAGCGGGAGTATGTCTCGCGCGAGCGAATCCCCTGGGGCATTTCAGAAGCCAGCCACAGTGAGCGAGACCCCGAAGGTAATTACCAATACCACGCCTTCGGAGTGCCCGGGCTAGCGTTGAGTCCGCCGCCGGAGGGTGCACTGGTCATCGCGCCATATGCCAGCGTGTTAGCCCTGGAAGCGGCCCCTGGGAACGCGCTGGATAATTTGAAGAAGATGGAAAAGATGGGCTGGCTGGGAAAGTTTGGCTTTTATGAGTCTGCGGACTACTCCATCAGCCGCCAACCACAAGACGGCTCGAAATACGTGATGGTTCTGTCGTGGATGGCCCACCACCAGGGAATGTCTTTACTCGCTATTACAAATCTTCTGCTGGAAAAACCCTTTCAACGCTGGTTTCACAGCGATCCGCGAGTGCGTGCGACGGAACTTCTGTTGCATGAAAAACCGATGCAGGTGCTTCCCCCGGAAGAGATGCCCCGCACTGGAAACATCAGCTTTATGCCAATTCCAGCAGATAAAAAGACACACGCATAATCAGACTGTGGCGGCATTACCCGGGCCGCGGTCTAGTGCGCGCTTCAAAACGACCTCAAGCGCAGATTTTTGCCGATCATATTCTTCCTGAGAGAGGTGGCCTTCCAGCCTGTCCGATTCCAGCGCGAACAGTTCTTCCTTTAGCGCCTGCAATAGCGTGGACTGATGATCTAGCGTTGTTGCGCGCGGTATGGCAGCGCCGGTTGCAGGAACGTGCATGGCGGAGAGGTTTCCAGTCAGCGATGTGCCCGGCGCATTTTCCGCCGGTGCAGCCTGCTTCATCGAAACGCCGGCGCCAACCGCCAGCAGCACAACCACCAGCGAAATGATCCACCACTTATATTTGTGCAGCGGATCGGGCGTGTCGATGGGAACGCCGAGACCGATGCCGGGCCGCGTGTTACTGACCGCCGCAGCCTGCGCAACCGCCTCCGGGTTCGATGCCCCCTGCTGGGAATTTCCATCTGCGCCGGCATTGGGGGCACCCTGGGTCGCCGCAGTCTCCTGCGGCAACTGCCCTGTGCCGGAGATGTGGAACGCCAGCCTGGTCCCTGGAACTACATTTTTCGCTAAATAAGTTTGGACGTTCACGTCCTGATCGATTGGCTGAAACGCCGCGGCTGGAGTTCCGGCGAACTGGATCGTCTTCGGCAGGATCAGCGCGAAGTTATCGACGGGCGTCGTCACGCGCGGCTCAAACTGAAAGCTGCCGGAGTAGGGCATATGATAGGCGATCTGAAAACGCGTCTCTCCCGGGCGAATTGGAAAGACAAACGCATAGGCACCTGGCGGCCCAAGCGGCATTGGAGTCGCCTGCACCGGCATACTCCCGGGTCCAAGCGCCGCGGCGGAAACGATCTGCGCATCTTTGGGAAGATAAATCTGGTACGCGCGTGGACCAAATTGCGTCATGGGCGGCGAGGAAACATTTTTGACGAAAAAGTTCTCCGTGACCCGCAGTCCGTTCTGGTCCGTCTCCATGCGCTGCACGTCGGCTTCCGTTGAGATGCCCTTCACCTTTTCTGCCGCGTTGTAGACCTCTACGTCCGCAGTCCGGGTGCCCGGAGGCGCAGCTTTGAAGTAATTCGCCCCATCGTGAGTAACGCGCACGAGGTGCATGGGGTCGGTATCCGTCACCTGAAGTACGTAATGGCCGCGAACATCGGTCTTTGCCTGGTCCGCAACCTGCATCCCCTGCTGCAACCGAATTAAGGCAACGGTATCGCCGACCGACGGCTTGCCGGTTGTCCGGTTGGTCACCACGCCGGTGATCGATGCGGCGGACGCTGCCGGCAGTGCAGTCAGAAAGACGAGTGCAACGGAAATGTTGATGAAAGCGGCGCGGGACGAATGAAAAAATTTCGACAAATATGACAACAGAGATTTCATTGAGATTCTTTCCGGATAATTTTTCACTTCTGGCATGGAGAAAACCCACATCTCAAAATCGAGATGTGGAGGCGCTGCCTGATTTCGGATACAGCACTACTTAGAATTTTTTCCTGAGCGACCCGGCATACGATCATGCCGCGTGGAAGTTGCTTTCAAGAAATTCAATCTCCGCTACGATGTTCGCCGCTTCGTTTTCCAGCCCCGCACGTTGTGCCGCGTAATCTTCTTCCGGATATTTTCCCGCACGGTATTCAAAATTCAAATCGCGCAGATTCTCATAAACCACATCTTTGCGCTCGCGCAAGAATTCGAGGCGTGTCTTTTGCGTTTGTATTTCCGTCCTTCGCTGGGGATAAAACACATACACAAAAATTCCGATCATCAGGGCCGTGCAGGCGATCCACGTCATATTTCTGTCTCCTGACGGATTTTATTGCGGATGGAGTCCATATGCGGGTTCGCCTCCGTCGGCTCCGGCATGGCAACGGTATGCAGCCGCCATTTGCGGATCACAAGAGCCGTACCCAGCGTAGCCAGCAGAAAGACAAAGCCAGGCGCGATCCATGCTACCAGGTTGAAGCCGTTCTGAGTCGGTGCAGCCAGCACAGTGGGGCCGTATTTCTGAACAAAGTTTTGCAGAATGAGGTTGTTCCCATCGCCGCGATCGAGAGCGTTGTGTAACTCGCCTTCCATTTGCGTGGACACGGTACAGCCGACGTGGTTGCATTCGAGCAGCACCTGGTTGCAGCCGCAGGTGCAGATCATCTGGTGTCCCAACCTGTTGTATCGGGCTGCCACGTCGCCAGCCCCGACGGTAAAGACCAACAGCAGGCAGACCGCGGACAGTTGTACCCAAACCCGCACAATGGAGAGCGTCTCATTGCCAACACACCTATTGAGGAATCGGCGCATGGGCTAGTCCCCCGCTGCCGCAGGTTGGGAAATATGACGTTCCTGCTCGGCTGCATTTTGCAGGCTGCGCGAACCTGTTTGCTCTGTACTTAGGTTCGGTGTGAGCGCAAGCAACGTGCCGAACGCCATGACGAGGACGCCGATCCAGATCCACGCCACCAGTGGATTGATGAACACCTTTATAATCGGCTGATTGGTGTCTGGATTTCTACCTTCATATACCACGTACAGGTCGCGTTGTAGTGTGGAGTGGTCGGCCACCATGGTTTCGGTCTGCTGGCTGGCGTGGTAGAAACGACGCTCCGGAGCCATTTGAAGGAGAAATTTTCCGTTCTTGTAAACATTCAAAAGTTCGTATTCGCTATCGTAATTCGCGTTGGAGTCCTGGGTGTAACTTTGGCAGACCAGACGATACGGGCCGAGGCGCATGGAGTCGTGAAAGCCCATCTCCTGTTCAGCCGATTGATTGAAGGCGGAGCCAGCCAGCCCGATGAACACAATTACCACGCCGATATGGACAATGTAGCCGCCGTAGCGGCGCGTATTTCGGCGCGTCAGACGAATCATCGACGCCAGCATGCCCTTGCCAGTGTGCCGCTGAATTACGCGAGCGCCTCGCCAGAACTCACTGAAGATTGCGGTCGTGACCAGCGCGGCCAGCGAGAAGGCCATGAGCGAATACAAAGTACCCGTGTCCTGCCAGGGGCGCATGCCGGCAACCATCAGTACGATTGCAGTCACGATACCAGTGATGGACGGCCAGATGAAGTTGCGCCGCACGCTCTTGAAGGAGGTGCTGCGCCACGCCAGCACCGGACCGATCCCGGTCAGGAACAGGAGAAAGATTCCGATTGGGACAGCAACACGGTTATAAAACGGCGGCCCGACCGTAACCTTCGATCCTTCAACATATTCCGAGATGATGGGAAACAGTGTTCCCCACAGAATTGTGAAACAGGCAGCAAGCAACACAAGATTGTTGAATAGAAAGCTGGACTCACGCGAGACCAGCGATTCAATCTGATGCTCGGACTGAAGGTGGCTGCGTTGACGCAGATAGGTGAAGATGCAGATGCTGAAAACGATGACGAGGAAGGTCCAGAACCAGGAGCCGATCGATGACTCGGCAAATGCGTGGACGGAGCTAACCAGTCCGCTGCGCGTCAGCAATGTGCCGAGGATCGACAGCATAAAGGTGACAAAGATCAGCCACACGTTCCAGGCCTTCATCATGCCACGTTTTTCCTGCATCATTACAGAATGCAGAAAGGCGGTGCCGGTCAGCCACGGCATCAGCGACGCGTTCTCGACCGGGTCCCATCCCCAGTAGCCGCCCCAGCCAAGCACAGAATAGGCCCAGTGCGCGCCAAGAAAAATTCCGCAGGTTAGAAACAGCCACGTCACCATGGTCCAACGACGGGTAATGTGTATCCATTTCTCGCCGGGGTAGCGCATCATCAACGCGCCGAGCGCAAAGGCAAATGGCACGCTGAAACCCACATAACCCAGGTACAGCATGGGGGGATGAATGACCATCTCCGGATATTGCAGCAGTGGATTCAATCCGAAGCCGTCCGCAGGCACAACTCCCTGCACCAAGGCAAATGGCGGTGCGGGAAATACCAGCAGGAGCGTGAAGAAGACCTGAATACCGGCGAGAATGGTCGAGGCGTAAGCCGTTAGCTTGACATCGACCTTATGGCGAAGCCGCAGTACAAAGCCGTAGGCAGCTAGCAGCCACGCCCACAACAGCAGCGAGCCTTCCTGTCCTGACCATAATGCCGCAAATTTATAGGGCAGCGGCAACGCGCGGTTGGAGTGATGCAGGACGTAGGAGACGGAAAAATCGTTGGTAAATGAGCAGTAGACCAGCGCAAACGCTGCGGCTGTCAGAGCAACGAAGCTCCCAATGCCGGCCCGGCGGGCAGACTCTGCCAGACGTTCGGGGCCGGCACTGGCTCCCGTGTGTACGGCAATCTGGCGCAATGCGAATGCGCCTGTTACCAGTGTGTAGGCAGACAGTACCAGCCCGAGAAGAATTGCGAAACTGCCGAATGCCGCCATAATCGTCTAGGTAACATAACGATTGTCGCAGAGTGGAAGGGTCATCCGCAATTGGGGAGCGTTTGCGGATGTTCCATCCAGGAGTAGGCACATGTCCTTCGTCATCGCCGGGTGCCTGCGATTTCAGGACTGGCTCGGCGAAGAATCGCGTCGTGACATCAACACTGTGACATCCTAGCGCGAGCTTATTTTTTCTCCGGGTGCGGCAGCTCGGCGGTGACCTTACCTTCCTGATCCAACAATTGGATAACAGGTGTGCCATCCGGAGCCACCTTGATCATTATCCGGGTGCGCCCCGCAGTGTCTTTGAGCGCGAGCGATGCGGACTGATCATCGTTCCGCCCAAGATAAATACGGTTATGCGGTGGTGGATGCGTAGTAAAAAAATTTTTCCAATCACTGTGCGGAGTATTCAGAAGGTCGGTGATCGGCCAGTCCGGATCATCGACGATGCTCAGGCCGGATCGTTTGTGCGCACCGTCTTCAGAAGCTTCAATCGTCATGACCTGGTCCTGATCGTAGCGATCGAAACTTAAGTGTCCATAACTCTGCGGTTTTCCGTCCTTACCTTTCATACCCCCGAAAATCAGACCGCCGTTCTCAGTCCCTTCATCATTAAAGAACAGCATTCCGGCAGTGGTGCGGTCCGGGTGCGGATATTCTTTCCCTCTGACGATCGCACCCGGAAAGTCCGCTTTGTCGGAGATGACCATTCGCAATGTGCCATCCGGTTCAACAAGGTTAATGCGCTGTACGTCAATCTCGCTGAACTTGCTTTTTTGCAGCTTGCCGCTTGCTCCCATCGTGATGAGGGCCGCAAACAATACGGATGAGACCACGGCGTATGTTTTTAGAATTCGAAGTTCCTTCTGTACTTTAGGATCCATACAATTTCTTCCTTTCAAGTTTTTAAGGGCCATAGAAGGTACGACTGCACTGTATTCAAAGTTCCGGACTAAGGCTGCTTCGTTTTCGATTCGGCGCCGAGGGTGTATTTTGTGATCCACTCATAAGTGCGGCTCAGGCGGTCGTAAAGATGGTAGTAACTTTTTATGCCGTGACCTTCGCCAGGATAGAAGACCAACTCTACTGTCTTGCCACGATCTTTCAGCGCGCGGAAGAACTCCTCCGATTGACCGATCGGCACGCGGGTGTCGCTGCCGCCCTGCAGGATCAAAAGTGGAGTTGTGACCTGATCGGCATAGGTGAGTCCGCTGCGATCGACGTACAACTGCCGGGTAGCTTTGGAAGGATACCCTCCGAAAAACGTGGCTTGATATCCGGGAATGTCTGTCGTGCCATAAAAGCTGATCAGGTCGGAGATTCCAGCACCCATCCTGGCGGCCTTGAAACGGGAGGTCTGCGAAACAATCCGGCTGGTCATATACCCGCCATAGCTCCAGCCTTCTTCAGCCAGGCGATCGGAATCGGCAATGCCACGCGTGATGACAGCATCCGTCCCGGCCATGATGTCACGATAGTCTCCACCGCCCCAGTCCATGATATTAGCGCGCATAAACTTGTCGCCGTAGTTGGTACTTCCGCGAGGGTTAGGAAGCAGTACTGCCCAGCCGTGGCTGGCCCACATCTCTTCTTCAGCCTGGAAATCATTGGTATATCCTTCGGTGGGTCCCCCATGGACCACAACCAGCAGCGGATACTTTTTCCCCTGCTGATAGCCGGCAGGCTCAATCAGTATTCCTTCAATCGGCAAGCCATCACTGGACTTCCAGTGGATCACTTGCGTAGCTCCCAATGCGAAATCTCGCACCTGTGGATTGGTATCGGTCAACTTCTTCGGGGAAGAAAACGACGGGTCCGATACGTAGACTTCGGAAGGTTGCCGTGGAGTCTGCATCGTGAATGCGATGGCGGAACCATCTAAGCTGAGCGCGCCCGATGATGTGAATGAGATATCTTTCTCCTGAGTAAGCTGCTTGTACTCGCGCGAACCAACCTCGTAGGCGAATGCCTCGTTATACACGTGGCTGCCTGCAAAAAATAGAATTCGCTGGCTGTCCGGCGTCCAGACAAGGTCACCGAAGCCGAATTCGCCAACGCTGCGGTCGAAATTAGACTGGTACACATCTTCAATTTTTCGTGATGCTACGTGATAAAGCATCAAATGGTCATTACCGATGTTCTGATTTTGAATGCCATCCGGCAGCGGCTTCGAGTAGGTAGGAAGTAAAAGATAAGCAATGGTCGCGCCATCGGGCGACCACTGCGGTGAATCATTGGGGCCGTGATCGTCAGTAATTTTCTCTAATGACCTGGTTGCAACCGTAGCGATGTAGATGTCGCTTCGATAGTCTCGGATCATCGGCGTTGGCTTGGCCGCAAATGTGATTTGCTTACCATCGGGAGACCAGCTCGGCGCGCCTTCGATTGTGAATGCCTGCCCGTTCGTCAGCTCTGTCGACTTTTTACCGACGAGATCAATGACGTACATACTCATGGCTGGGAAGTCACTTTCATAAACCTGCGGGTCGTCGCCACGCTCGCGTGCTTCTCGAATATTTTTCGACAAAGGTCGTTGGGCTGTGTAGGCAATACCGCTGCTATCCGGTGACCATCTGTAGGAATTGACCGATTCCTCGCAATCGGTAAGCTGGCGCGACTCGCCGCCATCGGCGCGCATGATCCAGATTTGCTGCTTGCCGCTGTTTTTATCCTTTGAGTCGGAGCTTTTCCGGACAGACAGAAAACTTATCCATTTCCCATCGGGCGACCAGGCAGGATCACCCTCCTGATTCTCTCCAAACGTGATCTGGCGGGGTGCGTTGAACGCGGAGGACGAGGCGGTTGAAACCATCCACAAATGCGCAACACGCTTCACTTTGCCGGGCTTCGCAGGGTTCTTGGAACTGGACTCCCACGATGCGACCGTGTACAAGATTGACTTGCCATCCGGAGAGATCGACGCCGAAGATACGCTTCGAATGCCGAGCACGTCAGCCGGAGACATGGCGCGTGGTTGCGCCGCGTATGCCACCGGACCGGCAAGCCAGCACGCTAGCATGAGGAATCGCAAGAGTTTCCCAAAAAATATAGTGGAGATGCGCAGGGAACATACTCCTCGAATGTCAATCGGTTTGGATAGAAAACTGAATTGCACACGACCTCCTGGGTTTCAACAGCATGGATACATATGTATTGCTAATCAATAAAATATGACACAATAGTTTCACATCCGACGACAGCAACTGTCCAGCTTATTTTGCTGGACGTCGATGGACGCCTAGAGAACGCATGGAGAGGCAGGCCGTAGTCCTTTAGTCACTGTTCCAGTTTCATCCCGGCTGAGATACATTCAGGCAGGGCATTTACAGAGTGGGGCCAGAGCCACTGCTCGATCGTATGTGGGAATGCAGTCAGCGTCACGCGAGGTCAAAACAAATGAGCGATACAGGATTCTTCCATTCCTTCGTGCAGGCGGGCGGAAGCGCAGAAAAAGCATGTCGAATTATCGCGTCTATCGCTGTCCTGTTCCTCTATTTCCTTTTTCAACACTCAGCCGTCTGTCAAAATACGAATGACGAAGGCTATACAAAACAAATCCGCGCCAATACGACTGAGCCATTCTTTCGGACGAACCTCACCGACCATCTTCCAAAATCGGCCACAGTGCCGACACCGCAACAGTATCTCGGTTACATCGTCGGAGCGCCCGATCATCTCACCTATTCCAAAGATATTTATGGATATTACCGTGCACTGGCCAAGGCTTCGCCTCGCGTCAAAGTATTCAGCGCTGGCAGAACGGAAGAGGGCCGAGAGTTTCTACTAGTCGCAGTCAGCGACGAAGCGAATATCGCGCAGCTCGATCGTTATCGAGAAATTACCGCGAAGCTGGCGGATCCGCGAAAAATTTCTGAGGCGCAGGCGCTGGAACTTGAAAAGGAGGGTAAGCCGTTTTACTGGGCGTCCGGTTCCATTCACTCGCCAGAAACCGGCTCTCCGGAGATGTTGATGGAACTGGCCTATCGCCTTGCGGTCGAGGACACGCCCTTTATCAAAAATATACGCAAAAATTCGATCTTTCTCATCACGCCGATTGTGGAGGTAGATGGCCATGATCGCATGGTGGACTTGTTTCATTACCACTATGCGTATCCGAGTAAGGTTCCTCCCCCCCTTGTCTATTGGGGGCATTACGTTGCGCACGACAACAATCGCGATGGCATCGGCATGGGTCTGGAGCTTACCCAGATGATGATGCGTGAGTTTTCCTACTTCCACCCGCAAGTGCTTCATGATCTGCATGAATCCGTACCTTACCTCTACATCTCCACAGGAACCGGGCCATACAACGCATGGTTGGACCCAATCACCGTGAGTGAGTGGGAAAAGCTGGCCTCCAATGAACTTGAGAAATTCAGCGAACACGGCGTTGTCGGAGTCTGGACGCATGGCTACTACGATGGATGGGCACCGAACTACATGTTTTTTATTGCGAACGACCATAACTCGGTTGGGAGATTCTACGAGACCTTCGGCAATATGTATCCGGACACTCGCTTGCGGACTGCGGAGGGAGACCGTCCGTTTCGCACCTGGTTCCGGCAGAACCCTCCGCTGCCTACGGTCCTTTGGTCCCTTCGGGACAACGTCAATTTGCAGGAAAGCGGCCTGCTGTTCGCGCTGGACTATGCCGCCAGCCATCGAGAAGAGATGCTTTCCGAGTTTTATCTGAAGAGCAAGCGGGCAGTCGCAAAAGCAACTACAGAAGGCCCTGCTGCGTGGGCCATTGAGAACCAGACGCGTCCGGCACTCGCCGCGCAGTTGGTGCGTTTGCTGGAGAAGCAGGCAGTGGAAGTATCGCGGCTTAGCTCCAGCTATGCAGTGAACAAGCTTCCCGCTTCCGTCTCTCCAATAGAGTCATCTCCGGCTTCGAATGAAAAATCTGGCACTCCAACCGGACCAGGTTCAAACAGAAGCGGCCATCCGGAAAATAATGTTTCATCTCCGGAGATATTGCCGGCAGGCACTTACATAGTCCGCATGGATCAACCTTATAGCCGCATCGCAGACATGTTGCTAGACCAGCAGTATTATTCGATTCATGATCCTGAGCCCTATGACGACACCGGATGGTCCCTTGGCCCTTTGTTCAATGTCCGTACGGTGCGTATCACCGATGCGGGAATTCTGCGTGCTCCCATGACTGCCATCCAGTCGCCGCTTCCGAAGTCAGGCGCGGACCGGACTTCTCCCAATGATTCTAATGTCAAAGAAAGGACTGGGAGATTCTATTTGCTCAATGCAAACGCGGAGCCCGGCCTGGCGTCTCTGCGATTCAGCTTGCCGGATGTAAAATTTTTCTCTGCGGAGAAAGCCTTCAGCTACCAGGGACGAGCTTTCAACGCCGGCTCATTCATTATTCCCAGCGAGGGGAACCCATCCAACCTGGGATCAAAGTTAGCGCAGGCTGCACACAATTATGATCTGCGCTTGTATTCCGGCGACGAAGCGCCGCAGGTTGCCCGGCATCCCATTCATCTTCCGCGAATCGCCCTCGTCCATACCTGGACAGACACTCAGAATGAGGGTTGGTTCCGGCTCGCGTTCGATCAGTCGAAGATTGGCTACACCTACATCTCCACCACTGTGGTGCGTAATACCCCTGATCTCCGCGCGAAATATGACGTCGTTCTGCTTCCTCCCGTCTTTGGCGGCGCTGCGGCCATCCTGAATGGAATCCCGACGCATTCCCAGCTAGGTAGCTCGGACTACGACGCACCTATACCGTGGGAAAAAAGCAGCCTTACTCCCAACTTCGGGCTCGTGGACCATGCCGCCGACATTCGCGGCGGTTTGGGATTCGAGGGGCTTGCCCATCTGAAAAGTTTTGTGAAAGCCGGCGGCCTTCTTATTGCTGTGGGATCGAGCGCAGAATTGCCCACCGAGTTTGGACTGACACCTGGAGTCAGAATTTTGCCCACACCTAATCTCCACGCGCAGGGTGGAGTGTTTTTGACTCACGTAGAAGATCCACTCGACCCAGTCACCTACGGATATGATACCGATGTGCCAGTCTATTTCGATCAGTCGCCCGTGTTTCAGGTCTCCGTTCCCAACGACGATTATTCGGGCGGCTATTTCTCTCATGAGAATGTGCCACCGCGCACCAGCGGCAGAGGCTCGCTGACAGACCCGGATATTCCGCAGGGACGCCCGTACATCAAGATGAATCTTGAGCAGCATCCCTTAACTCGCAAAGAAAGGGAGACCTATATCGATCCGGAGGACCTTCTCTACTCCGGCGGATTGATTGCTCCAAAATCACTTTGGGCGCATGTCATTCTGCGCTTCGCGGACAAAGATCTGCTGATAAGTGGTCTACTCAGCGGCGAAAAAGAACTGGCAGGCGCGCCTGCAATTGTAGAGACGTCTCAAGGGCAGGGGCATATTCTTCTTTTTGCAAACAACCCCATGTGGCGCCAGGAGACCGAGGGCAGTTTCATGCTTTTGTTCAACGCCATACTGAATTTCGACGCGTTGAATGCAAGCCGCACCGCAGATTCTTCGACCGCAAACTGAATCTTCAACTTCCAAGGCGGCTTCTTCCGGGTTCGACCTTCGCATCCAGCCTGCCTTGACGGCGGAGCTTGGAGCAGCAAACGCGCATCCCTTACCACGTAGAAGAAATAGCAGAGCAGGCGCCCTCCGCATCGGCGGCCCGCACGATTATGCGATTGGCCCAATCCAAGCCTGCGAAGTCCAATTAGTGAATCCATGTGTGTACCATTGGTGAATAATTGGATTGGGAAGCAACTATGCGGCCCGGTGAGCAATCCTTACTGATTGACATGTGCGCCTTCAGCACTGAGGAAATGGAATGAAAACTCAAAAACGGACCGCTACCAAGGATTCATCCCCTGCATACCATGCAGAACGGGTTTTACTGCAGCCGCTGACACCAGAAGAAGCTCGCAAGATGAACGCGTATTGGAACGCATGCAATTATCTCTGCGTCGGAATGCTCTACCTGCGGGACAATCCGCTGCTCAAAGAGCAATTGAAGCCAGAGCACATCAAGCGCAGGCTGCTCGGCCACTGGGGATCCGACCCAGGCCAGACGTTTATCTGGGTTCACCTGAACCGTTTGATCCGGAAATATGACCTGAACATGATCTACATTTCAGGACCAGGTCATGGAGCGCCCGCCTCTCTCTCGAATGCCTACCTTGAAGGGACTTACTCGGAGGTATACCCGGACAAAAGCCAGAATGAAGATGGACTGCTGAAGTTCTTTCGGCAATTTTCATTCCCAGGAGGAATCGGGAGTCATTGCACACCGGAGACGCCGGGATCGATTCATGAAGGTGGAGAGTTGGGATATAGCATCTCTCACGCTTTCGGAGCCGCTTTTGACAATCCTGATTTGATCGCCACTGTTGTTGTCGGAGACGGTGAAGCGGAAACAGGCCCGCTAGCCACTTCCTGGCACTCCAACAAATTCCTGAACCCAATACGGGACGGAGCCGTACTCCCAATTCTCCACCTGAACGGCTACAAGATTGCGAATCCAACTATCCTGGCGCGGATTTCTCCACAAGAACTGGAAGACCTGTTCCGAGGCTATGGATGGACACCATATCTGGTTGAGGGAGACGATCCAGCAG
>JADEYI010001398.1_pt1 | contig 18617 bp, 25 predicted proteins | sample 8542331 | NCBI WGS metagenome assembly JADEYI01 (sample SAMN16510988, study PRJNA670497) | mine drainage metagenome | isolation source: biofilm near Copperflume 1 | place: Germany: Marsberg coppermine Kilianstollen | collected 2018-02
GAGGGGACTGACTAAGAAAGGGATGTTGGTGGTCTCAATCTAAGGGCGCAGTACACTGCGTCCGGGTTTTTAGCTCCAACTTATCCACCACGGCGTTCACGTAATTTTCGACCGTCTTGGCCCGCAGGTTAAGGCGCTCGACTATCTCGAGGTTGGTCTTGCCTAGCGCAACCCAGCGTAAAATCTCGCGCTCGCGGGGGCACAGTGGGTCGGGCTCGAGGTGCGGCAGATGGTGAAATCAATGCCCCTCCGATACCCGCACGATAGCTTCCTTTAGCGCTTCAGGGCCGATGGGGTCGGCAATTAAGCCCTCGGGGTTTAGCTCGAGCAGGTCGCGTAAGTAATGCGACGAGGGATTGCCGGTGAGTACCAGCAGAGGCTGAGGCCAGATTTGCTGCCCCCAAAGTGCGTATCCCCAAGGGACATCCATGACCAAATGCACTGGCCTTGCAGGAGAAACGCTGTTTAGGAGGGATTGTCCGTGAAGCCTGAGGGTCGGTACGCCGCTATGTACTTTAGCTAGGCTGACCATTGGGGGATGGTATCACGTAAGGGTTGAAGCGAGGATGAAAAAGTTAGCATACCAGTTTAGAGCTTTATTGCTACAGTACGCTGGTTAGAGTAGGACAACTCCCTTTGCCTGTGGAATGTGACTCATCAGATAGGCGGTCAGGTTTTGCCAGGCGAACTCCTGTATACGTTTTAGTGGGTCTCGAGCGGCGTTCCCCTGCGCTGTCGCCTAAGTCTCGAGATAGGGTCGCAGCGCCCCCATAACCCAACCGCTCCTCAACCCTGACTCAGCGCGGCCTCAACTTCACTTCACCCCTGTCGCCATAGGCTTTTACCGTGACTAATCTGTGCCACTATAAACTGAGAAAATCCTATATCTAAACCTCCTTCCGGTTCCATCAATTTCGATACGAAAGCCTTCCAGCGGGTGTTGTTCAACACCGTGCTGCTGGTGTTCGGCTCGCTGTTCTTGGCGCGGGTGGCCTCGGTGGTGATCGAGCCCCTGATTTTCATCCTGCTGGCCGGGGTTCTGACGATGGGCTTGAACCCGCTGGTGGCGATGCTCGAGAGCCGTTTTCGCCTCTCCCGTCGGATCGGGGCGCCCATCGTGGTGCTGGGCATCCTGCTAATCTTTGTGGGCTTTATCGCCATCGTTTTCCCGCTGTTCTTAGCTTAGGGTCAGCACTTTTCCGAGACCGTACCGGGGCTTCTGAATAGCGTCCAGGCCCAGATTGCCGGCCTCGCTGAGCGCTACCCGGTGCTGACCCCTCTGAGTAAGGGGGTTCCCACCACCGACCTGAGCAAGTTTTTCACCGGCTTCCTGAGCGACTCTAACCTCACCAGCCTGTTCTCGGCGGCCTCCTCGGTCGTGAGCCTGGTGGCCTCGGGTAGCCTGCTGCTGATCGTGGTGCTGTTCCTGCTGATGAGCCCAGGGCCCATCGTGCGCAGCCTGCTAAGCGGCATCCCCGAGCGGATCCGGCCCGTGGTGCAGCGCAACCAGGGTGCGCATCGGAGCCCAGCTCGGCAAGTGGCTGCTGGCGACGGTGATGATGTCGGTGATTAAAGGAACCCTGATGGAGGTCGGGCTGAAGCTCCTGGGCTTCGACAACACGCTCTTGTTCGGGCTGGTCAACGGCCTCACCAACCCCATCCCCTTTATCGGCCCCTGGATCAGCATCAGCCTGCCGGTGCTGTTCGCCCTCGCCGACGGGCATTGGCAGATGGCCTTGCTCGCCATCGTGGTGCTGCTGATCGTCGAGCAGCTCGACAACAACGTGTTCGGCCCCTTCATCGTGGGCCGCACGGTGGAGTTGCACCCAGCCTCGATGCTCTTGGGGGTGCTGGTGTTCGGGGCGGTGCTGGCCTTCGCCCGGATTTTCCTCACCGTGCCCCTCGCCATCATCGTCAAGGCGCTATACGAAGAGGTGTACCTGACCTTGCTGCGCCCCCCGGAAGTCTCCGACGAGACGATGGCCCAGGTGGTCGGGGCGGGACAGGGGGCCGAGGTGGTGGAGAAGTCCGAGCAGCGCGACGAGAAAGACCAGCAAGATGCCGCCAAGGAACCCAAAGAGGGGCCGATTGCAAAGGGGTAGGACTCGAGCTGAGCGCCGAACGCAAGACGCAAAACGCCTAAAAACCAAAGCTGGCAGCAACAAGTAACAAGCAGCAAGCGATAAACCAAAACCGTTGTCATTCTGAGCGACAGCGAAGAATCTGATACGCGCTCCAGAACATGACTTCTCGGGCATCGAAAATGTCGTCCTGTACCCCAGCATTGACCGACGGACGCGCGTGTGGACGACGAGCCCATTGGCTCTACGCGGGAGTGGCTTCTCTTTCAGACAATGGGTAAATGTAAGCCGCCCCTAAACCTGGCTTCAGGTGATAATCTATTCTCAACAGCTATGGCTACTGCCCTCGAGTTCAACCACTACTCCATTCGCTTTGGCGATTTCCAGGCGCTGAACGAGGTCTCGTTGCGGATTGAAGAGGGTGGTTTCGTAGCAATTGTGGGGCCAAACGGGGCGGGCAAAAGCACTCTGCTCAAGTCTATTTTGGGCCTTACTGAGGGGATACAGCGCGATGGGCGGACCCAGACTTTCGGCAGGGTGCAGGTGTTTGGTAAGCCACCTCAGGCCGTCTCGGCGGGGCTGGTAGGCTATGTGCCGCAGGTCAAGGGTTTCGACCGTAGTTTTCCGGCGTTGGCGGTGGAGGTGGTAGTCAGCGGGCTGCGCCGGAGCTGGCCCTTTAGGGTGAGTCGCCAGGAGTACCAGCAGGCCCAGGCGATACTCGAGAAAGTCGGGGCTTTGCATCTGGCAAACCGTCGCCTGGGACGGCTCTCGGGCGGGGAGTTGCAGCGGGTATATCTGGCTCGAGCCATGATTCGTGAACCGAAACTGCTGCTGCTCGACGAACCGGCCACCGGGGTAGATGCGGTAGGGGAGGCCGATTTGTACCGCCACCTCGAGGTTTACAAAACCCACTCTGGGGCAACAATTCTGATGATCACCCACGATTGGGAAGCCGCCCAGCACCACGCCTCAGAAGTGCTGCTGCTCAACCGCCGGGTGGTGGCTTTTGGCCCGCCCGCACAGGTGCTCTGCCACGAATGCCTGGCGGAAGCCTTCGGGCACGTCGGGCACACGCATGGACTGGCCATGAGCGGTGGGCGATGAGGAAATACCCTATCGAGCAGAGCCCCATCCAGCTTGCCCCCAGTCGTCGGCCATCGCGGCTAATTGCTCAGGACTCCAGACGAGCGTAACTTCTGGAGATTGAACCCATGCTCGAGGCTCTCCAACTTCCTTTCATGCAGCGTGCCCTCCTGGCGGGGCTGCTGGTCGGCGGTTTGGCAAGCTATCTGGGGGTTTTGGTGGTTCAGCGCCGCCTGTCGTTTTTGGGGGATGGGCTGGCCCATGCGGCTTTTGCTGGAGTTGCCCTGGGGTTGCTGCTGCACTCCGAGCCGCTGTGGGTGGCGATTCCCTTTGCCGTGGCGGTCTCGCTAGCCATCACCTGGGTGCGTGAGAAAAGCAGCCTGGGTGACGACACCGCCATCGGCATCTTCTTCGCAGTTTCAGTGGCACTGGGCGTGCTATTTATGTCGCTGCGTCAGGGTTTTGCCCCTGACGCGGTGGCCTATCTGTTTGGCTCAATCCTCGCCGTTACCCCCACCGACCTTGCCGTGATGGGCGCAGCAGCTCTGTTGGTAGCGGCATTTTCCCCCCTCTGGAAGCACTGGGCCTACGCCACTTTCGACCGCGAGTTGGCTCTGGCCGACCACTACCCAGTGAGCCTACATGACTACATCCTGGCAGGGCTGGTGGCGCTGGTGGTGGTGACGGCGGTCAAGGTGGTAGGCATCGTGCTTATTGCGGCTTTCGTGGTGATTCCAGCGGCTGCCGCTCGGCTCCTTAGCCGAACCTTTGCGGCCATGACCGTGCTGGCTATGACTTTCGGAATCCTGTCGGTAATACCGGGCTTGGTGGCGGCCTATGTTTTCGATGTGCCCGCTGGCAGCGCGATTGTGCTGGTGCAGGCGGCGATTTTTGCGCTGGCCCTGGTGCTGCGTCGCTGAAAATAGCCAGGCTAGGGCTAAAACTGGGCTTTCGCCTTCACTGGAGTACTGTGGCCTCGTTGAGCAGGGGCAAAAATAGCGGAAACCGCGATAAGCCCGGACTGGAGCCATAAGCAAAATCCGAGAATTGGCCACAAACGGTATAATTTGGCTCCGATGCGCCCAATTATCTATTTCAAGCTGGGGAAGCTCGAGCTATATTTTCTGTGTGATGGCGACTTCTGGTTGGATGGGGGTTCGGTATTCGGGGTGGTACCCAAACCTGTCTGGGCCAAGCTGACCGTGCCCGACGAACAGAACCGTATTCGCCTGAGCCAGAACCCTCTGCTGGTGCGCTCCGGTGGAAAATGGCTGCTGATCGAAACCGGCATAGATCGCAAACCGGGGGAGAGGTTTCGCAAACTGTATGGTCTTAGCGAGCAAAACCCTGTGCTGGGCCAGCTTTCGTTGCTGGGGATCAGGCCTTGGGAGATCAGCTTGATCATCCACACCCACCTGCACTTTGACCACGCCGGACTGAACACCCGCTGGGCTGATGGGAAGCTGGTGCGCACTTTTCCCCAGGCTCGCCATGTTGTGCAGCAGCAGGAACTCTGGGAGGCCACCCACCTCCACGAGCGCAGTCGGGCCAGCTATCTCGAGCAAAACCTCGAGGGGATCCCCTTCGAGACCGTGGAGGGCGAGGCCGAAATCCTGCCGGGAATCCGGGTTTTGCCCGTGCCGGGACACACCTTGGGGATGCAGGCGGTAGAACTCGAGTCGCAGGGTCACAAGCTGGCTTATGCCGCCGACCTGGTTCCGACTTTGATGCAAACACCCCTGCCCTACATCATGGCCTTCGACCTCTATCCCATGACCACCCTGGAAAGCCGCAAAAAGATGTACTCGAGGTGGCTGGAAGGGGGCTACTGGTTGGGCTTCACCCACGAGTCGGGACACCCGCTGGGCAAGCTGATATTGGGCGAGAAAGGCTACCGAGCTGAGCCGGTTTATCCTGATTGAGAGCCGACTTCTTCCGCAAGGGTTGATGGTCAAGGTTCTATAAAATCGCCTGCACCTCTTGCCCCACAACCGTATGGCATTTGCGACAGCGTGGCTCGTAAGCCTCACTGGCCCCGACCAGAATTATCGGGTCGTCGTAGCGGGCGGGTTTGCCGTTGACAAAGCGCTGGGTGCGGGTTGCTGGAGCACCACACACCGGGCAGACCGCATAGAGCTTCTCCACGTACTCAGCCCGGGTCAGGAGTTCGGGCATGATGCCGAAAGGTTCCCCGCGAAAGTCCATGTCCAGGCCCGCACAAATTATCCTTACCCCCCTATCGGCTAGCTCGAGTACGATTCCCACCAACCCAGCATCAAAAAACTGAGCCTCGTCTATCGCCACCACATCGGGTAGCGGCAGGGTACTAGGCCCAACTGTTCCGGCAAAGCCGGGGGCCGATGGCCCTGTAACGGGCCGGGCAAGCGGTTGTGTTGTAGCCCTAAGCGGGTTGCTCGGGTGAGCGGCAGTTGTGCGCTGGGCATCGCTACCGGGTATCAAGTCAGTCTGGCTAAGGTGTTTGCGCAGCTCAGCCGAATCCCTGACCGCAATGGCCTCAGCCCGCTTGCCATCGTGGCTTCTTACGTCGGTGGCGTGATATCGGTCGTCAATGCGGGGCTTGAAGACCAAAACCCGTTGGCGAGCAATCAGGGCACGCTTGACCCGCCGGATCAGCTCCTCGGACTTGCCCGAAAACATAGGGCCGACCACGACTTCAATCCAACCCTGGTGATGCGGAAGATGGGGTAAGGCCATAAACGGGGCCTAGCATAACAGAGAAGGTGGGCCGGAGCTGCCGACCAACAAAAAAGGCAGGCCCGCAGGCCCGCTCCCATACCTAGGCTTACTTTTTCGCGCCGCGTTTGTAGCTGTCGCCGAACTTCTTCTGAAACTTCTCGACCCGGCCTTCGGTGTCCAGGAAGCGCTGCTGGCCCGTCCAGAAAGGATGATTGCCGCTCCAGACTTCTACGTGAATCTCAGGTCTGGTGCTGTAGGTTTGCATTACCACCTGTCCGTTGCAGATGATTTTGCAGGGAATTAGCTTGGGGTGAATTTTGTCCTTCATGGGGTCTCCTCTGCACGGATTTGGCCGTGCGTGCCGCTTGGCAACTTTGCTAGTTTAGCAGGTGGGGGCCAAGGTATCAAGGGGCTGGATGGGGGGATTTTAGGCCATCCCAGCGGCTACAGAGTGAATACTAAAATAGTATTCACCCCCAAAGTTGAGCTAGAGCCTCAAGGTATCCAGGCTGTAAGCGATGTGGGCTAGACGCATGACAGAAGAACTGTAAGAATCTAAAGCCAATGACTCGTGGAGTTCGGGGAGCTATTACCGTAGACGAAGACACCAGGGAAGCCATCCTGAGTGCTACTCGAGAACTATTGCAAAAGATGCTCGAGGCCAACCGTATCAGCTTCGATGACATCGGGGCGATGATTTTCACCCTCACCGACGACCTCGAGGCGGCTTTTCCTGCCGAGGCTGCACGGCAGCTCGGGATGGGCATGGTTCCCCTGATCAACTCGCGCGAGATTCCGGTTCCAGGGTCTTTGCCCAGGGTTATCCGAGTAATGATGCTCTGGAACACCGAGGTGCACCAGAAGCAGATCAAACACGTCTATCTGCGCGAAGCCGTGCGGCTGCGGCCCGACCTCGAGAGCGCACAATAGAGGGGTTTTCGGAAAGAATTCTGGGAGAGCCGCTGGAGCGGCTTGAGTTCCTGGGAAAGACCGATTCCTATCGCAGCGCATCTGATGCACGGGGGCGAATCTGGATGTTTTGGGGAGCGCCTGCCGAGGGCTACGACAGCAAAGCCAACTTCCAAAACCGCCAACCCAGCACCACCGTAAGCTACGATTTCTACGACCACGACTGGACAATCAGCCTCCTTCGGGGCAGGCTCACCAACATTTGGGTCGAAAAGCCATGGCCGGTGCAATTTCACATTGGCCGCCCAGTTTTGCGCTATGCTAAAGACATAGCAAGCTTCCTCCGCAAGTAAAATCCTGGGGGAAGTTTGCCTTTTGGGAGGTTCCATGAAGCTCGACTCTAGAGCCCGCACCGAACTTCTTTCCCGCATCAGCTCCAACCCCGACATCCTGCGCGGTAGGCCGAGAATCAAAGGAACCAGGGTCGCGGTATATATGGTGCTCGAGGCTGTCGCCAGTCAGTTGTCCATCGAAGAAATCCTGGTGCAGTGGCCCGAGCTGAATCAAGAGGACATCCAAGCCGCGCTCCTCTATGGGGCGCGTTCGACAAATTACGAATGGATTGCCCTCCACGATGAGGATTAAACAAAACCCCTCGGCTCTTTGGGAGAGGGGTTGGGTCGAACCCCCATTGGGGGCGGGCCTGTATCGCCATCGGCGACCGCGATATCGCGGCTAGGGCTATGCCCGAGACGGGGAGAGGGATGCGCATCCTGCTCGATGAAAATATACCTACCAGGGTTTTCTGGTGGCTAATTACCCAAAGCCACGAAGTCACTACGGTGCGTGATGTGGGTTTGGCTGGGCGCTCCGACGCGGTTTTGTACCAGTATGTCAAAAGCCAGAACTACATACTGGTTACACTCGACCTGGACTTCTCCGACCCGCTGCGCTTCCCCATCACCTTTCCGCGTATCGTGCTGCGTCCGGGGGTGATTGACCCCGAGCTAATCGAGATGAACCTTCGTGACCTGTTCAGGCAGGGATTTCCGCTTTGGGGCGAGTTGTACGTGGTGCAGCCCGAGGGCATTGCGCGGTACGCGGACGAACCATGAAGTGGGTGGAGTGTCCCAGAGATTCCTGGCAAGGGTTTGACCGGTTCATCCCTACACAGGCTAAGATCGGGTATTTGAAAAAGCTGCTGGGGGCTGGTTTTCGCCACCTCGACCTGACCAGTTTCGTCTCGCCCAAGTGGGTTCCGCAGCACGCCGATGCCGAGGAGGTTTTGGCCCAGCTTCCGCTGCCGGAAGGCCGTGAATATCTGGTCATCATCGCCAACGAGCGGGGCCTCGAGCGGGCTTTGGCTGCTCCCAAGGTGACCAGCGTGGGCTATCCGTTTTCTATATCCGAGACTTTTCAGGGCAAGAACGTTAATAAAACCATTGCTGAATCCTGGGAAATCGTCGCCCGGATGCGGGATGCGGCTCAGGGGCGAATGCACTTCGTGGTTCACCTCTCGATGGGCTTTGGCAACCCCTATGGCGACCCCTGGAGCCCGGATTTGCCCGTGCAGTTCGTGGGCAAGCTGCGCGAGATGGGCCTTGGGGAAATTGCCCTGGCCGACACTTACGGTGTGGCGACGGCGGAAACCATAGGGGAGACCTTGGGGGCTGTGGTAAAGGCTTTTGGCCCGGCAGATATGGGGGTACACCTGCATAGCAGGCTCGAGGGGACACTCGAGAAGGTTCAGGCCGTGCTGGATAGCGGCGTAACCTGGCTCGAGGGCGCACTCGGCGGCATCGGCGGTTGTCCCTTCGCGGGCGACGATCTAGTAGGCAATCTCGCGTCGGAGACGGTGCTTCCTTACCTCGAGAAAAGTGGCTTGGGAACGGGGGTTAGGCTCGAGGCTCTACCAGAGTTAGCCCAGCAAGCGGCCCGGCTCAAAGCCTTATACGGCTAATCCAACTTTCTGACCCGGATAAAGGAGTCGTTGGATACGTCCCAGCGAATCGTTCCGCGCTGGCTCTGTAGCACCAGCAAGGTCGAATACTCCCCGATTTCCATGTCGGTGACGGTACACCACTCGGCTTCATCGTCCTGGTGGATGTACTCGACCTGGCTGCCAATCGCGGCATCATAGGCTTTGTCCCTGGCTTCTTCCATGCTCCATTTTTGCAGGGGCAGCTCTATCGCGGTGTGGTGCAAAAAAAGCCCCTCTCCTGTTGGGAGAGGGGACGCAGACTCTGCAAGCCACTTGGGGTGAGGGGCTTTTACCCCAGCTTAGCCCGCACCAGCTCGACGATTTCGTCAATCGTATCGGCCACCGGCACGCCTGCCTCGGCAAAGGCCGCAAGCTTCGATTCTGGCGTGCCCACGTTGCCCGAGATAATCGCCCCGGCGTGGCCCATCTTCTTGCCCTTGGGCGCACTCCGCCCGCCGATAAAACCCACTACTGGCTTCTTCATGTGGGTTTTCACGTAAGCTGCCGCGTCTTCCTCGTCGCTGCCGCCGATTTCGCCGCAGACCACCACCGCCGCCGTCTCGAGGTCATTGTTGAACATCGGCAGCAGGTCTTTGAAGGTGCTGCCAATAATTGGGTCGCCGCCGATGCCAATGCACGTCGAGATGCCCAAACCCGCGTCGGAAAGGGCTTTGGCAGTTTCGTATGTCACCGTGCCCGAGCGCGAAATTAGGCCCACCTTGCCGCGCTTGAATACGCTGGCGGGCATGATGCCCAGCTTGCACTCTCCGGGGGTAATCAGGCCAGGGCAGTTGCCACCGATCAGCCGCACGTTGCCCAGGGCCTTGATTTCGGCCACGGCTTTCACCATATCCATGGTGGGAATTCCCTCGGTGATCAGCACCACCAGCGGGATACCGGCGTGGGCGGCCTCGAGCGCGGCATCGGCTGCCCCTGGCGCGGGCACGAAGATGATCGAGGCCCCCAGGGGGTGCTTGGCTGCTGCCTCTTTTACGGTGTCGTAGACCGGCACACCCAGCGTGGTCTGTCCGCCCCTGCCGGGGGTCACACCGGCGACCACCTGGGTTCCGGCTTTGATCATGGCCTCGGCGTGGAAAGCCCCTTCGCGCCCGGTGATGCCCTGAACCAATACCTGAGTATTTTTGTCTACCAGGATGCTCACTTAGCACCCCCGTTGACCATGTCCACGATGGCTTTGGCTGCGTCAATCGAGTTGGGATACATATACACCAGTTTGCCCTCCAAAAGCTTCTTGGCCTCTTCCTCAGCAGTCCCAGCCACGCGCATCGCCACCGGCTTGGTCAGAATCCCGTCCTCCATAGCCTGAATCACGCCTTTGGCCACCTCGTCGGCACGGGTAATCCCACCGAAGATGTTGATGAAAATGCCCTTCACGTCGGGGTCTTTGCAGACCACCTTGATCGCGTTGTAGACGATATCGGCCTTGGCTCCACCGCCGATGTCAAGGAAGTTGGCGGGTTTGCCGCCGGAGCGGTTGACCAAATCCAGGGTATACATCACCAATCCGGCCCCGTTGCCGATAATGCCCACCGAGCCCTCGAGCTTGACATAGGCAAAACCGTAGTTGCTGGCCTCGACCTCCAGGGGGTGCTCGGCTTCAGCTTCGCGCAGCCTCGAGAGATCGGGGTGGCGGTACAGCGCGTTATCGTCCAGCACGATTTTGGCATCGGCCGCCACCACCTCGCCCTGGGCAGTAATCACCAACGGGTTTATTTCGGCGGTGCTGGCATCAATGCCCACGTAAGCCTGGTAGAGCTGCACCAGCATGGCCGCCAGCTTGCCGAGGTTGCCTTCCATCCCGGCCTGTTTGAGGAGTTCCCTGGCCTCGAAGGCCCGCAATCCCGTGGCTGGGTTTACGGGGTACTTGATAATGGCCTCGGGCCGCGTGGCAGCCACTTCTTCGATGTCTATGCCGCCCTCTTTGGAGAGCATTAGCACCACTCGCTGGGTCACGCGGTCTAGAATCAGCCCCGCGTAGTATTCCTTGGCGATGTCTACCGCCTTGCCCACCAGCACCTTTTTGGTGATGAAGCCTTTGATATTGAGGCCGAGAATCTGGCTGGCCTTTTCACGGGCTTCCTCGGGGGTTTTGGCGAGCTTGACCCCACCCGCCTTGCCGCGCCCACCGGTGTGGACTTGGGCTTTGATAACCACGGTGTCACCGTACTCGCTGGCGATAGCTTTGGCCTCGTCGGCGGTATAGGCGACCTTCCCTGGCGGAACCGGGATACCGTAGCGGGCCAGGAGTTCTTTAGCTTGATATTCGTGCAGGTTCAAGGGAGCACCTCCAATAACGCCGGGTATTATACGGCGCTAGGCCGGGCCTGACGCTATGGGTCTCAAAATGTCGAACCTCTAGAGCTGAATACCGTGTAATGGGATGGTAATGCTCGAGGCATACCCTGCAAAGTGGGAAGTGACAGAAGTCATGGGTAGCCCAGATGACTTTTGTGAAGGGCACTCCAGAGCAACTGGGCGAGCGGAGGTAAGACCATGAAACAGAACCCTCAATGGATGTGGGGCTGGATTCTGGTGGCCTTGGGTGGTCTATTCCTGCTGCAAAACCTGGGCTTGCCCCTGGTGGGCTGGGTCTGGGGGCTGATATTTGCGGCGGGCGGGGCAATTTTTCTGGGCCTATACCAGCAAGAACATGCCCGCTGGTGGGCGCTTATTCCTGGCTTCACGCTGCTTGGCCTGGGTATCCTGATCCTGTTTGAGCCCCTGCTGGGCGACAATCTAGGAGGTGCGGTGTTTCTGGCCGCCATCGGACTGGGTTTCTTGGCGGTGTATTACGTCCGACACGACTTCTGGTGGGCTATTATTCCCAGCGGCACCCTCCTGAGTGCGGCGGTGGTGGCTGGGCAGGGCAATCAAGGAAACGCCGGTGGATTTCTTTTCTTCTTTGGCCTGACCCTGACCTTTGCTGCGGTGTATCTCATCGGGCAGCGCTGGGCGGTGTTCCCTGCTGGGGCTATGCTGGTATTGGCCCTACTGACGACCACACAGACAGCGCACACCGCCCTGACCTATCTGATTTCGCTGGGCCTGGTAGTGGCTGGGGTCTATCTGCTGCGCCGGGGTCAGACCCCTGGTAAAGGAGGAACTCATGAACACGGCTAAACGTCTGTACCGTAGCCGCAAAGAGCGCAAGATTGGCGGGGTGTGTGCGGGATTGGCCGAGTATTTCAGCTTAGACCCAACCATCGTGCGGGTGATTTTCGTGCTGGCAGCTTTGGTCTGGGGTGGGGGCTTGTTGCTTTACCTGATCCTGATGTTCGTAGTACCCGAAGCCCCTATTGAGGAGAAAGCCCAGCCGGATGGGAGCGCCTAGCGTGAGCTCCACCCCAAAGCTACCGCAGCCGCACCGACCTAGAGATTAGCGGGGTGTGTGCGGGCATTGCTAAATACTTCGGCCTCGAGGCCATCTGGGTGCGGCTTACCGCCAGGGCCAGGGCCACTACGAGAGCGAGAATTACGCCACCGCCGAAAACCGCATAGACCTCGAGGTACAAGGCGGGGTAGGGCGGGTACAAATCCAGTGCTAAGAACATATCGCCCAAAGCGCGACCCGCGATAGGTTTTTAGCTTTCGGCTTTAGGCCAAATTCATCTACCGGGCTTCACTCTTGCGCATCGTTGGCAGGTCTAAATCGGTCTGCACTTTGCCAAACAGCAAGCGTCCAATCTGGGTCTGGATGGCCTGGGTAATTACTACCCCAACCTCTTTGCCTTTGAAGGGCAGGGCATCGTCTACGACGATCATGGTGCCATCCTCGAGGTAGCCCACCCCTTGCCCTGGCTCTTTGCCCTCTTTGACGATGGTGATACTCAGTTGATCACCCTGCTGCAACGGGGTGCGCAGTACCGAGGCCAGGGCCTGTATGGAGAGGGTCTTGACCCCGTAGATGCGCGAGAGTTGGGCCAGGGCGTGGTCGTTAGTGACCAGGGCTGCACCCATTTTTTTGGCTTCGGAGAGAATCTGGTCGTCCACCGGGTCATCGGTTTCCACCGTTTCCAGCACCTCCAGGCCCACGGTCAGCTTGAGGCGCTCGAGGGTGTCGAGGCCGCGCCGTCCCTTAGCCCGTTTTTGTTGGTCGGAAGAATCTGAGAACATCTGAAGCTCGCGCAAAGCTTGGCGGGGAGCGAACAGCGGCCCTTCCAGAAAACCCATCTCGGCCACATCGCCGATGCGCCCGTCAATCAAAACTGAGGTGTCGAGCACCTTGCCCCCTTTGAGCTTGGGGGCGACAGGCGGGGCGGGGCGCACCAGCCGAAAGTAGTCGCGGTTGACCACCGCGAAGGCTGATAGCGACATTACCAGCACCGCGGCAATAATTAGCGAATGGATCGGCAAAAATCCCGGAATCTGGTTGAGCAAGTTGGTCAGCAGCACCGAGAGCAGCAATCCCAGCCCGGAAGCAATGGTGACAGCTACCCCGACCTCGGGGGGTAGTTTCTTGAGCCAACCTTGGGTGTTTTCCCAGCGACCCTCGAGCCAGTGGGCCAGCCGAGGAACCAGCAAAAAGCCCACCAACAAGCCTACGAGTCCAAGGTAGAGCCGGTTCAGGCTGGTCAGATTGCCAATGCCCCCACCGGTCATCCAGCCTGTAGCCTCGAAAACTATCCCCAAGCGGTAGCCGAGCAGGGCAAACAGAGCATAAAGCACCAGCCGCAGCAGGTTCATAGCAGTTTCTCCAGGGCTTTCTCGAGGCTCCTGAACTCCGGTGGATGCACCAGCCGAGAAAACCCGGCTCGTTTGCCCTCGCGCAGGCGGCGCTCGAGACCCTCCACGCTGCGCAGCTCTCCCGCCAGACCAACTTCACCCACCGCAGCTACCGTATCGGGAATGGGTTTGCCCATCACCGCAGAATACACTGCCAGACCAATGGCCAAATCCAACCCTGGGTCGAAAACCCTCAAGCCCCCCGCCAGGTTGACATAGACATCGAGGTTGCCCAGTTGCAACCCTAAGCGACGCTCGAGTACCGCCAGCACTACGTCCACGCGTCGACTATCCAGCCCCTGCGAAACCCGTCTGGGAGCAGGGAAAGGGGTCTTGGCGGCCAGAGCTTGAACTTCCAGGGCCAAGGCCCGCTCGCCCGAGAGCGTGAGTGCCACCACCGAACCCGGAGCCCCCACGGGCCGCTCGGCCAGGAAGGCCGCCGAGGGATTGGCAACTTCCTCCATGCCCTCGTTGAGCATTATGAACACACCTATCTCGCCCACCGGCCCAAAGCGGTTTTTAGCGCTCCTGAGGACACGAAAGTTTCCGGCAGTCTCCAAATAGAGCGTGCAGTCCACCACGTGCTCGATAACTTTCGGCCCCGCCACAATGCCTTCCTTGGTGACGTGACCGACCAGCACCGTCGTAACCTGATGGTTTTTGGAGAAGCGCGTCAGGGCCGAAGTGGAGTCACGCACTGCTACCAACGAACCGGCTGGCGAGACGGTTTGCAGGGTTTGCACCGAGTCCACCACCAGAAAATCCGGCGGAGAAGCCTCGAGGGTTGCCAGCATGGCCTCGAGCTGGGTTTCCCGCAGCAGCTCGAGTTGGCCCGAAACCCCCAGCCGCTCGGCCCGCAGGCGAATCTGACCAGGGGATTCTTCGCCCGCCAGGTAGACCACGCGCTTACCCTGCTGGAGCATCTGGTGGGCCACTTGCAGCAGAATCGTGCTCTTGCCCACTCCGGGTTCTCCGCCCAAGAGGAGCACCTCACCCGGAACGAAGCCCCCACCCAATACCCGGTCTAGCTCGTTAATACCACTGCTGAAGCGGACTTCACCGCCCGCCGGAACTTGGGCCAGCTTGGTGATGGCTTCTAAGTTGGGCTGCACCCGGACTGCCGTGCGCAAGCCACCGGAAGCTGTCCGAACGCTAGAAACCGCCGGGGCTTCTTCCTTGAAGCTGTCCCAGGCCCCACAGTTGGGACAACGGCCCAGAGCCTTGACCGACTTATAACCGCATTCGGTGCAGCGATATTGAACCGATATCCTAGCCATAGATGCCCTGTCGAAAGTCGAAGGCCGAAGGTTCGAGGTCGGATTGACCAGTGACCTTCGACCTTAGACCTTGAACCTTAGACAAGCGAGACTTCTTCCTCCTCGAAGGCAATCTCGCCGTCCTTGAGCGTGACGAAAAGGGTACGGCCTGGATGCGAGAGCAGCTCGAGCGAGAGCGGGTCTTCGATTTTTTCGCGGATGAGGTTGCGCAGGATGCGGGTGCTGCCTTGTTTGGGAGCGGAGTCTACCAGCCAGGCGGCCAGAACTGGGTCGAAGCGCACGGGCTTCTCGCGGCTTTCCAGTTCCTTAGCCATGTCCTCGAGCATAATTTGCGTAACCTGTACCAACTCCGCTTCTGAGAGGTTGCGAAAGCGAATCACCTCGTCCAGACGGTCGAGAAACTCCGGCGTGAACATAGCCTTGAGGGGGCTCTCGGTGTCTACCTCGCGGTCAATGAAGCCGATGCCCGGCCCCACGTTGAAACCGGTGTTGGAGGTCATGATCAGGATTACCCGGCGGAAATCCACCGTGCGGCCCAGACCGTCGGTCAGGCGACCTTCATCCAGCACTTGCAGGAAAGTGTTGTAGATATCGGGGTGAGCCTTCTCGATTTCGTCCAGGAGCACCACCGCGAAAGGCTGGCGGCGCACGGCTTCAGTCAAACGTCCCCCCTGCTCGTAGCCCACATAGCCTGGAGGGGCACCAATCAGCTTGGAGATGCTGTGGGGTTCCTGAAACTCGCTCATGTCGAAGCGAATCAGGGCGCGTTCGCTGCCGAAAAGAACTTCCGAGAGTGCCCTGGCGAGGTGGGTTTTGCCCACACCCGACGAGCCCACAAAAAGGAAGCTGGCTGAAACGCGGGTGCGTCCACCCAGCCCCACCCGGCTGCGGCGCAGGGCTGCGGCCAGGGCCTCGACAGCCTCGTTTTGACCAATCACCCGGCGCTTGAGTTCGGGCTCGAGGGCCGAGAGCTTGCTGTCGTCCTTATCGTCTACGTATACGCCACCCCAACTGTCCACCACGCTCTCGATATCTTCGCGGCTGACCAATGGCGTACCTTCGTCGTCCATCGCCACCGGCAGGCCCAGCGAGTCGTTGAGGCGCACCCGGCTGGCAGCTTCATCAATAAGGTCTATGGCCTTGTCGGGGAAGTTGCGCCCCGGCAGGCTGCGAATCCCGATTTTGACCGACATCCCGAGAATTTCGTCGGGGATGACCACCCCGTGGTGAGCCTCGTAGCGTGGACGCAAGCCTTTGAGAATCTCCAAGGTTTCGTCGGGGGAGGGCTCGAGCACAATCACCGGCTGGAAGCGGCGCTCGAGGGCCGCATCTTTTTCGATGTAGCGATGGTATTCGCCCGTAGTGGTCGCGCCAATTACCTGAATCTCACCCCGGCTGAGGGGCGGCTTGAGGATATTGGCGGCATCGAGGGTGCCTTCGGCCCCGCCTGCCCCAATCAGGGTATGCAATTCGTCAATAAAAGCCACCACTTTGGCGTTTTTGAGTTCCTCGATAATCTGCCGCAGGCGCTCTTCAAACTCGCCACGATACTTGGTTCCGGCCACCACGCCTGCCAGATCTACCGAGACGATGCGGGCTCCCCGCAGCACCGGTGGCACCCGACCCTCGACAATAGCCTGAGCCAACCCTTCCACGATGGCAGTCTTGCCCACGCCGGGGTCGCCGACCAAAACCGGATTATTCTTGGTGCGCCGGGCCAAAATCTGGATGACCCGGTTGATCTCTTCGTTGCGCCCGATTACTGGGTCGAGCTTGCCTTCCCTGGCCTCTCGGGTCAGATCGCGCCCATATTCATCGAGGAATGGCGTTGCCACGGCCTTCTCCTTGCTGGTTTCACCCGCTTGGGAAAGCACCCTCCAGCGGATGGTGTCTACATCCTTGGCGTAGTGGGTCATGATGCGATAGGCAATGCCGTCGCCCTCGCGGATGATACCCAGCAGAATGTGTTCGGTTCCGATAACTTGGCTGGACATATTGCGGGCTTCGGCCCCGGCGAGTTCCATCACCCGCCGCGCTCTGGGCGTAATTGCAGGCGGCTCGCCGGTGCGCGAGCCTTCGCCGCGCCCGACCAGCTCCTCGACCATCCGACGCATGGCCTCAAGGCTGGCCCCATACTCCATCAGGATGCGGGCCGCCGTGCCGCCCTCGCGCATCAAGCCCAGCAGCAGGTGCTCCGGCCCAATCATGCTGTGCCCGAGGCGGCTGCCCTCCTCGCGGGCATAATGGAACACCAGCCGGGCACGGTCGTCGTAGCGGTTCAAGACAGGCCCCCTTTATATATCTGATATAAGTGCAGAGACTTAGGCATTTCTTCCTCAATAATACAGTATGACCCGAGTTTTTTAGGTGTTTGCGCCACACCTTACCAAGAACGGGTGTGACCGATTACCGCAATCTAAAGCGAATCTCAGTGTTACGGCGAAACCTGAACTCTCCACAGGGGCTTTTCTGACAGGCATTTGAGGGCTCCTTTCTTAGTTATACGCAGTTCGTGAGGGAGGTGGATGCTAATAGGATTCTCAGCAATGCAGGCGCGGAAATTCGGCTCGAGCGAACGTTTCTTGTCCAAAACTAATGTGGAAGTTTTCGGGAATGTGGCTCGAAGGCAGTGGGACGGCGAAGTGAGGTAGATTGGCTAGTTCAGACGGCTATAGATTACATCCAGCGCCACTTCTAAACCCACACAAGGCAGCCGTAATATGCCACCTGCCTCGAGCCGTTCGCAGTGCCACCCATCTCCCGTTCTGCGGTAGATTTCAGCTCTGGAGGTTTCCTGCTCGAGCAGTACATAGGCTTGCAGAGACTCGAGGGTCTGATAATTCAGCCATTTTTCACCCCGGTCAATATCCGCTGTCCCCTTCAACAAAACCTCAACCACGACACAGGGCCACTTGACCATGCGGGAATCGTCTTCGTTTTCGCAGTAAATCATCACGTCAGGGTAGTAAGTTTCGCCGTTCGCCCAGACCAAAGTATCGGCGATGGCGACCAGGCAGGAAGTACCTTCACTGGCCGCCTCTAGCTGTGTCCCCAGCCGAACGGCGATGCGGTTGTGCCGCCGGGTTCCGCCCGCCATTAGGAAGATTTGCCCGTCCACGAACTCGTGCTTCTCGCGGGAGGAGAACTCGAACTCGAGGAACTGCTCGAGGGAGACCTCGGTTTTGATGGGGGGCAGGGGGCGCGGCATGAGTCTATTATTGACGATTCGCTGAGCCTTGCGCCAAGATAGTGAATGCGTTGATTCGCAGGAGTACCCTGGCGTTCAGCTTCAGCGTAGGGCCATAGGCCCCCGGCTATGCCGGTGCTACAGCGAGTTTGGGACGGTGTGAGCCAAGCGGTCAGAGCCGGGGGAAAGGCAGCGGAGAAAGCCGAACGCTAAACGCCAGACGCAAAACGCCAAAGGCAGGCAGCGTGAGGCCAACGCACTCTAAAGGTGCTAGGCGGGTTCACCCGCTTAGAACTGGGGTGGAACCGCGAATGACCTCATTCGTCCCCAGGCAGACGCGCTGCCGGGGGCGTTTTCTTTTATCTCCACGGCAGCCGAAGTTAGCGTAAAACGTAAGACGTTTAGCGTGACTGAAAGGAGCAAACCATGCCTGCTGAGACAATGGATGAACTGGTTTCTTTGGCTAAGCGCCGGGGCTTTATTTTTCCCGGCTCTGACATCTACGGCGGCCTGCAAGGAACCTATGATTACGGCCCGCTCGGGGTCGAACTCAAGAACAACCTCAAGGCGGCCTGGTGGCGGGCCAACATCTACGAGCGCGACGATATGGAAGGGCTGGATTCGGCGCTCCTGACGCATCGCTTGGTACTGCGCTATTC
>JADEYI010001399.1_pt1 | contig 18616 bp, 16 predicted proteins | sample 8542331 | NCBI WGS metagenome assembly JADEYI01 (sample SAMN16510988, study PRJNA670497) | mine drainage metagenome | isolation source: biofilm near Copperflume 1 | place: Germany: Marsberg coppermine Kilianstollen | collected 2018-02
AAGAGAACACCACAATCTTTGTTTTGTCAACACTGATGACCATTCCCGTGTGTTCCCGTGGATGCAATTCATAATACCCCATTCAAAGGGTCACTTTTAGGGTAAATGCTTGTGGCCCAGGTGTAAGAGGCAACTTTTCAGGCATGCCACTTGTACGCAGCCTTCGCAACATCGGGCAGTGTGATCGAAAATATTACTGTTGAGTTCTCGAGAAGGTGGCGGGGTTGGGAGAACAGGGAGAACGGGGCAGGGCAGACCGCTGCAGTACGACAGTAGCTCCTCGTTGAACTGGAAGGAGGGTCCAGACATTGCAATGGCTGCAGGCCTCAAGCGGATACCCAGCTTCTCGGGGCGACCAGGATTCCCCAACGGTCTGCAGGTGGGGCGGGCGTGCTGTCAGAGCTGCTGTCAGCGGAGCAGGGAGCTGGATAAAGTATGGAATTTGAGTAGCTGTGCATCTGGGCGTAGGTGTTGGTTGTGGACGGGGACACCAGCAGCAGCCAGTGCTTGCGGCAGAAGCTGGAGGAGCTGGCATATGAAGGTGATTTGGCGACTCTCAGCGCTTGAACAATGCAATTGGGATTGTTTAACGGCAGTATGAAGAGGTTGAGCAGCTACCCGACTGCCGCCGGAGGAATATCTCTGTTCCATCGCGTGCGAAAGTTGCCGTGCTGAATTTGACCGGCCCAATCGATTGCCAGCGGGCATTGGTATCTATTGGCAGTCCCTTGCTGGGGGTAAAAAGCCTGCAGGGCGAGGCTGGTGACTGCTGGTCAGCTAACCATCTCCGGTTTGCTTGCTCGCAGTCAGCTGCTGCTCGTCCGGATCTGACGCTTCGGCGCTCCTGCGCAAGGAGGACTCCAGCTACGACATTCTCCTAGTCGAGGTGCGCGGTGTACTCCCGCTGGCACTTTAAAAATTCCTCGGCCAAGGATGAGGGCGTGTGCCAGCAGGGTCGTGATAGATCTCTCGTTGGTCTGGGCGCGTCGTCTTGGGGTGACAGCTCTCTGAGATGGATTTTGGGTTGAAAGGTGGTGCCTTTTGCGCCATTTCAGCCCGCTACGCCAGCCAAGGAAGAGTTTAGTTTGCCAGGGCTCTCCGAGTGTCCCCGCTGGCCCGGAATCGGCATAGCATCGGAGGACAAGGAATCGTGGATCAGTACGCGTACTTCTGAAATACTGCTTACTTTGCAACAATTCGGGTCGGCTGCCTGGAACGCAGCCCTGGATGTGTCGTAAGATTGGGCAAGCGTTTCGAGCAGAGCTTCCCAGACAGGATGACTGCCGATCCGTAGTATTTCAGCGTCGATCGGATGTCAGCTGGCGCCGCGTACAAATTTATGGCGCTAGAAATGCAATATGCGCGGTGCGCGTTTCTTTTGGGGCAGGGAATAGGGACGGGCGGAGGTTCGTAATGGTCCCATTGGTCAGCTGCTGTTGGGGCTGATGCTGACTCGTCAGGAGCTGGACAAGCTCACAGCAAGCTCTAAATTTCTACTCCAATGTTCAGCAGGCTGGGCTGACGGGCCGTATGCTGGCAAATGCAGGCCAAAGCTCTGGCAAAGGATGCTACTGATGGAGGCAGTCTCAGAGATTCTGCAGCGCACCTGCCGCTGGTCCTCATGTCAGAAAAGAGCAGCAGCACAGACGCTGTATGGCGAGGCATAGAGCTCGGGGCAGCGGACGTTCTGGAGAAGCCGCTGTCCTCCTTGAAGCTGCGCAACATCTGGCAACATGTCGTGCGCAAGGTACTTGTTTTTTGACAGGTTTTCTCCGGTACACAGCACTTCATACACGTTTACTTTATCAGGCATCCCGTATCTCCCTCTCAGTGAGCTCAATTGCAATTGTTGCAAATGATCGACGCCTTAAGGCGCAACATAGCTGGGTTGCCGTGTTCGTTAGGCATGCCATTGTAGCGGGAGCTCCTTTGCAGATCCATGACAGGCAGGTGGGATATTTTGCAGATGATGAGCTCGTCCCAGGACAGCAGCAGGGAGGCGGTGCCCTGCAAGACGGAGCCGAAGAGCAAGGGCAAAGGCGTGTCAGCGCCCTCCAGCCCTCGCACTCCCTCCCCTGCAGCCTCCCTCCTCACCATCAGCAGCGGCACGATGACAGAGAAGAGCTGCAAGGGCGGCGGTGATGAGGCCTCCTTCTCAGGTGCTTACCTGCCCTTTGAATCTGATTAGTCCTGCTGCACATGGTCCGCCTTCACCCAGACGCTCATGGCATCTTATGCAGCCCTTCTAGATATTAAATCATGTCCTGTCCGGCGTGTGAAGAGTTGTGGGTGTATCCTGGCCATTGGGAGTTTGGGTACAGGAGTTTATTGCTTTGTATTGGCTTAAGTAATATTGGATACAGGTGTGGGAGATGTGAAGATGTCCTGCTCGGCAGAGGCGCCGGAGCCCTGCGATTCGCGCGCGACCGCTGAGTCACCCGCCAGCACGCAGACCAAGGTCACGTTCCCGGGGTGCTTGAATAGTGGCGGCACGGTGCTCGCGGCTAGCAAGAATTGCAGCCGTAAGAGAAAGGTGGGCAGCAATGCTACACGTCCGCTCAGTGTGACCGCCCTGCAAAAGTGTTGTGGATTTCTTGGCTTGGCAGAGCTTTTTACCCTGAGCTTTGGCCAGCTGGAGGATGGCCACAACGGCTTAGCATGGAATTTGCTGTATGGCCAGAAGCGCGCAACAAATCAAAGGCTCTCCTGCCCTGGCTCTTCGCCCGCTCAAGGCGGAAAGGATGTACCAAAAATCACTTGTGCGAGGTGATGGAGTTGGCAGCTTACAAAGTGGGTGATGCTGCTTCAGGCAAAGGCGCCGGACACTCCTGCATCGGTGGCGAGCCGGCCGCCTCTGGCCATCAGGCCCCCCGCATGGGCCTCCCCATTCGGTCCCCCCCACCAGGGCAACACCCATGTCGTCGGCATGGCCCCACCACAGTGCTATATGCAGGTGGGACATCAGTTCGTACTCCTACCTGATGCAAAGCGAGTTCATCAAAGCAAGGGCCTGTCATGCAGCGCTAATTCATGCATTAGGCACAGGGCACAGGGAGAGGCAATTGCAATCTGTACCCTACTGGGCAAGGATTGTTCTCACATGCCTTGTCGTCCTCGTCATATGTTTGCTGTCGATCCAGGCTGTTGTGTAATTCTGGCCCTAAAATGCGAATGTGCGGTCCTGGATAGCTACTTCTCTCGGGAGGCTGCAGCCCGGGAAATTTCAACAATACGGGGTAGTGACCGTCTAACTTTTGTGACACAGGGGGTTGACCCCACGAACGGGTGCGTATGGGGCACGCCAGCAGCGGGCGTCAGCCAAGCGCCAGCCTACATGAACGGCTGGGGCTTCTCGCCGCAGCCAATGCTTTCCGGCAGCTTCTTGCAGCATCCCTCCACCAGCGACCTGCACAAGTGCCCCAGCGTGGTGAGCTTGCCGACTACCAGCTCTGCTCTTGTCTCGCTTCAATTCAAGCTGAAACGCTTCAGCAGCAGGGTCCTTTCAGGGCGACGTCCCATGTCAATATCCTCATGTCAAGCTTACAGCCAAGGGTTTTGCATATCCTGCAGCAGCAGCCAGCTAGGCGCGGGTCCTTTGAAAATGCTTCCTAATACCCCTGCTCATATGCTCACGCGCATTGTTCCAAAGGCAACTGGCACGTTTGCAAAGACCTGATCGGCCGGTATATCTGCTACCACAGGGTGCCAGCAGCCTGGCAAGCAGCCTGGACAGCAGCCTGACGCTGTGCGGCTTTGGCGCGGACCTGCCTGACGACGATCTCCTGTTGGAGGACGTGCTTCTGCCGGACGAGGATCTTCTGGACTTGGCCCCAGATGAGCCCGCCACCATGAAGGCCCCCGAGCAGCCGCCCATTGGCCTCAAGCTCAAGAAGTCCGCTTCACTCATCGACCTCATCAATGCGCAGCTGTCCGCTGCCACCGCCTGAGTGGGTCCAGCCTAGAGCGTGCGGATCCACCCCTGCGAAGAGTGGGTCCATCCCGAGGGTGTGGGTCAACCCCGGCGCTGAGTGGGTCCATCCTGGCGGCAGCTGAGTGGGTCCATCCTGGCGGCAGCGGCGCACCTTGGTGGCCGTGCATGCGTTCACAAGAGCGGAGAAGACAGGAAAAGTTCTATCCACACACCGCAGTGTTTCAGCGCTGAAATCTGCCTGCCGCGCAGAGGTAGCAGGACCAATTTTGTGCCCCACTGAGCGGCAGCAAAGCATCATTCAGAGGTGCCCATCGTCAGCCATCTAATGCCGGAGGGTCTTTCAAGAGAGAGCAAGGGGTGGGACTTAGGCTGGAGTGGGTCCAGTATCTATCTTGTGACAAGGACAAAAATATTGGGCATTCCGCTACAGAACACATCTACAGCTGTGGGCCATTGCGGCTGCACCCGTCTCTGTCCTGTCATAAGTGATTTACGTGGGAAAGAGAGGGCCTTCCTTCTAAGGCCTCAAAACCCGGAGGGGTTGATTTTTGGGCGAGGGAGTCGAGAGGGTCTGGTGTGTGCGGGCAGCTGGGTCCTAGGGGGATTACTAGGTTGGTACGGGGGTTGGGAAACTTGCCAGGGGATGCCTAAGGTGGCAGTGGTTATGTGATGGTGGCTCTTCTGCAGCAAGCCGTGTCCAGCAGCAATTTTGTCTCCTCTCGCTTTTCTTCGAGTGAGTCTGTGGGGGATCCGTTTTCTTAAAGAGGGGGGGTGTCTTTCAGCCGCGCGGCAAAGGCACAAAAGTGCGAGTCTCAAAGGGCGTATTTCGCCGGCCAGTGTGCGGCGAATTCATCGCTAGCCTTCCACAGTGTGATATGCGCTGATTTAGCTCATGGAAAAGACAGACCCTAACCGGCCTCTGGTATTGGGGCGAATTACCTCGGGGCTTGACCCCTAGCCTAGCATCACCGGCCGGACGGACCCAAAACCAAAATTGAAATTCACAGGGCGTGCCTGGTCCACATTGCGTGCCCTGGGCTTGCAAATTGTTTTTTCTGTGTGCGCACTATCAAATCGCCACCTTGGTAGTACTTGTGGGTTCCCCCCATAATCTTGGGGGTCCCAGTCGTGGCTTATTTGGACCTCACTCATTGGACCCCAGCAAATGCGCTGCCGCAGGCTGGGTAAGAGAGTGTTTGTGGTCCCATTCTTTTATTGAAGGTCTGCTCATCGGTGGGTGAGTGGCAGGTCGAACAGTCTGCATGTGTTTGCGGCACCAGAGAGCATGCTCTCGACAGCCGCTGGCAGTATTGAGCTTATTCAAGCAATTTTTGTCCCAAGTGATATCATGCGCTGATGAAAACTTCAAGCACCGGCAGAGTTCTGGGGTGAGAGACCGCTGCATTCCCTGTGAAGGGACAACTAGACTCAAGGAGTGAGGATCCGTTTTTGCAGACGAGCGGTGTGTTGAAAGGGGTGAAAAGCCCCCAAATTGATGTTGAGATACTTCAGAAGGGACTCGAGTTACCGGGGTTTGATTGAGAAGAGACGCCGAGAAGCAAAAAGTTGTATAGAAGGGAGACAAACAGCTCTGCAGCTGTGCAAGATGAGATGACAGGGCCGGGCCAGAGGCTCTTGAGAGGCAAGACACGTGGGAGAGAGAGGGAACCTGTGTGTTGAGACTGCTCTTGTACACTGCCCAGAACTTACACCTAAATTCAAGATGCAACGCTACAGGGTGTTCGCCATGACGCGCGCGTCAAGAGCTGAACACCGGAGGGTGGGCACTGCACAGAGCTTTCTTTGAGCACATTTTGGTTTTTACTCTGGATGGTGGCCTGGATTTGCGTTGGATACTGTGTGGTCAACTCAAAGCAGTGTGTGCAAGCTGAGTACCCATGCTTATGTGCGGTGATGAGGCCGCTGCCATGACCTTGCCCTGGTGTTTGCCGTGAGCTGCAAACATGATGTCAGATATGCAATTGAGTAGACCGTGTGAAATCCCTGATCTGGCTGTTGTTCGGACACTGTATGTCTGCATAGTGCTGTTCTGACAGTACATGCATTATCATGATCTGATCACCTCTGATGGCAGTGTGCCTGTCATGATCACCGAGTCCATTGGCATGCATGCAAGGTGTTTCTGTGGCGCCCGTTCATATCTTGCTCGCTCTCTTCATTTGTACTGATCACAACTGTTCCACTCACTACAGCTCTTCCATCACCTAAACAGTCCCTCATCATGAACATGATGTGCATTAAAATTTTGCCAACTCGAAGCCAACCGTTGTTGACACACAAAGTTGTGCACAAAGCTCTACTCTGAAGACCGCCCGCGCCGCGCAGCTTGAGAGTGCACTGCCCACGTGACCAAGAATAGCACTACCCATCTCTACGAGCAAAGGTAGATAGCCCGACCTAGAGAGATGTCGACATGATGCTTTTTGGACCACAAATTTGGCAACAAAAAAATCATTCTTGGCATGTGCCTACCTGGTGCATCTGGAAGCTACCTGCCACAGGACATTTCTTTGCTTTATAGACAATCTTGATGTCTCCATATAGTTAATTCACAGTCACTCAGTGTCACAGTCACTGACTGTCACTGTGAACGGATAAGCGCTTATGGATATGAATATATTTTATTTAAGCGCTTGAAAACGCTAGCACTATATGAATGTCAGAATTAGTGGGCTTCCTTCAGGTATGCAGACATCAAGGCAGAGCGGACGTTCGCCAGATAGAAACAGGGCATGCCTCGCAAGCGTACGTCATGCAACAACTATCTGCCGTATCGATCCCCCGGCCCAGCAGCACTAAATGATCATATTGCAGACATGCATGCAAGTGTGGCTTGATGAGTACCGTATTAGGGCCCCAGTCACAGACAGCATTAAACATATCTGGGAAATGCTGAACGATATTAATTGTCAGACACCACAGAGAATTGTCCAGTCTGTGAGCTGCCCGGAAGATCTGAAGCAGCTTTCTTAAATTGGATTACAAGAGCATGACATGCAGTGCCCTGCAATTACAAAACTTGTAATGGACTCCAACACATGATCCCTTAATGACAATGGGAACTGGCAATTGCTTCAAAGCCTCTCATACTAGGTAGTACCTAAGAATCTCAGCAGCATGCAGCACAAAACAATAACAGTCTTTGGTCCTCTCAGAAAGATGTCACCACCCGGATACTCTGTCCACCTCTCCACTCCAGGCACCAGGGAGCCAACAGGGAAGACCAGGGCCTTTGTCACAGCGACTACCATGTGCCCTACCAAAAAAATCCCATGCAGGCAAGCCAGCAATATTCCCGTCCGCCGTTCAATCGCGCAGGAGCACAACAGTGCGCTGCCAGATCAAGGTGAGGCCCTATCACACAGCAGTGGCAGCACAGACGCGCAGGTCAGAACTGCTGTCCACACAAGCCGTGGATGCATTCCCACGCGTCACAGCGCACCACAACCACCCAAAAGGGCTTCCGCTGCGCTCAGAGCACAGCAAAATCGCCTGATACGGCTCCTGCCGCGCTCAGTAGCAGGGGATGGGCGCGGAAGACTCGACGCCGTCGGCGCCGGCGGCCACGGTCTTGCCGATGAAGAGCTGCATGAGCTCGGCGGCAAATCGCTCGAGCACGGGCAGGCGCTGCAGGTTCTTGAGCACGGCGGGCGCGTCGGACTGGCCGATGGCAATCAGCTTCCTGTTGAGCACGATCAGCTTCTCCATGTGGTCCCAGAACTCGGGCGTCTCGCAGTCCGGCACCTCCGGGAAGATGCGCGCGGTCGTCTTGTTGGTCTCGATGATCACGTGCCTGCGCGGCAGCGGCACATTGGTTCCAAGTCCCAACTGTTGATTGTGACAGCCTCCGCGACAAGCTCCATGGCAATGCACAACAGAACTGGTAAATCAATGCTTGCGCTGACACTGCAGCAATGCAGAACTATACTGCTGACTTGACTGGACATCTGCACAGCATGCTCAGCTACTGTATTGCTGTTACAAGGATGGACAAGCTGACAGCCTCTGCGATGCGTAAGAGGGAAGATGAACCAATGCTTGCACTGACATATGCAGCACTGAGGTCAGCCAGTTCACTCCTCAGTACCAATTCAAGAGGCTAGCTGGCTCAGCTGTGGTTTTGTCAAGGCAACGTTGCAGGGCATGCGAGACTGCAAAGAGAGCGGGCGCAGCAAAGGCACAGGGCGGTGCAAAGAGAAAAAACAGAGGCGGGCACCTGTTGAACTGGGTGGTGTTGAGGCCGAGGGACTCGTAGAAGGCGGATCGCTGGTGGTCGTTCAGGTACATGGTCACGTACACCGACAGGCAGAAGAAGCGGCTCCACAGCTTTGACGTCCAGCCGTCCAGGAACTGTGACATGCACACACCACCCGCTGTCAGCAACTTTACACGCAACACAGGGCAGATTTTTGACTCTGCGCCCACAGGACATCTGAGTGCTGACACCATAGTGGCAAATGATTGCTGCTAGGTTGCTGACAGTGCAGAAAATCGACGGCTGTGGCATGCCAGCTCACAGCCCACGATGACAAGAGATGAGCCAGCTGTTCTGTAGAGCACAGGCTGCTCCGGGGATACACAAGGCTGGTAAGGAGCAAACAGGATGTAATCCCCCTTGGGAGTCGGGCCCTTTTCAAAGGTTAACGAGCATAAGGGCATCAAAGTATACACCTGGGGCTGCGACTTGAGGATGGCTGAGAAGAAGTCGCCGTGGCGGTTCTCGTCCTGGCACCAGTTCTCAAAGTACTCGAAGAGCGGGTACAGCTGATTGTCCGGGTTGCGCTGCAGGTGCCTGTAGATGCTGATGTACCTCCAGTAGCCGATCTGCGCAGTATCATGCATTGTTTGAGTCATTTTGCAGCATCCCAGCTTCTCGTTTCACCTTCGTCTGGTCTGCCAAGGTGACCCAATAGCTTGGAGACTCTGCAGAATAGGTCTGCGCATGGCTGCAATCCTTTCAAGCGGGGGACAGACGGAAATGAGCACCAAAATGTTGCAGCCTTGCTGGAGACATGTTCAGCTGATGCAACAGGCGAGTTCAGTAAATATCACACGGTCTGCAGCAGATGACAAGCGCCGAGCGCGAAGATAGAAAGCTGACGGACCTTCTCTGAGAGGTAGGTGGCGTAGAAGATGTACTGCGGCCGGAAGAAGGTGTACTTCCTGTTCTTTGTGAGGAAGCCCAGGTCCAGGGCCAGGTTGAAGTCAGACATGGCCTTGTTCAGGAAGCCCGCGTGCCTCGCCTCGTCCCGTGACATGAGCGTGAAGATCTCCGCCACTGCGGATGTGCATATTTCGAGCAATTAGCCTCACCACAGACAATTTCCAGGACAACTGATAACAATGATAGGAGCAGTCACACTGTGCAGGATAGGATAAGCCCGTTGTGTGCATGGTTCTGGAGCTGTCTGGCTTAAGCATTATTGCATGTCATAGAACTGCAGGTAGATGTTTCGACAATCTATCAGGTATGGTCAGGATATTACTGAAGCTTTTGGGCACAGATCGTTTCCTACTAGCCAAATGAAGACAAAGGCTGGACAAAGAAGCTGCTCACCCACGGGGTTGGTCTTCTTCAGACGCCTTCCAAGCTCCTTGTAGAGCAAGAAGCCCGAGAACTCTGCTGTGCATGACCGCTCCAGAAACTCGATGAATATCTTGCGAGCTGGGCCTGTGATGTTGTCTGCTGCCTTTTTGAAGGTCTCATTCCTGACGAAATGGGTCTGGTTGTAGTCTGTCCTGAACTCTGACAGCATGGCATCGAACTCATCCATCTCCAGGGTGGGATTCTTCTCCAGGCTGAAGAGCTCCTCCATCTCGTCGAAGTCTGTTGTGTAGAAACGGGGCGTGAGCACTGTCTCGTCGGCTGCCTCTTTGATGCCCTTCCGCATCTGCTTGAATCCTAGCGCCGCATCACCGGAGGTGGACGCAACCTGAGCAGCGGCACGCGCAGGCACTGCACGGAATGCAGCCTTGCTGGGCCGCACGCTCTGCCGAAGGCTGACCCGACCGCCCAGCAGGCTGCTCGCGAAGCCCGAGGCTGCCATGGTGCTCGCTCTGCTATTATCTATCTGATCACAGGAGAGCTCCCCACAGATCTTCTGCCGCTGGCTGCCTGTAAGCCTCAGATAGCTAAGATTCATTGACCTGCAGCGGGGGGTCCCGAGTGCCACAACAGTGCCGAGATCTAATTCCTATCCTCGGGGGGACCGCTGGGTGCACTTTCCAGCATGGAGCCCCCATCTGCAGCATGGTGGAATTTTTGATGGAGACTTGCAATATCCATCTGGTGCAGATCAATCTGCTGCCAATGCATGTAGTGTTCGACAGTCTTTGATTGCATGTGCTCCGCTGAAAGTGGACCCGGGCCTGCAGCGGCGCGCTTTGAGGGTGCTTCCGCAAGTCCTGCCGGGAGGTTTAGATGAAATTTTGGATCCCAACAGCATTGAAGTGAGTTTTGATGGCGCAGGATTTCTGAAGGAGTTGAGCTGCAATGGGTTGTTCGAGGTTCCATTCTGCATGCTTGAGGTTGGGCAGTCAAGAACATCATAATCATTTCGGAAATTCCTCACAAATTTCTTGCCATCGCTATATCCAAATTGTAACAGTACATTCATATGCGTTTGGTACTCTCTGAGATTTCTGGGAAGAATAGGCTTGTCAGATGATCGGGTTCTCATAAAGACTGCCTTATTTTACACGTTGATCAACTCTCCTGTTCAACTTTTGAACAGGAACCCCTTTCGTAGTGTCCTTGATATCAATGCCAACAGAGATTCAAGAAGCTGACAAAAATATACAACAACATTCTGGAGGAAAGACAGTCCACCGCACATGAGAAACTGGACAAGAAGTATTCCAAGATATACTAAGATTGTGAATTTGTGACCACTTCTCTGCCCATTATCCGCGTACAGGGCCATGAAAGCAGGTTGACATGCTCAAATTCCAATGTAGTACGCTTTCTGCCGCCCTTGTCTGCGCAGTTTGCGTCCTGCACCTGGCCTTCACAGCTAGTGCCGATGAGCACAAGGCGCCTCTCATCATTGCCCACAGGTGACCACGTTGTTGTTTCTCTGGAACGGTCGCTCTTCAGATGTGTTTTGTGTACTTTGCACTATTTGAGCACGACGCTGAAGCTCAGTCCTGTGAATCATAGGGGCTCCCCATGCCACTTCCCAGAGGAGACACTGGAAGGCTTTAGCAGGGCCATCGAGTATGGCGTCGACTACATTGAGATGGATGTGGTGCGAAATTGTTGCCCTTGTGATCTCCACAAACAAAATGCATTGCTTTCTTTCGACTCGATAGTAGCCAGCACTACTTGAAAGTGCAGCTGGGCAGGCACTGCTAGGAACTCAAGAATATGTTGGGCTGAGCAGGTCAGCACCAAGGACGGTCACCTCATATGCAGACACGACCTGACGCTGGATGACAGCACGGATGTCGCGGACCATCCCGAGTTTGCTGAGCGCAAGTGAGTGTCCAGCCTCTGTACGTTCCCCAGAAGCTCGCAACATGCATAGATTGTCCAGGACTGCCGAAAGTGACCGACCCACAGGAGTACAAGATCCCCCCGAAGCGAGCTGGACAATACGAATAGTACAATCCATGCAATTATCTTTTGTCTTGAGCATCATGTTGATGCTGTTGTGATGTGCATCTCCTGCCTGCAACAGCACTGATGGTGCCCGTGATCAAGAAGGAAGATACCCAGGCATAAAAGGGGGCTGCAGCCTGGAAGCTCGCTGTAGTGTGGTCCTCGATATTGGATTTGAAGGGTGTGTTCTTTGTATTTCACCCAAGGTGGGCCACAACACTGCCCAGCGGCCGGGAACAGAGCGGCTTCTTTGCCGCAAACTTCACGCTGCAGGAGATCCGCACCCTCTACGCCAGGCAGGCCATCCCCTTCCGCAACCAAGCTTCCTCACACAGCTTCAGGCGCGCCCCCCTCTCTCTCTTGCCACATGTACACTCTGAGAGGAAAGATCATTCATGACAGCTAGCAAATTGTTTCCCAGCGTTCCCTTGCATTAAATTGGTGAAGGCAACGTCCCTCTTTTTTCGCCACATTGCCTTGAGATGCAGTAATGCGGTAACGTGGCAGCAAGAATGCCAAGAAAAAGTTGAAGAGAGCCCTGCCTGTACTGCTTGGCATTCTTTGGCAGTTTGCAGGACTTATCACCCCTCGTCTCTTGCTTACATTTCTGTCCTCACCATTGCAGTGAGACACACGCCCTGAACCCCTTCACTATACTGCAGGGTGTACGCACCTAATCCTCATGCATTGGAAGGCGTGTTATGATTAATGCTAGTAATTTCTGCAGGGTGAGGACGCTGCCAGAGGTGCTTCAGCTGGCGATGAATTCCACCGAGTCTGGCCGCCCGGTTGGCGTGTACATAGAGACAAAGGGGCCGGCCTTCCACTCCAGCATTGGGCAGCCCCTGGAGGCCAGACTGGTGGACGCACTCATCGCAGCCGGTTATGGGAAAGTGGCGGCCGCACCGCTCATCCTGCAGTCCTTCGAGCTGCAGGTGACACCTGGACTTGTGGCTTCTGACCTGGATGTGTGTTGAAGCGTGCTTTTGAAAAGCGTTGTGAAGCAGGCTGCTGGGTGTTCACATGAGCCGTGGTAAGATGTCAGCGTTGCTTGTTGAGACTGTTGAGATGTCAAGAGTAGCTTTTAATATCTCAATCTGTGCTGAAGCGTGCTTTTGAGAACCTTCCTCACTCAGACTTCTGGGTGATCATCTGAGACGTAAAGGGATGGTCACCTTTGCATTGCACCTGTGGATGTTCAAGTATTGCCACAGGTGCAATGCATGCACAGTCATCATCCCAGGTCTCAGCCGACGGTTCAGAAGCAGGAAGTCGGGATCTGATTATAAGCAGATCTGAAGAGTTTCTAGAAATGGGTGCGCAGTCGCTGCAGAACCTGTCTAGGGAGTTGGAGGCGAGGGGGCTGCCGGGGAGGGCTGACCTGGTGTGGCTTCTGGACTGCGCTTCGGAGATCAATGACACGCAGCTGGACGCCTTTGCCACGTATGGCTATGGCATAGGCCCAGAGAAGGTAAATCTACTCTTCTGTCAAGCATTCTCGTTCGTGTCTTCCATGCATTGCGGCGTGGTCATTGCCAAGCTGTACACACTTCTGCAAAGGTGACTGAATAAGCAACGGTTGCAAAGTCTGTAAGGTGTCTTGACAGGAGAGATTACGTGGTAAAGCAACAACCTAGGCACTGTGTTATCCAGTGCCCGTATTGATGCTGCTGAAGTCAATGTTCTGTGCAGCTCTGCAAGTTGTTGTGCATGTGTACGGTGAGTGCATGCTGTGAAGATTCCCTGAAAGACACACAGTGCCCAATCTGTGGCTCGCACCAAGTGTTGTTCCTAGGAGAAAGCTGCAACTCGTTGCCTGATTTGGACGTTGGGTGGTTTTGCAGAGCATGGTGGCGACACTGGACCTCGCGCCGGAGTGTGCGCGGTCAGAGGGCGATGCCTGCAGCGCTGTGCCGCCCAGTCAGACGTGCACAGGCCGGCTCACCACGGCAGCGGCTGCCGCTGCGGCCGCGCGGAGCGGTGCCACTGGCAGGAGTGAGTTGGTCGAGAGGGCGCATGCCAGGGGCCTAGTGGTTCACCCCTACACCTTCAGAAACGAGGTGGGCTGGCTGTCGTGCTGAGTAATCCGCCGAGCGGGAGACCCAGTCACTCCATTGGGTACCAGATATGAACACATGATTCTTCATTGTAGTTAGCACTCCATCATGAAGAAGCTGAAATGGTCTTGATAGTATCCTGTCCAGAACTCGCGATGGCAAATAGGATTTCATGAATATTATAGTGCCTGGTCATCTTGGGAAGCAGAACTTGACACCTGATTGGAATTCTGATTAGCAGAGAACATTGACCACTGGTCAATGTGGCACATATGCATTATATTACGCGCACCATGGACACAATGCAGCTCTAGCAGCTTTGCGATATTCTCATATATTGCTAATGCCCGCGCGTGCAGGGGCGATTCATGGCGTTGGATTTTGACGCGGACCCTCTGGCGGAGCTCAGCCTGTTCAGGGAACTGGGGGTGGATGGCGTGTTTGTGGACTGCCCTGCCACTGCCGCAGAGTGGCTGGCCACACAGCACCTCACACCGACATCGTGGATAGGATCAGTCATCGGCGGTCCTGGTGGGCTCCAGCTTCTTCTGCTGTTGGATCCACTAATCGGGCAGAGAACGTATACGGCAGGGCCTGTGCTATTCTTGTACTCTACTGAAACAATCAAGGGGGCAAGTTGTCTGCATGCAAGCCAGCATGCACTGCTGCAAGACATGAACCTAAATGTTCATGTCCTGCTAGTGCCCAAGGGACAGGCACAGGCAAGCCGCATATAGATGGACAGTGACTCCAAAGAGGTGCTCCAAAGGTGCATAGAGTGTAGCACGGACTGAGCGCGACTTTCTCCCTATTGCAGGGCCTCGTCAGTCTGCTGCAATAGCCTCGGTGTCAGTGCTGGCAACGCTGCTGGCCATCACCCTAGTGTGGGGCGTTGTCACCCTCGTGCGCCATCGGCGAAGACAGCGGTGCGCAGCCCTCTCCTGCAATTCCCAAATTGCCCATTGCCTGCCATGTGCCCAATTTCCTAAGCACTACACAGTAGCCTCTGCCAGATACTGGCACCATTCCTGTTGCAGGGACAAGAGAGAGGTTCCCATTTGCCTGCCTTTCTCCATTTGCTCGTACTCCAGCAAATACAGGACTTTCTGCCAAATGGTGATGCATCCCTCTTTGCAAAGCTTACAGTCTGATGACAACCTTTGTCGTGTCGCAGGGCGAAGTATGATTTCTTTCCAAGCATGTTCAACACGGGGGACCTGACGTGGTACCCCCCGGACTACCGGAGGGCGGTGGTGGACGAGGCCGGCGGTGGCAGCCGGTGCGACTGATATAAAATATCTCCTATCTCAGATGTTACTGCCTCACAAACCTGAGGGCGACTCTGCAATCCTAAACCAAGTGTTGTACTTTGGCAGACAAATTTGCTGCCACTCACAAATGTCAATTCATTGAATATACAATCCCTGGGCCCTGGCTGGCCGGGGGGAAGGGTATTATTGAGCACCATGCCCACGGTTGATCGGTATTTGCTTGGATCTGGCGAGTTCATCAAGGGATTTGACATCAGGCAGCCTTTACCTGCGGCTTGTCTGCAGACGCACCTTGCCGCTGGCACCATATGATGACAATGTAATAAGTAGGGATTATTATTGTTGCATCAGGGGGGAGGAGTGCGGGGAGGACACGCCGCTGCCGACGTCCATAATGATGACGACCATAGACTCCCCGCCGCGCATCGCTGAGCGGGAACGCCGTGCAGACAGCGCTGCCGGCGGCACATGATCCCCGGGGGTACAAAATAGCAAATAAGTAAATGGACGAATACATAGTTAGATCAACGGGAACCTGGCGGGGAGCCCCAACGAGAGGACTTCACGTAGGATTGACCAGCATGCCGAGAGCCCGTGCAGGAAGGTGTGATTCAGCGTCGTGGGATGCCTGTTTCACAGGCACCCCCATGTGACCTTTGCAGGCCTAGTGCAGACAGCACTGCATGGCATAAGCCCATCAGCACACTGCCAGGTGCCTCCGGCTGACATAAGATTCTGTCTCAAGGCTGTCTTGGAGCAGCTTGTGAATATGAGCTTGTGTGAAGTCTAGCCGTGCCATTGCAGCTGAACAACACAGCTCTTCTGACATGACAGCAATGTGTGCTGGGAAAGATTACAACAGACCTCAGCATTGTTCAGATTTAGCTCTGTAGATCTGTCTAGCTAGATAGCGACGTGTGTCAGGATGTTAATTTAGCTTGAAGCCCAAGTATGCCTCCAGTACACTAGTGCGTTGAGACTGGATTTTCAACGTTCCTGAGCATCTGGTGCTATTGACTCGCTGATTATTTGACTAGAATCACATTTGCCATTTTCCATCTCTTCAGATGATCAGAGGTGGACATTGTTGAGTGTCATGTACAGCACGTGCAGATTCCATGCTGGGTTGCCAAGAGAGGCTACCGTTACAAGTAACGTCTCCGAAGTGAAATGTGATTAGGCGCGATCGAAGCTCGTGTGGCGATGCCTCATGTCTCGTCCTCTGTAAATTATTCTTATAAGTCATGCTAGCAGAGATAAGCGATCTACACTGAAAGGCATTGTGGACGTCACTGCCGTCATTTGCCATGCAGGTGAGATCTTGCTCACTACGACATCTCTTGCCCACAATGCTTCACACTATATTGAACTTTCGAAGTTTAAAGTATTTGTTTGAGTCATACAAAGAACTCTTCCTCGAACAGGCTGTCCTGGAGAAGGTCTTGAAAGGGTGCCAGCTCTTCGAACGCCAGGACATTCTTTCTGCCATCAAGCAATGGAGGATTGCAGTGGACCAGATGCCACTCTCGATGAAGGTGGAAAGATCTGCTATCATGCGGAACATAGGCGTCGCTTTCCTTCAGCTTGAACGATACCAGGTGAGTCTTTTCCGTTGACGTGAGAAGTCTGTAGGGCAGACACCCTAGCTGAGCCATCGGTTATAATATGTTCTAAAACCAATAATCTTCGCTATAATAACAATTGCTGCACTGCAGGAGGCCATGATCGCCTTTGAGGGGGCACTGGACATCTCCCCTGATCATTGCGCGGCTTACAATCTGGCAGTGCTGGCCTATGCTCTGGGCGAACCTGAAAACATGAAAAATGCATTTCTGACCCTCATCCAGGTGACCAAGCAGCACCTGATCAGCACCACTATGCAGTCGAAATTAGCTCACATCCTCAATACATGCGACAGGTGTTTACAGTCCAACCGGGTGCATCAAGGACCAACTTGGCAAGATATCTTTCATGTGCATAGGTGCACAAGGCTGTGGAATTGGACAGCAGCGCACACCTCCAGGAACACCAGAAAGCTCTTGAGGAGGATCCTTTCACCCAAGCTGGCGAGTGAGTATTCCCACATGCCTACGCAATCTCTAACATCCACTCAAGCTGTGCCGCACAGTTTCTCTGTCTGCCTCAGCTCTGCACCAGGACATCTTTCATGGAGATGGCAGACATGTTGGTCAGGTTGATGGCCCGATCTAAGCTCCGCAGGCATGCACCGGCATGACCATGACATCAGAGCTGACATAACCCCAGTCCTGTTCTGGCTCAGGCAGGTGCTGCATGCGGCGCGGCTGATTGCCCCGGCAGTGAACGCCGTCGCAGACCCGGACATCGTCAAATCAGGCACTGCCACAGATTCAAACGGCGCCAAATCAGGCGGCGCCACATCAGCGGACGGCTGGCGCTGGTGCGCCGAGGCACTGGCGGCCGCCGGGCTGCGGCGGCTGGCCGACCAGTTGCGCATGGCGGAGGTGGCCGTGCGCATGCATGCGCTCAAATTTGAATCCGCTGAGCAGACGTTGCAGGTGCGATTTGCTGCTGTAACGGACTATTGCTAGTGAAAAGGGGATTGAAGGTGTTGGCCTGCTTGATAATAACTGATCTGGCCATAGAGGGGGCCACATAATTGTTGCATGAACGGCACTATTGTGGAAGTGTGAGAAGCAACATGGGGCCGTTCCTGCCTGCCACATGCATACACTTCGTCTTGTTCTTCCAGCAAAGTGCGCTAAAAGCTCGGGGTCACGTAACCTGCGCTGCTGTTAAATGTGCTGTTTCAACAATGAGTGCCCAGGCCGTGTTTTACAATTTCCAACCCTCTCTGCAGCCTTTCAATACTTGCCTAATATTAGCAGGAGTTTGAGGCCGAGGATATGGGTGGTGGGGGTAGAGCGGCTGTGAGCATGTCCAGCTTGCGGCTTCTTCAAAACCAGCCACAAGAGGCGGAGGCTTTTGCTGAGAGGGCCCTGGCTGCAGACTCCAGAGATACCTTGGCAATCACCTGCCTGGTGAGTCATCAACCTCAATTGACAGCGCACAGGCTGCTAGAATGCTTGCAACCACAGCTCGTATAATAAATTCATTGCTTCCCTTGCAGAACCTAGTCCAATCAGACGAGTACCTGCCTGCATGCACCTCATAGTGATGAAAGGTTTGCTGGCTATAAATGCGCACAACAAAAGTAATTAAATAGGTGGAATGCTGAAATCCCGCAATGCAAACAAGAGAGAGGAAAAACGCATGCATGCAGGGAAATGCAAGAGCAGCAGCGGGCGATCTGGAACAGGCCAAGAGACTCTATGTTGACGCTCTGACACTAGATAACAGCTCATACTGTGCCCAATACAACTACGGGTGGGAAGCCTCCAAACGAGCATTTTAGCCCCAGAAATATCTCATATTCTCGACATCTGCCATTGGGGGGAAGTCATGTTTTATATGGTAATTGCAGGGTGCTTATTCATTACTAATGCATGGTCACTGACTAATGCAGGCTAGTAAGCAAGCGTTTGGGCTATTTGGAGGATGCGCTGTCTGTCTTCAGGCAGCTGCATGATGTCACACCTGGCAGCGCTGATGTCATGTGCCAGGCAAGCCTGTTCAGTAAGCCATGCAGCGATGTGTGACGTGTATTAAGTCAACGAAGTACCAACCAGTGTGCTTTTTATCATTATCATTATTATTATTATTATTATTATTATTATTATTATTATTATTATTATTA
>JADEYI010001400.1_pt1 | contig 18590 bp, 12 predicted proteins | sample 8542331 | NCBI WGS metagenome assembly JADEYI01 (sample SAMN16510988, study PRJNA670497) | mine drainage metagenome | isolation source: biofilm near Copperflume 1 | place: Germany: Marsberg coppermine Kilianstollen | collected 2018-02
ACTGGCGCGCGATCTGCGGTTCCTGCTCCACGTTTACCTTCACCACCCGCAGCCGCTCGCGGTATTCCTCCGCCACTTCGTCCAGCGCCGGCAACAGGGCCTTGCAGGGCGCGCACCACTCGGCCCAGTAGTCCACCAGCACCGGCAATTCGGATTGCAGCACCTGTTCGTCGAAATTAAATTGTGCCATCGCGATGAATTGCCTTTGAGTGCGGGGTTGATGGATTCGCGGGGAGAGATTATAGATATTCGCTCTGACCCCAATTCCTACCCGGTCCAGTAATCTACCAGCACCGGCAGTTCGGATTGCAATACCTGTTCGTCGAAGTTCAATGGTTGCATAGCGATGAATTGCCTTTGAGCGCGGGATTGATGGGTTCACGATTCTAGAAAAGAGAACTGACCGGTCTTAAATTTGTTTAATTTTTTTATGGGCTTCGGATCCACTCTGTTAGAGAAATTGTAAGGGCGACAGCTAGACCGAGGAATGTTAGTAGGTAAAATAATACCCGACCCTGCTTCAATCGGTGCCAAAACGACCGAGCGGGTAAATTATCTAAATGACCCGTGCGTTCAACTTTTTCAATTTGTGTACTAAGTGCAATTTTATCAAGTTTTGTAGATTTTTTTGAGAGTAGCTCTAATCTTATAACTTCATCAACTGCTCCAAGAAGAAGCCGGTTATAGTACAAAAAATCTAATGCCCATATTGCAAGCCACGCAATATTCAATACCACAAATATACACGTTAATAATTCCCAATTGAAAGAAGCTTGATTTCCATACTTTGCAATGAAGCCTGCTAATGTCAATATCGCAACTACGCCACCCAAAGCTTGAATGCGAAGTTTTATTAGTAGTTCATTGAAGTGCATCGCAATCTTTTCATATTCAAGCCACGCATCAAATATGTCTTTTTTCATATGCTCATCGCCAGCTAGAGATTCGTTAATTAGTATTCAACCAATCTTCGTATTCTTTTAACTGACGTAATTGTTCCCAGGTAACAATTCTTCCGGGTGTCGGATGAGCAACAATTTTTCTTATATCGTTCAGTTTAACTATCCATTCAGTTCGCTTATTTTTATCGCCAGTATTTCCATACGCTAACACATCCTGAAATAGCTGCCAGTTTTTTGTCGCAATATCTCTGTAATCTACTAAGTCAAAAAAATCTTCTCTACCTCCAACACCCTGTGCGTCATCTAATCGTTCCATAATCTTTTTTCTAATTGCCGGTGGCACGCCGTTATACCACCAGTTCTCATCATTGCCATATTCCGCCTTGAGAGTATCAACAACTAGCTCACGAAGCAGAACACTAATTCTTTGAATAATTGTGTACGCTTGTTCGTTTGTCTTTGCGGCCTCAAGCTCCAAATCTTCTTTTAAGCCCGGCGGTTGAAACTCAGCAAACTTACGATTTAATGCCTGTTCACATTTCCTACGGCCGGCGGTCTGACCTTGAATACCTCGTATACTTGATCTGAAATCAAGTCTTTCTTGTGTTGAGAAACTCGCAAAATATTCACCCAACGCAACACCGTATGGAGTTATCTCCTTAATGAGTTCTTGCTCCATAAGCTCGGCTAGGCTCACTTTTATCTTCGAACCAAGATGACTAAATACGCTTCTGAGCACCCCTATACAAACAGTTGCTCCATCGTTCATCGAAAGACCGCCTCCCTCAGCGGATCCTAGTTCCCACCAATCTGGTATGCGTTCGCTGATTAAACGAAACCATTCCTTAATTACTTTTATAGATTTTTTTAGAGTTTTATCGTTTTCTCCAGCCCATAATGGACCGTAAGAAACTTGTTTTTTTATGATATAGAATCCGGGCTGACAAAGGGATTTGAATATACTTTCCAGTGAAATGCATCTCTTTGGTGTTCTAATTGCATCTGCAAGCAAGATTCGATCTCTGAATGGTGAATCAATGTCATCATTCAAACCCTGAATAGCCTTCGAAACAATTGCTGTAACTCGCTTATCCTCGTCTTCGTCGTCCCAATTCAATTCGGCATATAGCTCGTGCAAGAGACTACTTTTAACGCTCTTCTGTTCATGATTAATATCGATGAACAATTCAGCCTGTTTACTTGGTGGCAAGCCTTCAAAGGCTAGAACATTTAGGAAGCTAGTAGTGGCCCTTTCACTGCCTGAGTATGCAAACAACCTATGTTGCCCATCGATGACCCACGCACAGCCATAAGATGGTGTCAAAAGTAGGGTCCCGTAGCTTGCACCTTCTGGGCCACCTTCCTGGTGTTTGGGTTCAAAACGGACATGCTTATTTCCATCGATGTTTATGACGATATTTGTCGGAAATATTCCGTTTTCTTCAATATATTGACGAATTTTCTTTAACCGAGACTTTTTGATCATCCTTTGGTAGGTGTTTATATCTGTTGCCTTTCCTTTCACCCTATGCGAAACATAGGCAATTTTTTGTAGATAGCTTGGTTTTATCGAAAAGGTATAGCAAACATATCTGCCCATCTTCGTTTTAAGTGCTGGTACTTTTGTCTCTAGTCCATAAATCCTTCTCTTGGAGAGAATATCTGCAAAAAATTGATACTTTGTTGCCACTCCTAAGTGAGCAACAAGTTGCTCATAGTATTTAAGATCATTTTCATTTAGTAATACTATCTTTTCAGCCGCAGCGCGTTGTATGTCTTGATCTGTAAGAACAAGATTCCAAGTAAATAATATTAAGACAGGTACTCTTTTGTATGTTAGCGGGAATTGCTTGTTGACTGCTTGGGAAAATCTATCGCGGATCAGCTGGTGCTTCGCTATATCTTTTTGAAAATCCAATTTCTTTTTCGACTCATTGGACGATTTACACTCTATGGCGATAGCAACCTCATTATCTATCGCAACAATGTCAATTTGATTTTGTGCACTATTTTGATTTTTGGCATCAAGTACCAAATACGCTCCGCCATTTCCAGAAAAATGCGTAAACCCCATTTTGTACAATAGAGACCATACGCGATGCTCGAAATATATGTCAGAACGCTTCTCTCTTGAAACACGAACGCTATTTCGATTCTCGCGAATTACCTTCCAGCCATCAGCTAATAGTGAATCTAAAGTAGATTTTGGTACTGTTTTAAACTCTATGTTTTTCTTATTTCTTGCTGCCAAAGACCTTAATTCATCAGAGTTGCATATATTCTTTAGCATTGACGGTCTCTACTTTACAGATAATTAGTAATTACAAGCTCGTCAACTTTCTTTCTAAACTTAGCAGATGCGGACAGGACACTATGTCTTTCGATTTCTAGTAACTTGAATTTACTCCCATATAATTTCCTAATGGAACTATGATCTGCATTAGTTAGCATTATCACTGCGCCACGGTTTGCAGCTCGATATAGAGAATCTCTTAATCTTATTTGATCCTTCCAACCAAAAAGATTTTCATTATATTTTATAAAACCGTTCAATTTATGCTTTACGGTGTAGGGTGGATCCACAAATAAAAAGTCATTATTTCCTGCACTATTAATAGTTGTTTCGAAATCTGTACAGAAGATTTTTGACCTAACTAAGAGTTTCGAAATTTCAGCAAACTTATCCGATTCTAATAAGACGTTGGTTTTCGTACCAATTGGCACATTGAATTCGCCATTTAGATTTACTCTGTACAAACCATTCCAACACGTTCTATTCAGATATATAAAACGCGCTGCATGCGACCATTTTGTAGACGGAGTAGATTCGCGTATTTCATAATAATAATTTGCTGAATGGTTCTTATCGTGGATTCCTAGTACCCTTACAACTTTTCTCCAATCATCCCGAATTGCCCGATAGGTCTTGATTAAATCGGCATTTAAGTCCGACAAGATCGCTTGCCTTGGGCGTAGCGAAAAAAATACCGCCCCGCTTCCTAAAAATGGCTCAATGTATCTATTGAATGAAGTAGGAAATAATTGGAAATTGTTGGACACTAGCCAACGCTTGCCGCCAGCCCACTTTAAAAAGGGAACGATGATCTTATTTTCGTCACCCATGCCCGGATTACAGCGACTGGCGCAGCGCTAGCCGCATTTCGAATCACCGCAGTTGAGACACGTCATACACCCATCCATCATCACCACCGCGGCGTTGTTGCACTTGGCGCAGAGCTGCGCGCCGGCGGGGAACTTGGATTCCGCGAAGGCGTCGGTTTGCTTGGCGGCGGCTTCGAATTCGGCGCGCTTCTCGGCCACCAGCTTTTTCTGGTGCTCGTCCAGCTCGTCCTTGTGCATCAGGCCGATGGAGATCAGGTGTTTCTCGATGACTTCGCCGATCTCGGCGATCAGCGAGGGCATGAAATGCCCGCCCGGCTTCCAGTAGCCGCCGCGCGGGTCGAACACGGCTTTCAGTTCCTCCACCAGGAAGGTCACGTCGCCGCCCTTGCGGAACACCGCGCTGATGATGCGCGTCAGCGCCACGATCCACTGGAAGTGGTCCAGGTTCTTGGAGTTGATGAAGATCTCGAAGGGCCGGCGCTGCTCGTAGGGCGTGCCCTCGTTCAAGAGGATGTCGTTGATGGTGATGTACATGGCGTGGTCGGAGACCGGGGTCTTCACCTTGTAGGTGGAGCCGATGAGCATGTCCGGCCGCTCCAGCTTCTCGTGCATGCGGATGACTTCGGCCTTGGGGCGCTTCTCGGCGATGATCTTTTCCACCGGCCGCGAGGACACCGCCAGGGCCGCGGCCTTGACCTCGGCTTTCTCGGTACTCACCGACGCCGTTTTAGCGGCGGCTTCCTCGGGCTTCTGCACCGCATAACGGGTGATTTTCTTTTCGATCTTGATGCTCATGGTCTTGCTCTGTTCTCTAATGTTAGTTACCTATCCCTCGGTGACACAGGAGGTGCGGCTTTACCGGCCGCGCATCCCGCCCTCCGCATCTTCCGCACCCTCCCGGTCCGGAAACGTGAAAACTAATCCAAATTCATTTCACAAACCGTTCTGCCAAAAATGGTCCTAGTGCAATTTTGACCGGACCGCCTGCCGCCTTGTGGAAGGCGTCATGGCATTTTCTGCAGAGCGTTACTAAATTACTAACCTCGTACTTTAGTTCCGGAAAGCGCTGGAACGGCCAGATGTGGTGGGCGTTCAACCTGCCTCCGCGCTGCCCGCATGCCCGGCAGGTATAGTTGTCGCGCCGGAAACAGGCTTCACGGGCTTCACGCATGTACATGGAAAGTCGCTGGCGACGGTGCTCGCCGGTGACTCCGCCTTTCCAGTTGTATCGCTTCGGGCCAAGGTTCGCTTTCCTCAGTTTCTCTCTAATTCGTTTGGTTGGACTTTTGCGGCGTTTAACTCCAGCGCGTTCCAACCAAACACCTACTGTTGTCGCACTAACCTTCAGTTTTTCAGCAACCTCAGTAGTCGACAGCTGCCCATCTATATACAACCTCTGCGCAGCACTCGCGAGTTTACCTTCCTGATCCTGCGAGAGCTTTGCTCTGATTTTCTTACGCAACTCCTCGGTCACATATGCCTGCCGGGAGTTACGTTTCAATCCAAGTTCGCGCCTCCAGTCAAACAAAGTTGTTGGTGGGATACCGATTGTTTTTGCAATTACAGGTATCGGCATACCACTTTGATACAACTTGGCAACGAGTTCTTTTTGCCGCCGCCGTTCCTGGCTTTCTGCGATTTTTCCCTTGGGTAATACACCCTGGCAATACACAGAAGCCGTCGCTACCGAAATGTCCAAGTTGCTAGCAATTTCTCTTAACAACTTTCCTTGCTGTCGCAACTGTTTTGCTCTATGTCTATTCCCTTTAATTTCCAACTCCCTGTTTCAGACATCGTTACCATTTTCCATAGTACCCTTCCTTCAGGGCATCGAATAAATTTGCCGCAGTGTGGATCTCGCCGTCGTATTCGATCTCTTCGTCGCCGCGTGCCTCTACCACCGTGCCGTCTTCCAGCGTGAACTTATAGACGGTGTTCTTCAGGTCCTGCTCCTTCACCAGCACTCCCTGGAAGGCCTGCGGGTTGAAGCGGAAGGTGGTGCAGCCCTTGAGGCCGCTGTCGTAGGCGTACCGATAGATGTCCTTGAAGTCCTCGTAGGGATAATCCGTGGGCACGTTGGCGGTCTTGGAGATGGAGGAATCTATCCATTTCTGCGCGGCCGCCTGGATGTCCACGTGCTCCTTGGGGGTGATGGTCTCGGCGGTGGTGAAATACGCCGGCAGTTTTTCCTCGGGCTTTTCCGAGCCCGGCATGGCCTTGGGGTTCACCCGATGCCGGTAGGCCAGGAGTTCGTAGGAAAACACGTCCACCTTCTCCTTGCTCTTTTTGCGCTCGCGGATCACGTTGCGGAAATAGTGGTGCGCGAAGGACGGCTCGATGCCGTTGCTGGCATTGTTGGCCAGCGACAGCGAGATGGTGCCGGTGGGCGCGATGGAGGTGTGGTGGGTGAAGCGCGCGCCGGTTTCCGTGAGCGCCTCCACCAGTTGCGGCGCCACCTCCGCCACCCGCTGCATATAGCGGCTGTAGCTGGCATGCAGGTCCTTGCCCTGGATGGTGTCGCCGACTTTCCAGCCGTCGCGTTTCATCTCCGGGCGCTTGCGTAGCATCTCGGCGCTGACTTCAAATTGCTCCAGCATGATGGGCGCCGGGCCTTTTTCCTTCGCCAGTTCCAGGGCTTCCTGCCAGCCGGCGATGGCCATCTCCCGCGACACCTCCTCGGTGAACTTCAGGGATTCCGGCGAGCCGTAGCGCATCCCCAGCAGCGTGATGCTGGACCCCAGGCCCAGGAAACCCATGCCGTGGCGGCGCTTGCGCAGGATTTCCTGGCGCTGCTCTGCCAGCGGCAGGCCGTTGACCTCCACCACGTTGTCGAGCATGCGCGTGAACACCTTCACCACTTCGCGGTATTCGTCCCAGTCGAAGTGCGCGTGTTCCGTGAACGGCTCGCGCACGAACTGGGTGAGGTTCACCGAACCCAGCAGACATGAGCCGTAGGGCGGCAAGGGTTGCTCGCCACAATTCCCAGTCACGATGCCGTTGAATATCAAATTATTCCTGTCCGGTTGCGTTGTATCGAACACCGCTTCTCGGCCTGCATATTCGATTGAAGCAATTTCACTCTTGAACGAATTACTCTGTAATTTGCTGCGTTGCGCGCGCCACCCGGCATATTTTTGATTCTTTTCATCCGTCAAAAATCCGATTGCTTCCATAAACCGGTCACGCGATTCGGAACCAATCAGTAATTCATAATCCGCCTTGCATGCATAAAGGCGGCGACCACCATGGCCATCAGGCAACAGTCGCTTGCTTGCCTTGCGGCGCTTGAGGATGCGGCAAAAGATGCCGAAGTTTGCCAACAGCATCTGCACATCCTTGAGTAGATCTGGATAACTGGATGCCAGCCGGATTGTGCAATATGCATTCTTATCATCACGTTGCACGGTGCCGTCACATTGGAACAGGGAGCGCAAATACGCTTTGACACATTCCTGCGTGCCGCGCCAGACTACTTCCGGCACTCTCAATTTTGAGGCGGCGGTGAATCCGTAATGCTGAAGCACACGCGCCAGCAGCACGGAACGGATCATTATCAAGTTCCGTTCAGGTATTGCTACTGGGGTAACGTGATATTCCCGTGACCCTTCCGAGATGCCGGAAATCAACGCATTGATGTAATTAACGACAGCATCTGCATAGCGGCGGTCCAGGCCCCAGAGGTTTATCACGGCCGCCTGTTGACCCTTGCCGCGGTTAGTGAAATGGCCGTCACCGGTAATGAGCCCGAGTAATAGTCCAAGCTCTTTCGAACCTTCACGCCCGAACTGGCCCTTGCCGGACTGTACCAACAGTTCGTCGCCAGGTACGAGGTCTTTAAGCTTGAGCTTGCCGCGCTGGGTGTAAAAATCGTGCCATTCGGTAGCCTGGATTTCGTAGCCATCCTTGGTGACAACGCGGTACACGTCGGCTTCCCGGGCGGTTACGAACGCCGGTTTGGCGGGCCGCACCTCGGTTCCCGGTTCAGACTTGTCGAGCGCCCGCTTGTCCACAGTGGTTTCCAGCGGCAGACCGGCCGCGTAAAGATCACCAATCCTCACCAGACCGTACTGCGTATGCAGGCGTGTGTCCGCCGTCACGCAGGGGTTGGTAGCGCGGATGTTCTCGCACCACCAGTTGTTGTTCATCTCGTTGACCTTGTCGATGAGCACGAAACCGGGCTCGGCAAAGTCATACGTCGAAGTCATGATCATGTCCCACACGCGCCGTGCCGGCAGGCTCTTGTAGATCTTGCAGGCCACCAGGCCGGCGGCGTTGGTGAGGTAGCCCTCGGTGGCGGGCCACTCGCGCCACACCACCTTGGACGCGTCCTTGAGGTCCACGCCGTCGGCTTCGACTTCCTTCCGGTCGAGGGGAAAAGCCAATTGCCAGTCGCCGTCGGCCTTGACCGCTTCCATGAAATCCCGGGTCACCAGCAGCGACAGGTTGAACTGCCGCAGGCGGCCGTCTTCGCGCTTGGCGCGGATGAAATCCAGTACGTCCGGGTGGCCCACGTCGAAGGTGCCCATCTGCGCGCCGCGGCGTCCGCCGGCCGATGACACCGTGAAACACATCTTGTCGTAGATATCCATGAACGACATGGGGCCGGAGGTGTAGGCGCCGGCGCCGGCCACGTAGGCGCCGCGCGGACGCAGCGTGGAAAATTCATAGCCGATGCCGCAATTGTGAATGACCACCATACCGCCGTTGCCGGCCAGATAGTTGTTGTGGCCCTCCACGTGGAAATCATAGAAGGTCTCGGGCAGTGGCTGGCCCCGGCGGACAGCGTCCACCGGCCGCAAGCGGCGCGCCAGCGAAATGAGCGGCTTGAGTTGCGGGAAGCGCGCTTCCCAGCGGTCCAGCCAGATGCGGCTCACCACATCCTTCAGGTGATAGCTGTGATAGAAGCCAAGCGTCTGCCGTTCCGTGTGCGTGAGCGCAGCGCATTGCGCGGCCAGTGCCTCACGTAGTGAAGTCGGCAAGCGGTAATGATCGTACTGGCCGGATTGGCTCGCAAACCCGGCAATGCGCGTGCGTTTGCCGCTATCCGCCATGAACTCCGCCACCTTGAGCAGGAATTGGGAATCGGAAATCTTGAGCATCACGCCGCCGCTGTCATACACTTCGTGGCCGTTCAGCGCATGGCTGCGCGGCTTGCGCACCGTCAATGCACCGTGTATGCCGAATAAACCCAGGAGTGCCTTGATTTCCCGGGCGAAAACGGGATTCTGGGTGGCGAGTATGGCGCTGCCGTGCTCGCGGCTGACGGTGCCGTCGGTGTCGAGCAGACCGGCCAGGAACGGCAGGAAATATTTTTCCGGTTGCGCCGCGATCCATCGCGGGACGCGCAGATGGCTGGTCTTAGCGCCGGTCTGATGATCGATCAATTTTGCCGCTTCGCTGGCGGAAAAACTGGCTACGCAGTAATCCCACACCAGTGTGCCATTGGGCGTGGCGGTGGCTACGACTTTGGCCTCGGCACCGCAAAAACCGCGGAAAAATTCCGCATAGCGTTCCACCACTTGCCGTTCTGCGGCGCGAATCTTGAACACCAGCCGCTGTCCCAAGGCGTGCGCGCGCTGCGCCCAGGCGGCCCGCGTCGGTTTGTAATCCATGCGTTTCTCGTAAGCACTGCCGTCTCCCAGATGCGCTCCGGCAAACCAGGCAGACAGCGCTGTGTCAGGATCCGCCCGCCAGGAAAAACTGTGCTGTACCAGCGCATCCTCGCGGCGCACCTGATCCGCACGCACATAAATCAACACACCACCCCGATACACCAGCACCGGATGTTTCACCGAGGTTTTTAGGGACACGCCGTTGGCGACGATCTCGATATTGTCCGAACGCGGTACCTGCACGGTCAGATGCTTGAGGATCGGCCGCATTTCGAAACAGTTGTTGTCTCGGTCATAGCTCAGGATTTCCCGATGACTTTCAGTCACCGCCTGCTCGACTTTGACCAGTCCGTGCTCGGTGCGTACCCAGGTGCCGGGCGCCACGCACCCCGCCTTTAGAGTCAGCCCCGCCTCATGGACTTTGTTGAGAATGTCGTCCATGGAGTCGCGGATGGTGCCGGACACGGTGCAGTTGATGGTGGAGGTGGCGGGCTTGTGCTCCAGGGCGCCGGCGTTGGAGGTGATGCGGCCGGCGGGGATCGCGCCGTGGCGCAGCGCCCACAGGAATTTCTCGTACCAGGGCTCGCGCTGCTCGGGGGTTTCCACGTCCGCCAGGGCCCGGGCCACGCGCTTCCAGGTGTCGTCCACCGTCGCGTCCAGAATGGTACCGTCCTTGGCCTTGAGGCGGTATTTCTTGTCCCAGATATCGGCCGAGGCTTCCTGCACGGGGATATCGGTGACGTTGGCGGCGGCGGGTTTAAGCACAGTATTCATATAAGTCCATTCCTGCGTATTTCTATTGGTTTTTATTCGGAAAGCGGTCCGGAACCTGCCGGGGCGCAATCCCCGGCCGGCGCAAATCTTCTGCATAACATGTGGGAAAGCTGGGGACGACGCACCACAACATCTTGTGCGGCGGGTACCCGGCAACACCCGCTTAAAGACTAGACCCTGATCCCGGATTTGTCAAATATGTTTAATGTTATAAATCAATAGGTTATATGACACAACTAAACTGCGTTCGAGCTGGATTCCAGGTCGAACTTTCACCCCAGGGCAACACAATATCTAGGATGGCGCGAGTAAATCACAAATAAACGGACAAGGGAAGCCGCGGCGTTCTTTCAGGCGGAATTCCGCAAGCAGGCGCGCGCCGCCTCTTGAGAAATGCGCAAGCGACCTCACCTCAGTGACACTGAAATATATTCCGACTCTGGAGGACCACAACATGAACATGATCCGTTACCAACCCTGGGGCCTGGCGAGCCAGCTCCACAATGAAATCAACCGGCTCTTCGATCACAACCTGGCCGGGCAGGACATCGAGTCCGGCCTCACCGCCAGCGACTGGGTGCCGGCCGTGGATATCAAGGAAGAAGCCAAGCGCTTCGTGATCCACGCGGATGTCCCGGGCGTGGATCCCAAGGACATCGAAATCACCATGGAGGACGGCATCCTGACCCTCAAGGGCGAGCGCCAGAGCGAAGCCCGCGAGGAGCACGACGGCTATCGCCGGGTGGAGCGTGTCAGCGGCCAGTTTTTCCGCCGCTTCACGCTGCCGGACACCGCCGATGCCGAGGGCGTCAGCGCCCGCGGCAACCACGGGGTGCTGGAAATCAGCATCCCCAAGCATGAGAAAGCCCAGCCGCGCCGCATCACGGTAAAGGCCTCCTGAACCGTCCGGCCCGGACTTCCCGTTGCGCGTCCTGCGCACGGGAAGTTCCGGCCCGGGATTGCGTCCGCAGCTTCGCGCCTGCGCCGCCGATATCCGCCGTGGACAGCGGGAACTTCGTTTATAGTTTCGGGTCTGTAACTAGGCCGCGTGTTCGCCCGCATTTCGTCCGGTTGCCGCCATCAGGGTGCAGGCGACGGCGCCCCGCGTTGAGTAAGCGCATATCCGCTGCTGAATGAACTTCATCCGGGGTGTGTGCATCGCAGAAATTTTAGAAACAGGTCAGGCCGTGGACAGCGGCCGTCCCAGCATCCGTCAACTCTCTAGAGGGATCATCATGAAACGTCCGACGATTTTCACCGGCGCCGTGTGTGCCGCGTTGCTGTTTGTCAGTCCGTGGGCGGCTTCCGCCCATATGCCGCCGCCGTTTGTGCAAGGCCAACCGGTGCCGACGTTGGCGCCGATCATCAAACGGGTGTCGCCGGCGGTGGTCAACATCTCCACCAGCGGTCATGTGACGATGCAGCAGAGCCCGTTTTTCAACGACCCGTTTTTCCAGCAGTTCTTCGGCATGCCCAACCAGCCGATCGAGCGTAATTTCCAGGCGCTGGGCTCGGGCGTGATCGTGGATGCCGCCAAGGGCTACATCCTCACCAACAATCACGTCATCGAAAACGCCGACAAGATCACCGTGACGCTCTACGACAACCGCAGCTTCAAGGCCAAGGTCATCGGCCGCGATCCGGACACCGACATCGCGGTGCTGCAGATCGATGCCAAGGGCCTCACCCAGATTCCGCTGGGTAATTCCGACAGCTTGCAAGTGGGCGATTTCGTGATCGCCATCGGCAACCCCTTCGGCCTGAACCACACGGTCACCGCCGGCATCGTCAGCGCCAAGGGCCGCACCCAGGTGCAGGACGGCAAGTATTCGGATTTCATCCAGACCGATGCTTCCATCAACCCGGGCAACTCCGGCGGCGCGCTGGTGAATCTGGAAGGCCAGCTGGTGGGCATCAACACCATGATCGTCACCAGCGGCGGCGGCGGCGGCAACATCGGCATCGGTTTTGCCATCCCCATCAACATGGCCCGGGACGTGATGGGCCAGCTCATCAAGTACGGCAAGGTGGAGCGCGGCATGCTGGGTGTGCAGGTTCAGTCCCTGACGCCGGAACTGGCCCAGGCTCTCAAGCTTCCCCAGGACCAGGGTGCCGTGGTCAACCAGGTGGTACCCGGTTCCGCGGCCCAAAAAGCCGGCATCAAATCCAATGACGTGATCGTGAGCATCAACGGCAATCCGGTGACCAGCGCCGCCGACCTGAGCAACAGCATCGGTGTCATGCGCGTGGGCACCAAATTGACTCTGGGCGTGATCCGCAACGGCCGCCGCATCACCATCCACGCGACCATCGGCAACACCCAAAGCGAGCAGGTGGCTTCCACCGCACATCCGCAGTTGCGCGGTATCACCGTCAGCAACCTGAACGAGAGCTCGCCGCTCTACGGCCAGGTGAAAGGCGTGCTGGTGACCGGCGTGGATCCCAACAGCGAGGCCTATATGGCCGGCCTGCGTCAGGGCGATGTGATTACCGCCGTGAACCGTGCAGCGGTGGCCAGTGTGGCGGAATTCCGCAAAGTCCTGGGCCAGACCCACGGTGCGGTGGCGCTGCGGGTGCGCCGCAATGACCAGATTTTCTATCTGGTGCTCGGCGATTGACCCGCGCGTCTGGGCATAAACCCGAAGGGCTCCGTCAGGAGCCCTTCTTTTTTTGAGCATCCGGAATTTTCGGGGCTGGCCTACTGCCCTTGGGCCTGCGGAAGTGCCGCCCATCAGCACCGCATTATGTAGGGTGCTTGCGATAAATGCGGCCGGCCGCGATGTGCGGCGCGCGCGGGCTATATACTTGATGCCTGAGCACCGCCAACTCGGCGGGGTTTGCAAGGAGATGCTCACATGCACGCGATCCATAAAACCTGTCTCACCACCTTCGGCGCTCTACTGCTGCTGGCAAGCGGCGCCGCCCAGGCCCACACTTCCCCGGCCGCCTCCACCGCCATGCCCGCCAGCCCCGCGGTCAGCGCTTCCCCGACTGCGGCCCCGGCGCCCGCCGCTACCGCCAAGGTGGGACAGGCCCAGTTCACCACCGCCGTCAGCCAGCGTAAACCGGCGGATGACATCCGCAGCCTCGACAACCGCCACAACAAAGTGTTCTTTTTCAGCGTGCTGAAGCATGCCGCCGGACAGACCATCACCCACCGCTGGGAGTTCAACGGCAAGACCATGGCGGACGTGAAGTTCGAGCCCAAGGCCGACCACTGGCGCGTGTGGTCCAGCAAGACCTTGATGCCGGATCAGACCGGTACCTGGACGGTGGAGGTGGTGGACGGCAGCGGCAACCTGCTGATGTCCAAGTCCTTCGACTACACCCAGGCGAAAACGGTTCATACGCCACCCGCGCATAAGCCCCTGGGCAGGCACAAGGTGCAACCGCAAGCCATCCATAAGGCTCCGACACCGACGACCGCGGCCAGCACCGCAGCCACGCCGCCGTTAAACTAGAGGCGATAGCAAAATCCCCTCTCCCCCATGGGAGAGGGTGCCCGTGGGGCGGGTGAGGGTACGGATGCGATGCGGGGCGAGGGGAATTAAGCCACCTAAATGGATATTTTCAAGATCACATGTAGCAATCACACAACTAACCGGGGAGAACCACGTCGTGTATAAAATCAGCAAAAGTGTTCCACTGGTGTGCGCCGCCCTGCTGCTGATCGCAGCCGGCGTGCAAGCGAAGAAAGCGCCCGCGCCGACCACCACTGCACCCACAACAACAGCGGCACCCGCGCCCAATGCCACCCACAAGGTACCGGCGGCCATCTCACCCGATGCCACCCACAAGGTGCCCGCCACCCAGACCAGCCCGACGCCGGCACCCGCTCCCACCACCAATAGTGACAGCGGCGGATAAGTAGCGCACTGTCTGCCTGCGTGAACAACAGGGCCGGTTCACCGGCCCTGTTGTTATCCGATCCACACGCTCTTCACATTGGTGAATTCCTGCAGGCCCTGGCGCGCCAGCTCGCGGCCGTAGCCGGAATTCTTGATGCCGCCGAAGGGCAGATGCGGATCGCTTTTCACCAGCCCGTTCACAAAGGCGCTGCCCGACTGCAGGCGCCGCGCAAATTTTTCGCCGCGGCTTGTATCCCGCGTCCAGACGCTGGCGCCGAGACCGTAGGCGCTGCCGTTCGCGACTTTCAGCGCCTGAGCCTCATCGCGGACGCGGATGATGCTGGCCACCGGTCCGAATAACTCCTCCTCCCAGGCACGCATGTCGGGCGCGACGCCATCGAGTATCGAGGCTGGGTAAAACGCGCCCTTGCCGGGCAGCGGTTCGCAGCCCAGCAGCGCCTTGGCGCCCTTGGCCAGCGCATCCTGCACCTGCCGGTGCAAGGCGTCGCGCAGATCGAAGCGTGCCAGCGGCGCGAGCGTGGTTTTGGCAGCCAGCGGATCGCCGCATTCCAGGGCCGCGGCGCGTGTCCGGAATTCCTGCAGGAACGCGTCGGCGACCTTGTCCACCAGGATGAAGCGCTTGGCGGCGATGCAGCTCTGGCCGGCGTTCTGGTAACGCGATTTCGCACCGGCTTCGGCCGCGAGTTTCACGTCGGCATCCTCCAACACCACGAAGGCATCGGAGCCGCCCAGTTCCAGCACGCATTTTTTCAAGACTTCGCCGGCTTGCCTGGCCACGGCGCGGCCGGCGCGCTCGCTGCCGGTGAGCGTGACCGCGTGCACGCGTGGGTCTTTGATCACGCCCTCTACCTGCGGAATGCCGATCATGAGGGTCTGGAATACGCCCTCTGGATAACCGGCCTGCTGGAAAATCTCCGCCAGCGCCAAGGCGCAGCCCGGCACGTTGTCGGCATGTTTCAGCAGCACGCTGTTGCCGGCGGTGAGCGCCGGTGCCGCCGCCCGGATCACCTGCCAGAAAGGGAAATTCCACGGCATGATGGCCAGCACGCAACCGAGGGGCTGGTACGCCACATAACTTTTTGCGGCGTCGGTTTTGGCCGGCTCTTCCGCCAGCAGCACCGCGGCCTGTTCCGCATAGTAGTCGCAGCAGCGCGCGCATTTCTCGATTTCAGCGTGGGCTTCGCCGGTCAATTTGCCCATTTCCCGGCTCATGAGCGCCGCATACGGCTCGCGGCGCTGGCGCAAGTGCGCAGCGACACGCCGCAGCAAGGCGCTGCGCTCGGCCAGCGAACCCGTGTTCCACGCCGGCGTCACCGCGGCGCTGAGCGTCAGCGCCTGCTCGAGACGCGCGCCATCCCAGCCGGGATAGTCGTGCAGTTTTTCTCCGTTGGCGGGATTGATGCTGGTGAAGCCCATGCTGTGCTCCGGTCAGGACGCGGTTATATTCGGCGGGAAAGAAAAAGATTACGCCGTTCCCGGACCTGAGGGTAGTAATGAAATTCCGCTTCGCGATAATCTAGACGCATGTCCTGGATGTCCCGACTGCTGGTGGCTGCGCTCTGCGGCTGCATCATCCCATCCGCACTCGCGGCAGACCTGACAGTGGAACGCGCCGAGTTCAAGCAAGCGTGGTCGGCGGCGCACAAAGGCGATCTCACGGCACTTACGCCCTATCTCAACGAGCTCGCGGATTATCCGCTCTACCCCTATCTGCGTTACGCCTATCTCCGTGCCACGCTTGCGCAGCAGCCGGCCGGGGCGCTGCAATCTTTTCTTAAGGAACAGGCGTCACTGCCGATCGCCGAGGCGCTGCGCCAGGAGTGGTTGTTGGAGCTCGCCAATAACGGCGACTGGCAGACCTTTCTGGCCCAGTATCAGAACGAAACCACGGCGCCACTGCGCTGCGCGGCGGTAAGCGCGCATCTTGCCGGCGGCGACCGGCAGGACCGCGATGCCTGGGTGGCGGCGGCGCAGCATTTATGGCTGGCGCCGGATTCGCAGCCGCCTACCTGCAAACCGGCGTTCCAGTATCTGCAGGCCCACCACCGCATCACCAACGACATGCGGGTGCAACGCGTGCAACGGGCGCTGCAGGCGCGTGACTATGCACTCGCGCGCCAACTGCTGCCGCAACTCAACGCCGCGGACCGTCCCTGGGCGCGTATCTGGCTGGACGTGGCGGCGGATCCCGCCGGAGTACTCACTACCATCCAGGTGCCGGACGATCCCAAATACCAGCCGCTGCTGCTCAACGGCGTACAACTGGTGGCGCGCACGGATCCGGCGCGTGCACGCCATTTGTGGACGGAGCTCTCGCGCCGTTATCATTTCGCCCCCGACGATGTCCAGGACATGCAGGTACGGCTGGCGCTGGAATCCGCCTGGAACCTGCTGCCGGATGCTGCGCACTTGCTGGCACGCCTGCAGCGCGTCAACGATCCGCGGGTGACCGAATGGCGCATACGGACAGCGATGCGCACTGGCCATTGGCAGGCGGTACTGGCGCTGCTGCCGGCCCTCGGTCCGCTGGCCGCCAAGCCCGAATGGCGTTATTGGAAAGCGCGCGCCCTGGCCGCCACCGGTGAGACGGACCCGGCCGCCGCCATTTATCAAACCCTCGCCGACGGCATGGATTATTACGGGTTCCTGGCGGCCGACCGCCTGCATCTGAGCTATGCCATCACCCAGGAACCGAGCCGGCCGGCGCCCGAGGTGCTGGCGCAATTGCAGCAGCGCCCGGGCCTGGTGCGCGCGCGCGAGCTGTTCTATGCGGACTTGTACGATGCTGCCAACGCCGAGTGGCAGGCGGCCACGGCCTCGCTGTCTAAGCCGGCAAACTGCCAGGCGGCACTGCTGGCGCAGGCATGGGGCTGGTATGGACGCGCCATCCGCAGCTTCGCCAACGCCGGCTGCTGGCAGGATCTGACGGTCAATTACCCGCTGGCTTACGACGACACGCTCGCGCCGCGCGTACAGGCGCTGGATCTGAACTTGCCGTGGGTGTACGGAGTGATCCGGGCGGAAAGCGTGTTCCGTCCCGATGCCGTATCGCCGGCCGGGGCCATCGGCCTCATGCAATTGATGCCCGCCACCGGCCGCCGGGTGGCGGCGAACCTCGGGCTGGTACTCGACAGCCGCGACGCGCTGCAGGATCCGCATATCAACCTGACCCTCGGCAGCGCTTATCTGAGCCGCATGTTGAAGCGTTTCAACGGCAGCGAACCGCTGGCGACCGCCGCTTACAACGCCGGCGTCAAAAGGGTGGATTCATGGCTGCCCCAGAGCGGCAGCCTGCCGGCGGACGTCTGGGTCGATACCATCCCATACTGGGAAACCCGTGGCTATGTGCGCCGCGTCATGAGCGAAGCGGTGATTTTCGACTGGCGTCTGCACAATACCAGCGAGCGCCTGAGCGCACGCCTCGGCAGCGTCAGCGCCGCACCCACCGCTGTCAGCGCGGCAGTGGCACAGGCGGTCGTTGGCACAGCGGCGACGGCCGCGCCGACACCGCCATGAAAACGCCCAGCGCCCAAACGTTCATTTAACGCACTTCGTATGGCATCGGCCTGCCTGATCTTTGATCCTTGGCATGCGGCAAGCGCGTAGGCGGGCGCTTGACCGGCGGGTGGTGCCCGCCGGAGTATGCACAATCGCGTGTGCTTTTCAAAAGGTTCGTCCTCATGCCCAGATCCACGGTTTGTATAGTGGGCGGCACGGGTTTCGTGGGCCGGCATCTGGCGGCGCGCCTCGTGGAAAACGACTTTAACGTGAAAATCCTGACGCGCTCGCGGGCGCGGCATCGGGAGCTGCTGGTATTGCCCACGGTCTCGCTGGTGGAGGCCAACGTCCACGATCTGGAGACTCTCAAGCGCGAATTCAGCGGCTGCCATGCGCTGGTGAATCTGGTGGGTATCCTCAACGAACGCGGCCACCGCGGCCAGGGTTTTGCCCAAGTCCACGTGGAACTCACCGGGAAAATACTGGCGGCTTGCGCCAGCGCCGGTGTGCCGCGTCTGTTGCACATGAGCGCCCTCAACGCCGGTGAAAATGCACCCAGTCATTACCTGCGCAGCAAGGGCGAAGCCGCGGCGCTGGTGCTCAAGGCGCAGGGCCCGCTGCAGGTGAGCGTGTTCGAACCCAGCGTAATCTTCGGGCCGGGCGACAGCTTCTTCAATCGGTTCGCAGCACTGCTAAGAATGGCGCCGGGCATGTTTCCGCTGGCCTGTCCGCGGGCGAAATTTGCTCCGGTCTATGTCGGCGATGTGGCGGATGCGTTTGTCCGGAGCCTGGATGAGCACGCCAGTTTCGGC
>JADEYI010001401.1_pt1 | contig 18589 bp, 14 predicted proteins | sample 8542331 | NCBI WGS metagenome assembly JADEYI01 (sample SAMN16510988, study PRJNA670497) | mine drainage metagenome | isolation source: biofilm near Copperflume 1 | place: Germany: Marsberg coppermine Kilianstollen | collected 2018-02
CTGTAACATTTCTCTCCCCTTGCGTAACATGAGTTACTAAACAGCCTCTAGACGCAGGTGCACGAGGTACCACATCGAGCGAATATCTCAGCGTCGTAGAGGTTCACCATCTCGGCTGCGATATTGCTCCAGGCGTATTGCTTGGCGTGCCCGGCTGCTTGCTTGCCCATCTGAAGGCGTAATTCAGGATTCTTGAGGAGATTATGCACCTGCTCGGCCAGGGCGAAATGGTTCTCTTCAGGCACCAGGAAGCCGGTCTCACCGTCCTTCACAGTGTACGACAATCCACCCACGTTAGAAGCAATCACCGGAGTGCCGGAAGCCATAGACTCCACAGCTACCAGGCCGAACGACTCGTAGTGCGAGGGCATTACTGTTATATCCGCCGCCGCGTAGTACAGAGGCAACATCTCTTGAGGCTTGGAACCGACGAACTCCACCTGCTCTTCAAGGTTCAAGTCATGATAAAGTTGCACCACCCGGTGCAACTCGGCATTCTCCTCTTCGGTCTGCCCACCACCGCCTACGATCAGCACTTTCAGGTTGCGCCCTGAGCAGGTGCGACTTACCACCGCCACTGACTCAAGCAGAGTATCTATCCCCTTCAGCCTCTCGATACGGCCCACGAAAAGGAGTATAGGAGTGTCGAGGTCAGGCAGGCCAAGTTCCCGGCGTACCTGAGCGCGGTCACGAGGATAGAATAGGTCAGTGTCTACACCGGCAGGTATCACGCTGATCTTGTTCGTGTCAGCGCCGTAGAACCACGACATCTGCGCCCGCTCAAGAGGTGTGGCAGCTACTATCCGGTCAGCCCAGCGCATAACTTCACGCTCGGTTTCGATGCGCGTCCCCACTTCCTGCTCTTCGTCGCTCTTGACGACGCTATTCTTCAATTCCCCAAGCGTATGGAACATCTGCACCAGAGGTACGTTCCATCGCTTCTGGAGCTTGTGCCCCGCCACGCCCGACAGCCAGTAATGACCATGCACCAGGTCATAGCTGATCCCTTCTTTCAGGGCAAAGTGCTCTATCCCCTCAACGAATTCGTCAACATAGTTGATGAGCTTGTTCTTATCATATGGAGCTAACGGCCCTACGGGCAGGTGGATTACCCTGGCATCATAGCCAAATGCTTCTATCTCCTCTGTCTCTGTATTCTGAAAGCGGGTAAAAACGTCCACGCTTTTGCCGCGCCTTCCCAACTCACGGCTAAGCTCACGAACGTATACATTCATCCCCCCCGTTTCACGCCCACCCAGCAACGCCTGTGGGCAGGCCAACGGGCAGGTATGCATGCTTATCATTGCGATTCTACACATGATTACTTGATGTTCCTTGTTTATGAGAGGGAGACGTGAAAGGTGAAAGGTGCGGGATTACGGATATACTATCTTTATCCTCGAAGTATGATGCAATACGCAGTACTCATCACGTTTCACCTTTCACGTCTCCCTATGCATTACCCTTATGTCTAGCAATCTTCATGCCTGCTTCTCTGCCTGGCAGAGTGCCCTGTAAACATACTGGCTCTTCGCGCCGAAATCGTACTTGTACGACTCGTCCCCTCGTAGAAAATCGAAGTAGCGGCAACCCTGCAAGATTGCCTTGTGGATACGATAGGCGAGCAACGCTACGCCCGCGCTGTATGAGGCGAACCTGGGGTCGTATCCTGAGTTGTACAGGTAAACGCGGCCATTGAACACAAAGGATAAGTAGGCAGAAGCAGGTTGGTTGTCTACCTCCAGGATGGCAAGATCAAGCCAGCCTGTAGCAGCGAGGCTGGCGGCCATATCGAGAAAATAGTTTGCCATCTTGTCGTCCATGAAGCCGGCTTTTTCGGTGTCGCTCTTTCTATGGAGGTCGAGGAAGGTTTCCATCGCGATATGCAGCGCCCCAGCATCGGTGGGCGTGACAAGATACCACTTTACGTCATCGCGGCCTTCAAGCTTGCGCACTTTACGGCGGAGCTCGTGGCGATCTTTCTTGCGCAGGCTCATCAGATAAGCTTCCCAATCATCCGGCAAAGATATGACAGGGCTTACATCTTCCGGGAATACCCGGAAATCAAGCCCTCTCTCGGCTGCCAGCCTGGGCAGAATCTGATGCGAAGGTGAGAATTGCGGCAGGGAATGGAAGTCTATCACGTCCCATTCAACGCGCTGCTCCACAAGATAGTCGAGCACCACCGACCATACATTCTCCATTCGGTTGTGAGGCGCTATCACATCGAGGTAATCGGCTACGTCAATGCCGCCAACGATCCGAACTATGCGTAAAGGTGCCCCTTCGCCTTTGGGCCGCAGCGCGCCCTGTTTATATGCTTTGGGTGGCGGCAGTGGTTCGGAGGTAATAAAAAGGGGAGCTACACCTGTAAGCGCTCCCTTTTCATCACGCACTACCAGTAGATGAAGTCTACACTCCTCCTGAGCGCCAAAGTGCCGCCACCAGACGCTTTGCCACTGCCAGGTCATAAAGACGATGTTTGACGCAGAGCGGGCCAGAAGTTCGTCCCACTCTTCTCTTGTAAGCGAAGCGCCCGAAGGCCCCTCGCCACCGAGCGCGGAGTCGAAGTTGTGAGCCACTTCGACTGTAAGTCCTGATGATGCGGATACCATATGAGCTACATCTACCTCTTGCCTATTCTACGCTGCATCTGGGCGGCGCAGTTTCACTCCCCAATTATAACAAATCGCGACGGCAGGCGAAGTTCACGACCGAGGGCCGATAATAGCTGCTCTCAATTCTCAGCCTTTGCTGCGCGTCAGGCCCGCGAGTAGATCATCTTCCTGGTCAGGAGCTTGCGCACGACTCTTCACCAGGCTGTAGTCTTCCTCGCCGAGGGCTACCTCAGCGATATCATCGGGCATTGTCAGGAACAGCCCATCATGGGAGAACTGCGTGCGATGCACCAGCACAGCATCGCGCTTCTGCGGCACAAAGTCGCGCACATTTATGCGTGTGGTAACGGGAGGCGGCACATATTCAGGCGGCTTACCCTCTTCCTTTGCTTCCTCCTGTTTTTCCTCTTGCTCGGCAACGGCCTCTTCGGTGCTGGTGTGCTCAGGGTCGGCGTCCTTCTGCTCCTCCTCGTCCCAGGGCCACTTCAGCCCGCGCTCCTCGTACATCTTCTTGGCTTTTACGAAGTTCTCCTCTGCCCAGTGCGAGTAATAGAGCTTTTGCGGCTCCCACGGCTCGCCAAGCTCAGGGTGGTAATTAGGGTCGCCGGAGCTATCATACGCCATCTGCGTGATCACGTTGGCGGCTATATGGTCGGGGTGGCCGTAAGCCCCATTCTCATCATATGTGATGAGCACTTCCGGCCTGTAGCGTCGCACGAGCGTAACTAATTTGCGGGCAGCTTCCTCGCGGTCAGAGTTATGGAAGTTCTCAGCATGGGCGTTCGCTTCTGTGCCCACCATACCGGAGTCTCTATAGTTCAGAAGCTCCAGGTCGTCAATCCCCAGGATACTGACCGCACGGCGCAGCTCTTCGCGCCTTATCTCGCCTAAGCGCGGGCGAGCTTCCTCAGGGTCAAGGTCAGGATCGTGTATCTCACCCTCCTCGCCTCCCGTGGCAGTGACAAGGACGATACGCGCTCCCTTGCTGTGATACAAGGCGAGTGTTCCTCCCGTGAAGACCACCTCATCATCGGGGTGGGCGTGGACGGCCATGATCGTGTATTGCTTATCGCTCAATGCTCTATCTCCTCCTCTCAGTGGTCAGTATAAATAGTAAATACAGATATTTGCAAGATAGCACACGCCTGCAAATATTCAGCCCAGGGGTTTATAGGGCGTTGAACGTTATGAATGCAAAGGAAAAAGCTACCACGATCTGAGATCGCGACAGCTTCTTTTTCCAATTCTATCTTTGTAACGGCAAGAAGCCGAATGGAAGTTAGCGGTTCTTGAACTTGGGATAGAGGAAGGGTGGTATGTCCAGTTCATCGCCGCTTTGAGGCTGTACCGCCGGCCTTGGGGCTGTTGGGCGCACAGGCAGCGGGTTCTGGGGCTGCGATTGCGGCTGGGCCTGTGTATGCGGATGCGGCTGCGATTGCCCGTTGCCGTTCTCCACGTACTGCTGGCTCTGCTGACCGTTCTGTCCGGTATAAGGCTGCTGGTTATAGGCAGGAGCGTGCTGGTTCTGATCACGCTGCACCGCTGCGCTGCTACCCGTATCTTGTCTGCCGTAGTTGGGGCGCATCTCCACCTGGCGGCGTGAGGAATCGAAGCCTGTGGCAATCAAGGTGATCTTCACGTCGTTGCCCATCTCCGGGTCTATCACAGCGCCGAAAATGATATTGGCGTCAGGATCGGCAGCCTGCTGGATGACGGAGGCCGCTTCGGTTACTTCGAGCATTCCGAGATCGGAGCCGCCCGTGATGTTGAAGAGGACGCCCTTTGCTCCCTCGATGCTGATTTCCAACAATGGCGACTCTATGGCCTGGCGTGCGGCATCCATGCAACGGGTGTCGCCTGTGCCGCGTCCGACGGCCATCAGCGCAGAGCCTGCCACCTGCATAATACTCTTGACGTCAGCGAAGTCAAGGTTGATCAAGCCCGGCTCGGTTATAAGGTCAGATATGCCCTGGATACCCTGGCGGAGCACGTCATCAGCGATACGGAAAGCCTCGTTAAGAGTGGTTTTCTTATCGGCTATCTGGAGGAGACGGTCATTTGGTATCGTTATGAGCGTATCCACCTGTTCTTTCAGGCCGGTGATGCCTTCCTCCGCAGAGAGTCTGCGGCGCGGGCCTTCAAAGGTGAAAGGCTTGGTGACTACGGCCACGGTGAGCGCGCCAATTTCCCGCGATATCTGGGCGATAACAGGGGAAGCGCCTGTGCCTGTGCCGCCGCCCATACCGGCGGTTATGAATACCATGTCAGCGCCCTTGAGCACCTCGAAAAGCTCCTCGCTGCTTTCATCGGCGGCGCGGCGACCCACATCAGGGTTGCCACCTGAGCCGAGGCCTTTGGTTAGCTTATCGCCGATACGAATGCGCGTAGGAGCCTCGGAGTGCACCAGAGCTTGAGCGTCGGTATTCACCGCGATGAAATCCACACCTTTGACCCCAGCCTGTATCATACGGTTAACGGCGTTCGATCCACCGCCTCCTACACCTATCACTTTTATCTGCGCGAAATTCTCTGATGGTAGATCATCGTTGCGGTTATGGCCGTACTGTATAGGCACGGGCCTGTTTGAGCTACCGCCTATCGGTGGAAACATAGAATGGCTCCTCCTTTTCCCTCGATCCCTCTCCTGGCTTGAGGAATCCGGGTCGAGCTGCTTTTACCTCTACTTGTGCGTCGTTGGACGACTGCTGAGCTTAAGAGTGCGGCCTGAATGGGATGGCTATGAACTCCACCCTTCCAGACTGGAACTGTATAAGACAATATCAGAGATAATACACTATTAGCGCGCTGAGTTCAAGTACAAAACGCGCCAATATTCATTATCGGAGCCTTAATGCCGTAATTAAGTCCTACTACAGGAGCTTAGCCCTGGGGTAAAAAGCCTTTCAGCCACTTAGCCAATGGGCTTTGTTTCGCCTCGCCCGGGTTGTTGCGATTGGCTCTAAAAGGAGAATGCGCCGGGGTAGATGAACCTTGTTTGAGGCCCCAGAGCACCAGGCCGACGCCGGTTGCATAAGCAGGGCTTTCGAACGCATCAGCGAGGCCGCCGATCTTGTGTGGATGGGCGGTACGTACAGGCATACGTAAGTAGCTGGCGGCAAGAGGTTCTATCCCAGGCATGGCAGCCACACCGCCCGTCAGCACCACCCCCGCGGGCAGCAGCCCCTCGTATCCACAGCGCCTTATCTCGTCACCGATCATGGTGAAGAGCTGGTTGAGCCGGGCATGCATCACCTCGTTAAGCTCCTCGCGCTGCAAAGTGCGTGTGCCGCCCTCGAATGTCTGGGCTTCAATGGTATCATCCAGTGTGTATTCTTCTCGGCTGCCCACAATAGGCTCGCTGGCGATGCCTACAGAGCCATTCTGCGAGTGGCCGTTGGCATAAACAGCGGCGGGCTTACTGTGCGGATGCGATTTGCCGTTTGTAGATTGCGGCATCTCAATGTTGTGCCATCTGGTGCCGGGCACAGCGGCATTACCATACTGAAGCTTCAGCGCCTCGGCAGCCTCGTATGGTATGTTGAAGACGATCACTAGATCGTTCGTCAACTGCCAGCCGCCAATTGGGATCACTTTCGTATGCCAGACGGAGCCTTCAACATAGATGGCGATGTCGGTTGTGCCGTGCCCTATATCCACCAGCACTACACCCAGGTTTTTCTCCTGCTCGGTAAGCACCGCCTCAGCCGAAGCAAGCGGAGAAAGCACAAGGTCATCAACTTCAACGTCGGCCTTTTGCACACAGCGTATCAGGTTCTCGCGCACATTCTCGGCCCCTGTGACTATATGCGTTTCAACATCGAGGCGGAAACCCGATAGACCCAGTGGGTTGCGGATCCCCTCCTGCCCATCAACTGTGTAGGTTCTGGGGATCACATGCAGCACGTCGCGCCCTGATGGTATAGCCATAGCGCGAGCGGCTTCGACAGCCCTCGTCACATCGTCCTGGGCGACAACGCGGTCGGGGTGAGAGACCGCCACCAGGCCTCTGCTGTTTAGGGAGGAGATATGGTTGCCTGAGATAGAGACGTAGGCTGAGAGGATGCGGCAACCCGACTGGCGCTCGGCAGCTTCGAGTGAATGCGCTATAGCGCCGCTCGCTTTCACAATGTCGCTGATCATCCCCTTAGATACCCCTTCTGATGCCACAGCACCAACGCCGAGGACGTTGAAGCGATTGCCGGGGCCGGGGTCGGTCTCCGCCACTATTGTGCATACTTTGTGCGTGCCGACATCAATGCCGACTATAATCCTGTCGTTGTTGGGCATAGGTGCATTTTGGACCATAAAGAGGCAAAAGCGATTGATAAAGGCTGTCGCCCGTGACCCATTTCCTCCTGTCTATGTCTGGGGATATCATTCTACTCTCCATTCTTTATATTATAGTCTCGTTTCCACCATGTTGTGGAAAACTCCCGCATAAGCAACTGTCATATCTTCGCCGCATATCCATAATTCGTACATATGGACGGCGGATAGCGCAACACTTTTGTGCCCTTTGCGGTTCTGTCGTCATGCGTAAGGTGGGCTGTTAGTTTTCACTCCTCAGCGCTCACCCCTACTTCACGCTGGGTCGTTCAGTTGATCTAACGTCAAGGATGGTCCATTGCCGGTTGCTTGGGCTGAACTGCTGCACTACTGCCTGCACGACCTTTATCTTCTCATCAAGTTGATCTCCTGTGCCGAACTCGATTCGCTGCCCCATCGCGGTAATAGCCGTTATGCCGTTGTCCGGCGCCCATTCGAGTTGCCGTAACTGCAAACCTGTAGCAACTGGCAAAGTAAGGTATATCTGCTGCGCAGTATCAGTGGCATCGGCTTTGTTCACAGGCATGGGCGCGCCTATCTTGAGGGAATCGGACATAGGCCCGCGATCAAAGATCGTGACGAAACCGTTGAGGGTAGTGGCATTGCCTACTACGACGTGATCATCGCTCACCAGGAGTGGGGTGCCATCACCTATCACCCAGACGACGGCGGGGCGGCGCTCTTGCACATGCACAATCACCTGGTTGGGCAGCCGCGTCTCCACGGAGACACCTTTCAGCAATGCCGCTTTCTCGGCGAGCCGTGCACGCACTACGGAGGGGTCCACCAGGAAGATGTTCTGGCCCTGAACGCCTGCTATCTCGTTGGCCTGGTCAACGCTCAGTACCTTACTACCTTGCACCAATACAGTAGTCACTACATATTCGGGCGAAGTGGCGAAGGAAACGGCAGCCGCCAGGATAAAAGCCAATCCCACAAGAGCGAAGAAGCGCCCGCGCCGTACATCCTCATTGAAGAGCCGCCAGCCTGTTTTGCTGGCTGACGCCATGTGCCGCCTGGGGTTGCGCGACTCCTCGGAGAGCATTACAGGACGCTCACTGCTCACTTCTGCCTGTATATGGGAGCGTTTTCCCAAGTTGACTATACGCTCGTGGCTCATATAGGAAGCTCACCACCACCCTCTTCAAGAGCCGATCTATTGGTAACACGATCTATCTGACGCTCCAAAGCCAATTCTATCAGCCTGTCTATCAGCCTGGGAAAGGGTAAGCCTGATGCTTCCCACAACTTGGGGTACATAGAAATGCGGGTGAAGCCAGGGATAGTATTTATCTCATTGATCCAGACACCCGACATGTCTCGCGCCACAAAGAAATCAACCCGAGCCATCCCCGCGGCGTCCACCGCCTTGAATGCTTCAACGGCGATCTGGCGCACCCTTTCGCAGATAGCGCCCGGAAGCGCTGCCGGGATAATGATCGCCGAGTTGTCGTCCACATATTTTGCGCGATAGTCGTAGAACTCGTTCCCAGGCACCACCTCACCCACCACTGAAGCCTCTGGGTAATCGTTGCCGAGTACAGCGCACTCACACTCGTGGGCGTTTTGCAGCCCCTCTTCTATGATCAGCCGCCTGTCATACCGCGCAGCGAGGCTAACAGCAGGCGAGAACTCCTCTGGACCGTGAATCTTAGATATGCCAACGCTAGACCCCATATTGGAAGGCTTGGCAAACATGGGGTAGCTAAGCCGGTTCTCGGCATCTTGCTGCACTTTTTTGGGATCATGCCGCCAGTCGGCTCGGCTGACACAGATATAAGGTGCGACTGGTATGCCGCGTGCGATGAAAAGCTGTTTCATCACGTCTTTATCCATAGAAACAGCCGAACCAAGCACCCCTGATCCTACATAAGGTATACCGGCGAGTTCAAGAGCGCCCTGCACAGTGCCATCTTCCCCGTAAGGCCCATGTAGCACGGGGAAAATGACATCTACAGGCTTGCCTACCTCCACCGATAGCTCTCTGCTAGCGCCTGATAGAGGGGCTAGCTGCACAACTTCAGCAGCGGCCTCCCCGGTAGGGTCGTGAGCCAGTATCGAGGCCAGACGCGGCATACTATCCACCTCCACACCGGCCCGAAGTCTCTCCATGGGGTCGCCCGACGAAAGCCACACCCCACTTTTGGTGATACCAATGGGTACAATGTCGTACTTTTCCGGGTCCATCGCGGACATGACACTGCGCGCGGAAGCGATGGATACCTCATGCTCGCTCGATTGCCCTCCGAATAAAATGCCCACTCTAATCTTGCGCGCCAACGTATTTGCTCCTGAAGTAGCTATAAACTCTCATGTCAGCCACCTATCGCAATTTCAATGTTCAATGGACGAGCGGCCTAAACGACCGACGGTCCGGTAAGGTGAGCAGTGACGTGAAATAAGTAGAACATCTACTACGGTAGGGTCCTGATGAATAACTGAACCGAGGCTCTAACATTATAGTCGAACAGGTCTTAACTATAACCCTAGCGGTGAGCAATGAGCGCCTTTTCCACATAATAGGGCCCAGGGTTAGCTACAACCCTTGACCTTCCTATGTGGCATGGAACTTGCCTGAAGGTAGAGGGCGCGACAACATGGGAGCAAACTATTATGAAGAAGCAAAGCAAAAAGGCGGAGCAGTTTTCCAATACAGCTTCTACTCTTCCTAAGCACAAGAGTAAAGCTGCCGACAAGAAGACCCAGGTTATAGAGCAAGTGGTCCAGAATACCAACGAGCATATTGTCGTACCGTTGGTTGAAGAAGAGTTGCAGGTAGTAAAGCAATGGGTAGAAGCGGGCACCATCGTTCTCAGGAAGCGAGTTCAAGAAGAAACCAAGACCGTACCTGTAGAACTCGCCTACGAAGAAGTACAGGTTGACCGCGTGCCCGTCAACAAAGTACTCGCAGACGGCGAAGCTGCAGCGCCGAGGCAGGAAGGCGATGTATGGATTATTCCTGTCGTAGAAGAGGAGCTGGTGGTCACCAAACGTCGCGTCGTGCGCGAAGAACTGCGTGTCAACAAGAGGCGCGTGCTGACACGGCAAGAAGTAAGCGATGTGGTGAGAAGCGAGCATGTTGAAGTAGAAACGGCGGGCAACATAGAGCGCGCTGGAGCCGAAAGCCCCAGGCGGCGCTGATCTAGTTGGTAGCTGCCGGCGTGTGGCGGCGCGACGCCGGAATACCGAAGCGGAAAGATAGTTTTTCAATTACCAGGAGGTACTCTTATCATGGCTAACCAGAATGACACAGTAGTAGGTGTTTTCCTAGACGATGCGGCAGCCCAACAGGCTGTTCAGGCGCTACAGTCAGCAGGCTTCAACGCCCGCATAGCTGATAACTCGGCGGTACAGGCCTTCCGCAACGTTGGCATGGAAGAAGAAGTAGCTAATATGTATCAGAACCGTATGCAGGAAGGGCACAGCATCGTCACCGTAGACGCGGGTGGCCGCGGCGATGACGCTCTAGGCGTGATGCTGCAAAACGGCGCTGAATATATTGATCTGGCTGGAACCAGTCAGGGCGGGAACATGGGCGCAGTCGGCGCCGGCAACATGAACGACGCTGATATGAGAAAGCAGCAGGCTGCACAGTACCGGAATATGCCCGTTGACCAGCGCCAGTATGGCACGGTGGATGAGACAACCGGACGCCGCAAGCACGCTGATCAGACACGAGTGCAGCTTAGGGACGAGACCCTGACCCCCGTAAAGCAGTCTGCTGAGGCGGGTCAGGTTGAGCTGCATAAGGTTGTGCATGAGAAGCAGGAAGAAGTGCCTGTAACCCTCCGCCGCGAGGAGGTCTACATCGAGCGCACCCCTGTTGATCGTCCGGTGCAGGCTGGAGAGATCACAGACATGAAGGATGAGACTATCCGCGTACCTGTTTACGAAGAGCAGGCCGAGCTTCAGAAACAAACTCGTGTCCGAGAAGAGGTTGGCATAGAGAAGCGGGCGGTTGAGGAGCAGAAGACCCTCACCGGCACTGCACGCCACGAGCATGTAGAAGTAACACCCACTGAGGGTGTACAGGTACAGGGCAACGCCGGCGACAACGTCACAACGCAAAGCACGCAAACAACCACAGACACCACGCATAGCGGAATGGCACCCTACGATACGACGGACACCACGAGAAACACCAACCGCTAATTTGTGGCTGCCTTTACGTCAGGGATTAGGGACTAGCTACTAGTCCCTGATCCACGTCCCCAACAAACTCTATCTCAGGCTCTAGCTCAATACCGAACTGCTCGCGAACGCGAGCGCGAGCGAGGTTCATCAAGTAAAGCACATCAGATGCTGTAGCGCCTCCCAGGTTCATCATGAAATTAGCGTGCTTGGGCGAAAACTGCGCCTGGCCGAATCTATGGCCTTTCAGCCCTACTTGCTCGATTAGATAACCGGCGTAGTTCCCCGGCGGGTTCTTGAAGGTAGAGCCTGCGCTTTTACCCTGTGGCTGTCTTGCCTGCCTCTCTTCCAGGTACGCGCGCATCCTGGCGGCGCATTGCCCCTCAAGCTCACGGTACAAGGTAATGGTGGCGCTCAGAATAACCTCTGACGGAGATAGAGTGCGCGTACCATGAGCCTTGAAGCGGCTGGTGCGATAGCCTAATTGAAGTTGGTCCGCAGGCCACTCTTCGATCTTGCCCTCCTGGGTCAGTACCCTGATAGACACAAGGTCATCTTTAAACTCTTTGCCGTGCGCGCCTGCGTTGCTTACCACCCCACCACCCACGCTCCCAGGCACGCTATTCGACCACTCCAGCCCTGTCCACCCTGCGTCGCAAGTGATTCTGGCGAGGCGGCTGAACAGCACACCGGAGTCCACATGCCAGAGGCTCGTCGCGTCTCCCGTAAGATCGTGGGACATTTTGCGGGTCTTATTGTGTATTACAATACCATCTATACCGTAGTCGCCCACGATTATGTTGGTGCCGTTGCCGACCACCAGATATGGAATATCATTTTGCCGCGCAAACAGCACCGCCATAATAAGTTGCTCGGTGCTGTCCGCCGCCACAAAGAGGGTAGCCGGGCCGCCGATCCTCAGCGAGTTATGCTTGCTCATCGGCTCATCACGCACCACCGAGAGGCTAGTGGCTTCCGCAAGCCGTGATGCTATATCGGGCTTGAAAGTAACGCTGGGGCCTGTGAGATTGTCACTACTGCCCCGGTTCTGTGCCTGGGTCGTCTCGTCGCTCTCAGCTAGAGGGATATGTCGCGCCGCTGGCGGCAGGCTTTTATCTGCATCTAGCTCTTGCAGCCCCGTGAGCACCGCTTCGCCCACCTGCCAGACGTCACCTGCGCCCATCGTGAGTAAGAGATCGCCCGGCGCAAGGTCGTCGAGCAGGATTTCGCGGGCTTCACTCAGTGCGGGAGCGAAATCCACCTGTGGTCCTGTTATCCGTTCAGCTATCTGGCGGCCACTCATCCCCAGAGTGTCGCGCTCGCGTGAGGCATATATCTCTGTCACTACTACATGATCGGCGGCGCTTAGCGAAGCGGCGAACCCCTGTAGAAAGTCGCGCGTCCGGGTGTAGGTGTGCGGCTGGAACAGAACAAAGAGCTTGCGCCCCGGATAACGCGCCCTGGCCGCCGCGATATTTGCTGATATTTCGGTTGGGTGGTGCGCGTAATCATCAATTACCGTCACACCACCGGCTTCACCTTTTACCTCGAAGCGGCGCTGCGTGCCCACAAATTCACTCAGCCAGCTAGCAGCCTCGCTAACGGGCACACCCAACTCGACGCAAGCAGCAAGAGCGGCTAATGAATTGAGCACATTGTGTGTGCCCGGTATTTGCAGCGATAGCCCGGCAACCTCCGCGCCGCCACGCACAGCTATATAATCTGTGCCCCCGCGACTATTCTGCGAAAGCTTCACCGGCCTCCAAAGAGCTTTGTCGCTCAATCCATAGAGTTGCAGCCGATGTGGTACGGCGCTTTCGGCAAGGTCACTAGCAAGGGAGGCCGCGCCTGCATCATCGGCGCACAGGATAAGGAGACCACCCCGCTTGACGTTGGCGGCGAACTCACCAAAGGCAGCGTATATTGCTGCTGCGCTGCCGTAGTATTCAAGGTGATCGGTCTCGATATTGGTGATTACGGCAACTTCGGGGTGCAGGTAAAGAAAGGAGCGGTCGTATTCATCTGCCTCGGCGACCAGTTCGGAGCCTGCGCCCCAGTGGCCCCCAGGCCCTAACCCACGTATGTTGCCACCCACCATGTAGGCGGGGTCGCGCCCTGACATGGCGAGCGCCCACGCCAGCATCGCGGAGGTGGTGGTCTTTCCGTGCGTGCCTGCCACCGCTACGCCACGCCTGGTATCCATCAGCCGGCCCAGCAAGTCGGCACGCTTGACGATGGGCAAGCCGCACTCTCTTGCAGCTTGTAGCTCCGGGTTGTCGGCGGGTACCGCGGCAGTCAGCACCACGTGAGTGGTATCGCCGAGGTTAGCGGCGCTGTGGCCTGTAAAGATGCGAGCGCCACGCTTTGCGAGGGCGCGAGTAGCCTCCGATGCGCACGCGTCCGACCCGCTAACCTGCGCTCCCAGATCGAGCAAGGCAGCAGCAAGGGCGCTCATTCCCGCCCCACCGACCCCTATGAAGTGCCAACGATTACCGGAGTATGAGATACGCTGTACGGTATCAACCATGAAGCTATTGTACGAAACTTAACGTCTAGTGACCAGGGATCAGAGGTTAGTAGCTGAGCCTAAATCCTAACCTCTGCTCCCCAATCCCTACATCTATCTGGTGCAGGTTTGCGCCAGCATCGCATCCACGGAGGTGTTTGCTGGGGCTGTAGATAGCCTGGCGAAGTTGATGCTCCAAAGCTCATCAAGTGGGTTGAGAGAGATGCCGTCGTTTACTCTGTGCATGAAATAGCAGCCGGAGAAAGTCTCTATGCTGCCATTATTATGCTTGGCAGTGATGACTACAGGTATGCTGCTATAGATGTTGCCTGCTCCCGCGTCTATAGTCTCCTTGCCCACAGCCAATGTTGCAGAAGCGGTATCCGCGTAGCCGGCGACGAACTGAGTGTAAGGAGGAGCTACATCGGGCGATGGATTAGGAGCGCCCTGGAAGTAGCTGTAGGCCCGCTCATACTCCTTGCGGTTGACGGCGTTATAGTACGACTTTAACGCATCTATGGCCGAAGTGCGCTTCTCGTAGAATGGTGTTTCTCCTGATGTCGCAGGGAAGCCCTTACTATAGTTCTCTTTGGCGAGATAAGTGCCAAGCTGAGAGAGGAGCACGTCGTTGGGCGGCTGGTTTTCAGGGTGAAGCTCGAAAACTGCACGCTCAAAGTACTGTACGGTGTACGGTTTGCCGTTGAGATCGCTGGTTTCGGTGAACTCCTCAGATAGCGGATATCCTTGCTGTGCCAGACCGCCGTTGTTCAGCCAGTAGTTGAGGAACTTGCCGCACACCTTGTGCCCGGTCTGCGGAAAATCCTGGCAGTCACCGGGCGCAGCCATAGTGCTATACGTTCGCCATGTAAGCGATACGAATATTCCTATTGCGACGCCTATTCCTAAAAGCATCACGTAGCCTAAACTCCGTTTCATCATTCTTCTCCTCATTTTGTCTTCATGCAGCTATGCATCCGGAGGGGGGCGCTGCTCAGGACTGCGTGGTAGTAGTTGCATATATCAAGTGGCCAGCAGATATACTTACTGGAAATTATGAGCGCCCTCATAATATATAACTGACCACGGACGCTATAGGTTCCGCCCGGAGTGCACGCCGCTGTTGCGGCGCTGCGTGTCAAAGGGCTGTCCGGACCGCCCGCCAGATTGTGTAGATGATTATGATGAGCAGGAAAAGGCCGATGGCTACTGTTGCAAGGCCCACCAGGGGATTCGAGCTAGGGAGGCTCGCCACGCCTACAGAGATCTGCGGCACCGTCACCGCCGCCGGGCCTGAAGGGTTGGAGCCGCTACGCGTTACGAAGTCGCTCCAGTAGCTGAAGACTTGCGAGAGGCCGATCACAGAGACAAGCACACCAAAGACCCCGCCGAGCAGGTGGCCCAGCAGGCCAATATCGCTGCCTCGGCTCGCGAGCTTGCGCGCTATCCACCAGGAGAGAACCACCAGCCCAAGAAAGAGCAGCCCTGTAGCCACAGGCTCCCAGGGTGACGCGATTACGATCTGGGGCGGGTTGATGCTATTTTCGTCTTTACCGGCGGCGATTGCGAAGAACTGTCCGATCACGCTGAACAGCTTATTTATCAAGAGGCCGAGCTTGGGACCGAGGCGGGCCGCCACAAGCCCGCTGAAAAAGACGCCCACAGTCCACAGCCCCATGATTCGCCAGCCCATGTAGATGCCGACTACAGCGCAGGCGATTATGGCCGGAACGACCCACTGCCACCATTCAAGGGTAATTACCATAGCGTAATTCCGCCCAGGGGAGAAGAGAGAACAACTAGAAGTAAATAGCTTTCACGATCCCCATCTTTGACGCTACACCTCGTATTTTCTCTCCATCTTGAGAACTCTACCGCTTGTGACTGGTGGCGCTTCGGCCACAGGCGAGTTGGCATACTTCGATATGTTGAGGAGCAACCCAACACCCGCCAGCAGGATGAGCAGAGAAGAACCACCGTAGCTGATGAAGGGCAAAGGCACTCCTGTGAAGGGTATCGCGCCGCTAACCGCGCCAATATTGATCATTGCCTGGGCGATTATCCAGGTTGTAATACCTGTGGCAAGAAGTTGCCCGAAGCCATCGGGCGCCATGCGCGCCACTCGATAGCCGCGCCACGCCAGCATCACAAAGAGGGCGAGCATCAACACTGCCCCTATAAAACCTGCTTCTTGCCCCCAGACCGAGAAAATAGCGTCTGTGGACTGCTCAGGCAGCCAGCCAAACTTCTGCCGTGAAGCTCCCAGCCCCATCCCGGTCAGGCCGCCGGAGCCGAGGGCGAGTAGCGATTGCACGGTGTGATAACCTATGCCCGTAGGGTCGTCCCAGGGGTTCTGGAACGACAATATACGTTTAAAGCGATAAGGCTCGATCAGCGCCGCAGTAGCGAAGGCTCCGCCCGCCAGCAACAGGCCGATAAACATATGCTTGCCGGCAGCCCCCGACACAAAGTAGACCACCACACCTGTAGAAAAGAGCACCAGGGTGGTGCCCATGTCCGGTTCCATAAAGACGAGCACCCCTAGCACCCCCAGCATAATGCCAAAGGGGATGAGACCATAAGAGAAGTCACGCACTTTCTCGCCTTTGGTGGAGCACCAATCCGCGAGATATATCACAAATGCAAGCTTGGCAAGCTCCGAAGGTTGTAGAGAGATAGACAAATTGCCCGGTGAAAGCCACCGCTTTGCGCCGTTCACCTCCTGTGAGAGCCAGGGCGGAGCAACCAGCACCAGCACCAGCAGCGCGAGCGCCACGAGAATCGCGGGCACCGAGAAGCGCCGCCAGTAGGTGTAGGGCACGCTCATGGTCACAAAAAGGGCGACGGAGCCGACCACCAGCCACTGAATATGGCGATTTATCAGATAGGTAGGGTCGTCGGGGCTGACGCCGCTCGACGAGAAAACCATCAACACGCCGATGATGCAGAGGATGCCGACCACAGCCAGTATCCAGTAATCGGGCCTTTCAAATCGTCGTGAGCGTTTTGATATCATTCGGCAGTTACCGGCTAACCAGTCCTGGCGGACCTTTACCGCCAATAGAGGAAAGTACAGACGCGCAGCGTAGCGTTCAGCACGGCGGCCATGTACAGGTCACTCTACACCATGCGCGGGTTACTGAGGGGAGTTTTCCACAAGGGCTGAGACGATTTCGCGGAAGCGCTCGCCGCGCTCGAACTCATTGCGGAACATGCCGAATGAAGCTGTGGCTGGGGAAAGTAGCACCAGGCCGCCTTCGGGAGCAGCCTCCCATGCGGCAGCTACAGCATCCTCAAAGTCATCGTAGCGGCCAACTATAGCAACAGCTGCGTCGCGAAGCTGCCGCTCCATCAAGTCGGTGGCGGTGCCTTCCAGCAAAACCACAGATTGTGCGCGGCTCGCTACGTCCGGCGCAATCTCCGCGAAGTCCAGCCCCTTATCAGCGCCGCCCGCGATAAGCACAATCGGCCCTTCTAGCGCGTAGAGAGCAGCACGAGTAGAGGCCGGAGTGGTAGAAGTGGTGTCATTATAGAATCGGACGCCGCGCAGCGTAGTGAGATATTCAAGGCGATCTGCAACCCCTCGAAACGACCGAAGCCCTGCCTCCACTGCCTCCAATGGCGCGCCCGCCAGAATCGCGATTGCGGCAGCACATGCAGCATTAGAGAGGTTGTGGCTCCCCGGCACCTGGATCGCGTCCACGCCCAGGAGTATCCTGGGGGCGGCCCCGGACTCGTACCAGAGCAGCCTGTCTTCCACCACGAAGACACCCGGCAGGTGAGAACCAGGGTCGCCCGTGCCGAACCAGGCAAGCCAGGCAGGGGTGTCGGCAGCCCACCCTGCGAGTGTGCTATCATCAGCATTGAGCACCGCCCAATCATCACGCTCAATACGCTGGTTGAGGAAGATCAGCTTTTTAGCTGCTCCATACTCTTCCATCCCTTTGTAGCGGTCCATGTGATCAGGCGACAGATTTGTAACCGCGCCTATATGGGGCGAAATCGCAGTGTCCACCAATCCTTCCAACTGGAAGCTCGAAAGTTCCAGCACCACGGGTGTTTCTGCCGTTATCCGGGGCAACGCATCTAACGCGGATACACGCAAGTTGCCAGCTAACACAGCATCGGGCCGCCAGTGGCGCAGCATCTCCCACGTCCAGGTGGAAGTAGTAGATTTGCCTTTGGTGCCGGTGATGCCTATGACAGGTGCGGGGCAGAGCTTGAGGAAGATACTTATCTCCATCTCGATGTCTTTTTGGAGGCTGCGTGCCAGTTCTAGCCAGGGCGATTTGTTCGGGACGGACGGGTTCTTCACAACCACATCGGCCCACTTGAAGTCTTCCTTCTTGTGCTCGCCCAGAGTGTAGCTAATCTTCAGACCTTCGCGCTCCAGAGCCTCTATCGAGCTTTGCATCTTATCGGCAGTACGCAGGTCGGTGACGCGCACATTGGCTCCTTGTGCGGTCATGAAGCGAGCCACGCCAAGCCCGCCGCCATGCACCCCCAGGCCCATGACCAGAACGTTCTTGCCCGCGTAAAGGGATTCCGAAGTCATTCATCTCTCCAAGTAGCTGGTCTAAAAAGGCGCGGCACAAACCGGAAAGGGCAGCCGGCCATACCCGGCTTTAGCCGCTGGGCGATACCATCCACCGTTTCTGGGTACAACTACTGGCTGAACCACTTCGCCGGGCGTGGTACCGGCTACCCTATCTGAGGGCTATTCTTAAACATGCTCTAAGCTCGACTTTGTACAATTTTGCGAATGGCGTTTGTGCCTGTGCTCGGATGTGCCTGCACGCATCTGTGGGAGTTTGTAAACATCACCAGCAAAGGCGGATGTTTATAAAGTCTCAGGCGTGAGCATAAAGAGGTTTAAGCCTGTGCATGAGGCCAAATGTATAATTGTACAAAGTTGAGCTTAGAGGTCTATTTTACATCATATAACTGCGACTGTAGGACTAGCATCTCCTATCAAAAACGCTGATAGCATCAGGGCGGCTATCGTCCACCC
>JADEYI010001402.1_pt1 | contig 18574 bp, 20 predicted proteins | sample 8542331 | NCBI WGS metagenome assembly JADEYI01 (sample SAMN16510988, study PRJNA670497) | mine drainage metagenome | isolation source: biofilm near Copperflume 1 | place: Germany: Marsberg coppermine Kilianstollen | collected 2018-02
GTGGTCCCATGCTGCTGGCAACGGGGTGGTCCCATAAGACTGGCAAGCGACACCGCACTTCTCCCCTCCATCTCAGGCGGGTGGTGGCATGTTCGAGGGTGAACTCCATTCTGCAGACGGGATCGATATATCGGGTCAATGTTGGATCTGACGTGGCGGTGACCTCATAGAGATCGAACTCCCCAGCGAATCCCTTCATCTGCCGGGTCCCTGCAGCGCGGAAGACGACCAATTCAAGGCCGAGCGACTCGGCGCGAATCGCGTCGGTCACCAAAAACTCACCTCTCTTGGCCTCGGCCGCCACCCGAGCGGCCAAGTTGACGTCCGATCCCACATAGTCGCCTTCTCGATAGAGGGCCGTGCCAAAGTGTGCTCCCATGTGCAAGCCAGGAAATTGTGCCTCCGAATCAGCCATGGTGCGGATCTCGACGCCACAAGCCGCAGCGTTCTGGGCCTGAGAAAACACCAGCATGAACTCGTCGCCGATCTGTTTGACCACTCGGCCGTCGTATCTTCCCGCCGCATCTCGCACCAGGTCGGAGAATCGTTCGACTACGTTCGCGGCGGCGACATCCCCCATTACCTCGGTGAACGTCGTGAAGCTCGTTAAGTCGACGAACAACACCGCGAGCGGCATCCGACCAACTTCTGGGCCTGGAGGGGTGAGATCCTCGACCAGATGAAGCAGCAAGTCTTCCCGGCTGGCCCGTTCGAAAGCTCTCCGGTGGAAGTACAGCAGCGTGGGTTCAACGAGTTCCGTGGCCGGCTCGCTCACTGCGTTTGTGGCCGCCACCAGCTGGGCCCCGGAGAGGCCTTCTGTTCGGAGCCGTTCGTGCACGTGGAAGTGAAAGAGTCGGACTTCCGCCTCGGCTAAGCGTTCGAGGGTGTCCACGAAGACCCGGACCAGTTGGATCAGAGCCTCCGCGGGGATCCCGGCCGAGATCGCCCTTGCGAGCGCGACAAGAGCTTCAATGTCATCGTCGTTCCCCTCGACCTGTTCCCCGACCCCAACGATCGTCCATATTCGCCGCACCAACGCGTCGTCGAGTCCGACATGATCGGCGACCTCTTCGATGCCGTGACCCTGACGATCGGAATGGCCGGTCAGTCCGAGGTAGTTGGCAAACACGTCGCCCTGACTGGCTGAAGCTGCCGCGATGTCCTTTGGTTCGATGCCCCGTCTTTGCGCGAACTGGATCAGTCGTACCCGCTCCGTCGTTGGGGCGGCGAATCTGCCCTCTTCGGTGTGAAGAATGAGACCGAGCTCCAGCCAGGAATGGAGGACGTCTGCGGTCACGCCCGTGAGTTCTGAAAGCTCGTCGATCGATCGCTCTTCCCCCATGGCTGCTCCTTACCCCAGATCGAGCGAGATGAGTCCCGGCCCAATCAAGACCCCCGCTGATTGTCTACGACTATTGCGCAGCCGATACTACGGTGACGACCTGCGCGGTCTTCCCGCGCGGTTTCCACCCCACCACGGTCCAACGAACAAGCGTGTCTGAGCGTGGCGGAGTCCAGACGATCACCATGCGCTACGACGGGCCGGACGTGTTCGGCCTGGTGAATGGCGGGGCAGCAGGGTTCCGGATCAACAACATGGGGAACGCGATCGTGACCGACTACGCCACGCTCACCATCGTCCCAAACTAGGCCTCTCCCATGGCCGGACCATGCCAAGAACCTAGCGGTCGTCTGCCCAGTCGAACTCGTAGTAGATCCAATTGGAGTCTGTGAACTTCATGTCGAGACCCTCAGCGACCGCCGTAAACGACCCGACGCCGCACTCGCCCTTCGTCCAGATGAATCCGTCGGGCAGCACGATTTGCGCCTCGTGCGGTTCGCCGGTCACGGGATTCTTGAAGGTGTCCCCGCTGGCGCTGCCGACACCATCGGCCGACATCGTGATCTTGAGACCGGTACCGTCGATGGTGATGGGAGTCTTGACCAGCCCCGCCACCTCGTAGGTGGTTCCGAGGATGGCCCAGGGATTGCCCCCGAGTTGCCCGGTGTAGATCTGAGCCAGACAGCCGATCTGCTCCTCGGTCGTGTCGGGCTGGACGATGAACACCACCTTGCCCCCGCCGTCGTGGATTGCCTTGGGCCAGTCCAGCATGGCGATCGCCGTGACACCCGAAAGATCGACCTCGCCACAGAATCCCTCTTCGATGGCGTTGCCGACGAATGCCTTGCAGCTGCCGTCGCTGGAGCTGGGGAAGCCCGAAAAGTTGCAGGTGCACCCGGGAGCGCAATTGCAGAATTCGTACCCCTTCCCCCGAAGCCGCCACTTGGTGGTGGTCTGTTGCGTCGTTGTCATCTGTCCCTTCCTTTCAGGTCAGTCGGCTCAAAGAGGCCGGATGGATCACGAGAATTACGCCAAGCACCACAAACGCAGCCGCCGCCACCCGGGCGAATCGCTCGCCCATCGGGGTCACTTTCTCGATGAAGATCAAGGCGGCCAAGATGATCATCCATGCCAGTTGCATGGTGCCAAGGGCGATCAGAATGGCCATGAGCGCCCAGCAGCATCCCAGGCACAGCAGTCCGTGGGTGGTGCCGGCCGTGACCGCGCCGATCGGACGCCGGAGGTTGCTGCGTTGGCGCAAGAAGAACGACATCGGAGAGCGGCAGTGCCTCAGGCACACCGACTTCAGCGGTGATGCCTGGTAGACGCCCGCGACCAGGAACACGGCTCCGGCCACCCGGCCTGCCCACGGCGTGGCGTGATTGACCGAGTCCTGTGTCGCCCGCCAGGCGAAATAGGCGGGGACGCCCATCGCCGACCAGACGAAGAAGTAGCCGGCCACGAATATGGGTGTCGGTGCGGCCCGGCCTAGCCCGGCGGCCCGGTGATAGATACTGATCACGGGAAAGATCGCCGGGAACATCATCGCCCCCATCATCGCCACCCAGGCACCGACGAAGGCCGCCAGTGACAACGAGAGCGGACCCATCGACGAGCCCATGCCTACGCCCGGCACCATCTCGTGAGCGATCCTGGCGGACCACCACCAACCGAACGCTGCCAGTCCCAAGAGCGAGCCCGGCAATAGAAGACTCTCTCGCGATACGGTCCACGGCATCACCGGCGACTGTGCCATGAGCTTCTCCTTGCTCGGCAAGAGTCTGTCCTCTTCTGGAGATCCCTGCAAGCGGTTCTTGACCCTACGAGGTGCAATCGCGTGCGATCCGAGCGGATCTCTCGTAAGCGCACCACGCCTCAACGAGTCTTGCTAACAATCTCAGCGCTTGGAGGCGCCGTCTTCGACCCGAAGGGTTTGGGCTCGCCCTTGAAGTAGCAAAGAATCGATCCGCCAAACGAGAGCTAGTTCACATCCAAACCGATGGTCGCCCTGACCGGGCCGTTGGATGCTCGAAGGACACTTGAGAGTCGTGAAACAGGGTCAACGCTGATCGTGTCGCGAGGAAAGGAAACGCTATCTATCTGGCGCGCCAACGCAAGCAGCTACGCCATTTATCCGCAGTCACGTCTCAAGGCGAATTCATGATTCAACCAGGTACGACGAGGCCGATCTCGTAGGCGACACTCACGCCAACTTGGTGAACAGTCGTTGAACCTCGTCCAAGTCATAGCCGGACTCGGCCGCCTCGTCGGGGTGCTCGAGGCAGTAGGTCAGCCCGCTGGCGATCAGCCGGAACCCCACCTGATCGAGCGCTTTGGTCGCGGCACTGAGTTGGGTGACCACGTCACGACATTCGCGGCCTTCAGCCAGCATCGTCTCGACTGCTTGTACCTGCCCCCCAGCCCGGCGCAGCCGCTTACGAAGGTCCTGGATCAGCTCGGCGGGAAATTGCACAGTCACTTCGCTCCTTCGTCGGTGGATCTCGTTTGATGAACGGTCCCAGGATCAATGTTTCCAGGTCAGTGCGAGAACCGCACTTTGGGCAGGATGCGGCCGAGCCATTTCGGCTGGTGCCAACTGTGGTGCCTACCCAGGCGCAATACGACCGGTAGCACGACCAGACGCACCACCAGGGCATCGAGTCCCACGGCGATGGCCAGGATCACCCCCATCTCCTTCGGCGCGAGCGGTCCGGAGAGGGCGAAGGTGAGGAAGACGGCCACCATCACGGCGGCGGCCGAGAGCACGACCCGTCCCGAAGTGCGCATCGAGCCGATCATGGCGTGCTCGGGGTCGGGGTGGGTCTCGTACCGTTCCTTGGCCGCCGAAAGCAAGAAGAGCGTGTAGTCCATAGCCACACCGAAGACCATGGCTCCGAAGAAGAGCGGGGCCCAGGCATCGATGAAGCCCTGGGGCTGGAACCCGAGCGGACCGGCCAGGAGACCGCTCTGGAAAATGAGGCGTCCGATACCGAAGGCTCCGGCCACGGAGAGCGCTGTGATCAGGACGCCCATTGCGGCGATCAATGGCGCCCCCAGGGCAATCAGGAGCAAAAGGAACCCGAAGACGCCGAGGATGCCGAGGACCAGCGGGGTGTGTGACGCGAGCGTCTGTTGGAGGTCGTGGTTCTCGGCGGCCGCACCCCCGATGAGCGTCCCGGTGGGAAGGACTTGGCGGAGGTGATCGATCGTGGCGCCGGTCGTGGTGGTCGAGGGCCCCGAGGTCAGTACCACCTGGTCGAGGGTCCACCCGGCGCTGGTCGGGCCAGGGACGACGCCGGCCACCCCGGACGCATGGGCGAGAGTGGCCAATGCCTGTGTCTGCTGGCCCTCGGGGACCACCACCTGGAGTTCTCCCGGGGCACCTGGACCGAAGGCGCTGGTCACCTGGTAGTAGCCGACGCGGGCGTTTGCGCTGGGCGGCACGATGGTGATCGAGGGCATGTTCGTCCGCATGCCGATGATCGGGGCGGCGGCGAGGAGCAGGAGGACCAAGGCGGCGGCACCGGCTGGGAACGGATGACGCCACAGGAACTTGCCCCACGAGTGCAGCATCCGGTCAAGGGCCCCCTCGCCGTCGGGGTGGCCCTTCCTGTGCAGCCGAATCTTCCCCTTGTTGATGTTCGTTCCGATCTTCCCCAGCACTGCAGGCAGGAGGGTGAGGGTGGCGGCGAGCACGGCGACGACCGACAGCATGATCCCGAAGGCCATGGATCGGAACGCCGGACTCGGAACGATCAGGATCGCCGCGAGCGAGGCGAGCACGGTGAGGGCACTGAAGGCTACGGCCTTGCCGGCCGTGTCCACCGTTTCGGCTACCGAGGCGATGATGGCCTGGCGGTCTCCCGCCTCGGCTCCCCGCCGCTTGATGGCGGACCGGAAGCGCATGACCAGGAACAGGGCGTAGTCGATACCTAGTGCGAGGGCGAACATGAGAGCGAAGTTGAGGGCCCAGATGGAGACTGGGGTGAACTTTGTCGTGATGACCAGAGCACCGGCCGCCACCAGGAGGCCAGCCATGGTCAAGAGCAAAGGAAGGCCGGCGGCCACCAGGCTCCCGAAGGCGATGATCAGGATGATGATCGTCACTGGCCAGGACAGCAGCTCCGAACGCAGCATGGCCGAGCGGTTGGCGGTGTTGAAGTTGGCCCACAGGGCACTGTCGCCGGTGAGGGTGACTGAGACACTGGACGTGGACAGTGCGCTGAGCGGGGTGGCGACAGCATCGGCGGCCTTCACCATCTTGTTGGAATCGGCGAGGGAACCGGCAGTCAGAACCGCAGTTCGACCGTCTCGTGACAGGGAGACACCGGCCTGCGGCGAAACCACCGTGGACACGCGCGGGTCGTTTCTGAGGATGGTGGTCGCCTTGGTCACGATGGCTTGGGCCTGCGGGTCCGACGCGATCGGGCCGTGGTGATCGACGACGACCACCTGAAGGCCGGTGGCGCCGAGTCCCGAGAAGTTCTTCTCGATGATGGCCCGGGCAGCGACGGACTGGCTGTTCGAGGCTTGCCACCCAGCGCCGGCGAGCGCGCTCTCCACGTGAACGGCGAAAAACCCTAAGACGAGGAGCACCAGGAGCCATGCGATCAGCACTCGGCGGAAATGGGTCGCCGCCCACGTGCCGAGCCGGGCGAATGGGCTGAAACGTCCCACATGCGCGCCGCGCTCTTCCCCTGACTTGCCATTCGGGGCTGGGTCTTGGCTCTCAGCTCCTGGTGTCGACGGCGGTGAGTCGAGGCCGGTCCTGGGAGAAGCGGTCATGAGGAGCACTCCTTTAGATCAGGTTTAGAACAGATACCCAAGGGGGTATTTGAACACCTTACAGGATACCCCTGTGGGTATCAACCAGATGTTGGCGCCGCTCACGGCACAAGGAAGAAATCACCTGTGCTATGCAAGGCCAGGGTTGCACGGCAGCCACCAGCCACGCAGCGCTTCCAATCCGCACACCCTCGGCGGATAAGTACGGAGCCAGTGCGTGGTGACGGCCGATCCGGCAGCAACAAGCCGCGCGTCTCCTGAAACGACTGGGCTCGATCGAGACCGGGGGCGCGGCACGTGGCGACCTCGTAGCGATTGTGCGGGAGCCTTCTCTGAAACCGCAATTGAAGCGAGACGAAAGGCGTCGCGCGCGATGACCATCTCACTGCTCGACCGGAGCTTGTTGGGCGCGAATTCGGCCTCGCCGTCGTGGTGACCCAACCGGACGATGGCCAACCGTACCGGTTCCTGGCGAAGGTGGACAATACCCGCAGTCAGCTCCTCGTTCGAGTCTGTTCCTCGGGAATCGCCGTTGAGGCACGCCGAGATCTGGGCCTCGTGGTTCCGCTGTCTGGGTGATCCGTCCCGGGTGCTGCTCCTCAACTGCCGGGCGACCGCAGGTGGTCTGATGACGGTCAGCGAACTCGTTGCGCTTTGTCGATATCGGACAGTCGACGCTTCGCACCACGAAAGATGCTGGCCCACACGGGGCTTGTGCACTCGGAGCACCAGGCCAACACAACCCGGTTCCGGGCGAACGAGCGTGCCTCGACCGTTCCCCTCGGCTGCCGAGCTGATCATGGGAGTCCTCCCGCACTAGAGACCCTGGCGCGCCCGACTGCACGGCGCCCGGGCAGGACCCGAGAGTTCCGTCGCGCCACAGCTGTCGGGCCGGGAGCCGTTCGATGGTCATGGGTCAGGCAGGAAACTCCGTCACTCAGAGTGCACGCATCGCCCATGACACCCTTCAGCCGGAAAGCAACCGCCTACGTCTCTCGTTCTCCAGCTCGAACTCGGCCTGGTCAGCCTTGTCGGCCGCCGCTCCTCCCTCGTCGGAGATGCGCATCAATATGGCGATCAGTACGTAGTTGGCGATCAGCGCTGAACCGCCATATGAGACAAAGGGCAACGTGATACCGGTCAACGGAAACAGCCGGAGAATACCGCCCATAATAAAAAACGCCTGAAAGCCGATGACCAGAGTCAGACCGGTAGCCGTGAGCTTTGCAAACTCCGAGCGGGCGGCCTGGGCAACCCTCAATCCAGCCCCAATCAGGAGAAGGAACGCCACAACGACCATGGCGGAGCCAAGTAGGCCCATCTCCTCACCGATTACGGCAAAGATGAAGTCGCTCTGTGGAACTGGGATTTTATAAGCGCCGAATCCCAGGCCGAGACCGGACCCACCGATCCCTCCGCTGCCAAGCGCATACCACGACTGGACCAACTGCTCGCCTGACGTGCTGGCCAGCTGCCCTGGATGGAGCCACGTTTCCACCCGAATGTGGGTTTGGCTGAGGTAGCGGGTCGCGACGTAGGCACCAATAGCAAAGAGGATCACACCGAGCAACAGGTAGCCGGTTCGCCCGGTCGTGACCCACAACATGCCGATGAACAGGGTGAACAACAAAGCCGAGAAGCCGATGTCGTGCTCGAGGCTCATCACCCCGATGGCAAACAGCCAGGCCAACATGATGGGTAGGAGCGGCCGAGGATCGAGCACGAGGCGGTTGCCGAAACGGGCGGTGGGAATCGTCAACAGTTCGCGCTTTTCTGCGAAGTACGAGGCGAAAAAGACACACAACACGAGCTTGCCGAGCTCGACTGGCTGAAAAGTGAACCTTCCGACCTGCAGCCACAGGCGCGCCCCGTTGACATTGGCACCGACGCGCGGGACCAGGGGTAGTAGCAACAAGATGACACCCACCGCTAACAGGATGTAGCGGTACCTGTCGAGGTCCCGAGATCGGCGGATGACGAAGAGGGTGATCACATAGACGGCCACCCCACCGGCTGTCCATGCTGCCTGCAGCGGGGCGTAGGACTTGCCCGTACCGAGATCGACCCTGGAGATCATCACGTAACCGAGCCCGTTTAGTAGGAACGCAATCGGGAGCACCACTGGGATGGCGCTTGGGACGAAGATGCGATTGGCAACATGGGCGACAATGCCTAACCCCAAAATGGCGATCAGCAAGGGCACCACATTGGAAGGCAGCGATTTTGTGTTCCCCAAGACCATCAGCGTGTAGGCAGCGACAATGATCACCGAGGCCCCCACCAACAGGCCCAGTTCGGTGCGGCGACGTGCTTTGAAGGCTCGCCGGAGAGCCTTGGAATCCGGACCGTTCAGGGTCATTGTCGCCACGCTGGCGATCCTACTGGTGGAAAGTCGCTTCATCGGTGATTCCCGATATGATCGGCAGATGCCGATCAACGCCTCCCACCGTCGTGCTGCGAACCTTACGACCGCGGCGATACTGTTTCGAGGCTTGGGCGACGTCAGGCGTCTTGCCATCGTGCGCCTTCTCGCGGAGGGCGAAGCCCGGGTCACCGACCTGTCCACCGAGCTCGGCCTCGCTCAGTCCACTACCTCAGGTCACCTCGCCTGCCTGCGCGAGTGCGGCCTCGTCGAAGCCCGCCCGGAAGGTCGGCAGACCTTCTACTCACTCGCACACCCGGAGCTCCTCGACCTGTTCGCAGCCGCAGAGGGTTTGCTCGGCCGCACGGGTCACAAGGTCGCGCTTTGTCCCACTTACGGCCGCGGCAAGCGATGAAGCTCACTAGAGACCAGGCAACTCTCGATCGCGGAAGCACGGAGTGGCGCCGTATCGCCAGACGAGCGAGGCGCCTTTCCTTGCTGTCCCTCGTCTACCTCGGGGTCGAAGGCGGCATCGCTATCGTCGCCGCCGTTTCCGCCGGTTCGGTCGCCCTTTTGGGCTTCGGAATCGACTCGGCCATTGAAGGCATTGCGAGCGTAATCATCGTGTGGCGATTTAGCGGGAGCCGCACGCTATCCGAGCACGCCGAGCGACGCGCCCAGATCGCTGTCGCGGGCAGTTTCTTCCTGCTCGCGCCATATATCACCTACGAAGCAATCGACACGCTCGTCGCAGGAAACCACGCAGGCGACAGCTGGCTTGGCATCGCTCTATCGGCCCTCTCGATCGTGTGGATGCCGCTGCTGGGCATTGCGAAAGTGCGGATCGGGACCTCGCTCGATTCTGATGCCACTGTCGGCGAGGGCAAACAGAATCTTCTGTGCGGCTACCTCGCGGCCGCAGTACTTGTCGGGCTTCTAGGCAACACGCTCTTCGGGCTCTGGTGGCTCGACCCGATCGTTGGTCTCGGCATCGCGGCGCTTGCGGTCTGGGAGGGCAGCGAGGCGTGGCGCGGCGAGGAGTAACACCTGAAGCGTCGGGTTACTCGTCCACTGGCTTGACCAGGCACTCGAGCTCGATGATGCTCGCCGCCCTGTGGCGCTCGCGTTCCTCTACCGCGACATCGGTCGAGTCGCCCAAGGGATCCGCATCCGCCAGGCCGGCGCAGACCGATACGCCGCCCACGCGCTCATGATCGTCGAGAGATGTTGGCTCGCATGTAAGTCGCCAGCCCAACCACTCCTCGGGCCCTGCATCCAGAATCAGTGCGGTGAGGCGCTCCCGACATTCGAGATCGACGCGGCCTCATTTCGGTGACGCCATTGCCAGGGTTCCCAAGAATTCTTCCCACTGCAGTCGGACTGTGACGGGCAGGTGAACTCCGGCAACCTCACGGTCACACAGGGTACCGTCTTCGTTCGGAAAGCCACCATGAGTGACAATTCGATTGCAAACTCCCGGTGTGCTGTGTTCCCCCTTGTCGCCGAGCGGTCTCACAGGTACCTTTTTCGCGATACCCGTGGGTTCGCGCGTCGGGCCGCTGTTAGAGAAGGGTGGTCCGATGAGGACCAAGAGGGCTCCCTCCCGCAGGGGCTTGAGATCGCTGGCTGTCCTAGCCGCGGTCATCTCGTTCATCATCGTGTTGGTGGCGTCAGGTCGCGGCCAGACTGCGACGAGGGCCATATCAACCAAGTCCGGTAGTGGGATGGTTCCCGTTGCGGCTTACATTGCTGAGGCCCCAACGCTCCAACGCGAAGGATGGACGGCGACCGCGAGCCAGCAAACAACGGCAATCCCGCTGAGGCCGCGCTCGACAACAACGCCTTCAGCTATTGGTCCGGACAGACAGGTTCGGCCACCCCCGCCTCGATAACCATCGACATGCGGGCACCCGAGGTGGTGTCCGGTCTCATCTACGATCCCGTGCAGACGCAATCGCCCGTGGGCGTGATCGGTCGCTATGAGGTGAGTGTCAGCAGGGATGGTGCCAGCTTTGCCACCGTCGCCTCTGGCACGTGGTCGGACACGACCGCGGTCAAGCAAATCGGCCTGAGCGCGGTCGATACCCGCTTCGTACGCCTCACCGCTCTTTCCGCCGCCTCGGGGATCGGAACCGAAGTAGCCGTCGCCGAGTTGTATCTGCAAGGCAGGCCCCACGTCGCGGCTGCGCCCGCTCCCACCAACACGGCCGTCAATGCCGCTCCGCTCAGCACCAACCCAGCAGTGGTGGGCGAGTGGGGGCCGACAATCGGCTTCCCCCTCATTCCTGTCGCAGCCGCCCTGTTGCCCAACAACGAGATGTTGGTGTGGTCGGCGGATCAGAAACTTGCCTACGGGGGGTCCAACGATCCGTACACGCAGACTGCGATCTTGAATCTGACCACCGGTGCGGTCAGTGAAGACACGGTCACCAATACCAGTCACAACATGTTCTGTCCTGGCATTGCCATTCTGGCCAACGGAGATGTCATGGTTACGGGCGGACTCAGCAATCAGCAGACCAGTATCTACGATCCGAAGACGAACCTGTGGAGGGCTGGTCCGCCGATGAATGTCGGACGCGGCTACCAGGGCATGACGCTCCTGCCCGATGGCCAGGCCTTCACGCTGGGCGGTTCGTGGTCGGGGCCCATCGGCGGCAAAGTGGGAGAAATCTGGTCACCCACCGGCAGCTGGCGAGAGTTGCCCAATGTCCCGGCTACGCCCATCTACACCGCCGACGCCCAGGGGACCTATCGCGCCGACAACCACGGTTGGTTCATCGCGACATCGGGGGGGGAACGTCCTCCAGGCGGGACCGTCGAAGCAGATGAACTGGATCACGACCACGGGAGCCGGTTCCATTATGTCAGCCGGTACCCGTGGTGCGGCCCCTGACGCCATGAACGGCAATGCTGTCTATTACGACACCAACAAGGTGATCACCATGGGCGGTGCTCCCAGCTATCAAAACTCCAACGCCACGACCCAGGCGTACCGGGTTCAGATCAACTCTGCGCCCACGGCACCGACGGTCACTCAGGTGGGCTCGATGAACTACCCACGCGCGTTCGGCAACAGCGTCGTGCTACCGAACGGGAAGGTCGTCACCGTGGGGGGGCAGACCTATGCGGTTCCCTTCAGCGACGCCAACTCCATTCTCAACGCGGAACAGTGGGATCCGACCACCGGCACGTTCACCATCATGGCCCCCGAGGCCGAGCCCCGTAACTACCACTCCGTGGCCATCCTGCTGCCGGATGGCCGGGTGTTCTCGGGTGGAGGAGGGCTGTGTGGCGCATGCTCAACCAACCACCCCGATGGTCAGATCTTTACTCCTCCCTACCTTCTCAACGCCGATGGCACACTCCGCCCTCGCCCAGCCATAGCGTCTGCTCCTACTTCTGCAACGACAGGGCAGACGATCACGGTCACCACCGGGGGTCCGGTGTCTCAGTTCGCCATGGTGCGCTACGGCGAATCGACGCATTCGGTGGACAACGACCAGCGGCGCGTGCCGCTCCCGATCGTGTCCTCGAGCGGCAATACCTACCAGTTGGCCATTCCTTCCGACCCTGGCATTGCTCTACCCGGCCCTTACATGGTCTTTGCTCTGGACGCCAGCGACACTCCGAGCATCTCCACCACGATCTCGATCACCACCGCCGCCACCCAGCCGCCTTCCACCCACTACGGTCAGACCGTCTTCGGGGATGGCCCCGCTGCATACTGGCCGCTCAATGACAACGGCGGTGTGACCGCGGCTGATCTGAGTGGCAACGGGGACACCGCCAATTACCTCGGCGGCGGTTTCACCTACCGGGTTCCGAGCCCGGTTGGGGGGCCGGGGGCCAAGGTGTCGCATTGAACGGGTCCACCAGTCAGATCGTGGCATCACAGCCCATCACCAACCCCACTGCCTACTCCGAAGAGATGTGGTTCAAAACCACTACCACGACCGGTGGTCTCCTCGAGGGATTTGGAAGTGCACCCAGTGGCACGACGTCGGTCAGTCGGGACCGAGTGGTGTTCATGGCAAACAATGGCCAGCTCTACTTCGGCGTCTACGCCAGAACCCCGATCACGATCCATTCTCCTCTCTCGTACAACGACGGCAGGTGGCATCAAGTCGTCGCTGCACAAGGACCCGACGGTATGCACCTCTATGTCGACGGCCAGCAAGTGACCAGCGACGCGACCACAACGGGGGCCCAGAGTTACCTGGGCTACTGGAAGGTGGGTGCTGAGAATCTTGCTGGATGGTCAAATTCGCCAACCAGTAACTACTTCGCTGGCAGCGTGTCAGACGTAGCGTTCTACAACGCAGAGCTAACCTCCGGCCAGGTCCTTACGCACTACCAGGCAATCGGTGGGTCCTGTCCATCGAGCTGGTCCTGCACGGATATCGGGGGTGCCCTGCCTCCAGGCCAGCAGAACGTGACAGGTTCGACGTGGTCAGTCAGCGGTGGCGGTGGCGACATCTGGGGGGCAGCAGATTCATTTCGCCTTCTCAACCAGACCCTGGCCGCCGACGGCACTGTCACCGCCCACGTGACCGCTCAGTCGAACACAGGACCGTGGGCGAAGGCGGGCGTTATGCTCAGAGCTACCACGAACCCGGGCTCGCCGTACTATGCGACTTTCGTGACGTCTGGCAACGGGGTCGTTGTCCAATTGGCGGACGGCCCAGGGCGCGTCGACGGCTCAGGTTGCAACACCCGGCACCGTGCCCACCTATCTCCGGGTCGGGCGCTACACGACGGCCGGCAACGTCTACTACACCGCCTACACCTCACCCGACGGCACGACGTGGACCGCGGTACCCGGATCGACTCAGGTCCTGACCGGGCTGGGTGGCACCCTCCTGGCCGGATTGGCTGTCACCTCCCACAACCAGGGTACGAGTTCGACGGTCGGCTTCGACTCGGTGTCGGTGACGGCCACCGAGTTCCCGCCGCCCGGCTCCAGCTGTCCGACCGGCTGGACCTGTTCGGACATCGGGGGCCCGTTGCCGCTCGGCCAGCAGACGTTGACCGGCACCCTGTGGTCGCTGTTCGGCGGGGGTGGAGACATCTGGGCGACGGGAGACTCATTCCACTTCGTAGACAAGACGCTGACTGCCAACGGGAGCATCTCGGCTCATGTGACGGCACAGTCGAACACGGGACCGTGGGCCAAGGCGGGCGTCATGCTCAGGGCCACCACCGACCCGGGCTCGCCCTACTATGCCGCCTTCGTGACACCCGGCCACGGGGTCGTGGCCCAGTGGCGGACGGCTCAGGGCGCGCCGACGGCGCAGGCGGCGACACCGGGCGTCGTGCCCACCTATCTGAAGGTGGCAAGGATTGGCGTCTCATTCACGGCCTACACGTCGCCCAACGGTAAGACCAGGACCGGCGTGCCGGGTTCGACGGTGACCCTGGCCAACCTCAGCGGGGTGGTCCTGCGCGGCTTGGCCATGACCTCGCACAACCAGGGGACCGGGGGCACAGTGGCCATGGGCACGGTGGAACTGGTCGGGTGACCTGACGGAGCGCGCCGAGCGGCCACTGCGGAAACCGGGCTGGACACGCACCATGGCTTGCCAGTGGAGCCTGAAAGATCGTGGCGGGTGGTCAAGTGGTGGTTGCCGAACCCAGTTCTCCCGATCTGAAATGTTCGAGGCGCCGAGACCAATAGCCACCCGGAGTTGTCGACCTTCCGTCTTCAGTTCCGCTTTCATCGTCCGCCGATAAGCCTGTGTCTTGTCCAACGAACGACCTCGTTCACTTGTGGAGCGTGAGCGTCCTACCGCTGGGAAGCTGACCCACTGTGGCGCATCGGAGCCCTCGCGCCACCCACAGGATTTCAACCGCTCATGGATCGCGCACGCAACGAGTCGAACCACCCCCCAGCCGCTACCGGCGCGCGAGGTCGCCGAGTTGGCCGACCTACTGGAGGACCAGTCCTTCCGGGTGGGCGTGGTCGAAGAAGTGCTTCGTGCAGCAGAGGAGGGCCGAGGTATGACTCTCGTCCTGAGAGATGCAGCAGGCTCGGCCATCTTGCGGAAGGCTGGAGGTCTCCTTGAGGTTTCACCGTTGAGGCACTGCTTCACGACACCAGTATGGCGGCTGGCACCATCGACCGCGACCGGCATGCCCTTCTCGGATGCCTACGTCGGCGCAACTTGCCGAGCAACGATTGCCAGCGTCGGGCAATCGACGGATTCCTGGACACAGCGGGCGAACAGCCATAGCAGCAGCCGATCGTGGTCCAGATCGAGAAGGTGCGCCATCCGTGCAGCCAATGCTCGGGGATCGGCGTGCAAGCGATCCTCACAGCTGAGCATGTGCTGGAGAGCGTCATAGGTCGGATCGCCCACATACGGTTTGGGATCAATTGCCAACCACGGCTCGCGCTCAGCAGACAGAACATTCCCAGCGTGAAGGTCGGTAGCAAGCAGGACATTTCGTTCCGCGCTGGCGGGTAAGGCTCTGAACAGCTCAATCCCGTCGCGAATCATGCCCTGGTCCAGAGGTGGCCTGTTCGGTCCGACCTTGGTCTCGAACTGGTCAGCCCAGTTGTCGCACATGGTTTGCAGAGGACGAAAGGGATGGCCAGCGGGCGGATCGCACCAGAGCCTCTTCAGAAGCCCGGCGATCACCTCATCTTGCGCTGGCTCGGGTAGCTGTTTGAGCATCGTTCCGGGGACGCAGCGCTCGAGTAGGAGGGCGGTTGCGCCCTCAAACTCCTGAGTGGCAACAATTCGAACAGCTCCCTCGCCCTTCCATAGGCGTAGGCCATCGGCCTCGTGGTCTGCTTCGGGATGTCGCATGGCAACCTTCACAACCAGATCCCCACCGTCTGGCCTCTGCACGGGAGCCACCCAGGCCGTGCTGCCGCCGGGCTGGAAAGGCGAACCCACGGATAGGGACCAAGCCTCCGCCACCTGACGGACAATTCCTGGCAACGTGACCAGCCAGTCGCGGCGCCCGTCTTGCCAGGCGCACACGAGGTTCGTCGGGATCTCGAAGGGCCCGAAACTGCTCGAAGGGGTGGCGAATCTTGGGGCCATCGGCCTCATGGTAGGCATCAGACTGACCAACTCCCGCGCACCTTAGTTGGTCATCTCTAGGCAATGGGCTAGGCGGCGGTCAACCTCTTGGACGCAGTGCCAATCACGGCTACCACGTCGTCAGGGTCTTCCTGAGGCTGCACTGGGAGCGTTGTGCTCTGGTGCTCGCATCGGTTTCGCGTCACTCGAAGCCCCGAGCGGCATTCCACCGTTGCCCGAGCTGGAACGCATCATCGAGACCGATCAAGAAGGTACCGTCGTGGCTGCTCACCCACGGAGCAGCGCTCTCTGGGTCGGTAAAGAAATGAACGTAGTGACAGAAGCTCTCGATGACACCGGCTTCAAATGGACTGCCAGGAGACAAGAAGGACACCGCAATACGTTCGTGCGAGCGCTCCTTGACTTCGTTAGGTGTGACTATCAAAGTGACGGGTTCGCCACTGGATGGATCGGCGGAGTGGACCTCGGCTGTCGCCTTCAGCACGGCGGGCAGAAACAGGGTGTCCCAGGCGCACCAGGCATAGAGCTCGGCTCCGTCGACAGTCAGAGCGTGCGGCATCTCTAATAGTGCCAGACCCCAGAATCCCACGATGTTGTTGTCGGCGTTTCGGAACACGCCGGGCCAACCCGCTAACACAGCCTGGACCTGATCAATCGGCAACTCTGTGGTGGTGGCGAGATCGGCATCGGTGACCGGCTTGCCTCTGGCCAGAGTCCGGTAGACCGCTCGGGCCAGGAGTTGGTCATCGCCGCGGAACACGGGCGCTGCTGCAATCAGGGCGTCGGTAAGGTCATGGAGATCGTTCATCGTGGCTGTTCTTTCTCTCGTTAGGACTTCTGACGCTCCCCTGCTTGAGGGATGCTGACGGAGGGATTGCGAGGTCGGCGACGCTGACGTTGCAGTGCGAACACCAGCACGCCAGTGACCAGGATCAAGACGGCGGCGGCGACCCCGCCGACCGCCAGGGCGCCTGCTGCACCGATCGTGGCCAGCAGGAGCGGCAACCCACAACACGCGATCGGTACGAGAACCAGTGGCAAGATCTTCCAATCGCGACTCACCGGCGGTTGTGCGGTGCGGCGCTGCGGCAGCTGGGTTCGATCAACCATCGTTGGTGCCCTCTAAATAGCGCAGCACGACAACTGATCCACCGGCACAGTGAAGGATTGCGCCACCAGCTTGAGTGCTTCAGCCATCGTCAGGTACGGGGCCCAGGTGTTCGCCAGATCGCTGACCGTCAAGCCAAATTTGATGGCATACACCCCGGCCAGGATCACATCGCCGGCGCCGTCGGTCAGAGCGTGCACGCCGAGCACCTTGCCGTTCTTTTGATCGGCGACCAGCTTGATGGCACCGCGGGTGTCATGGTTGACGAGACCGCGTGGGACGTCCTCCAGACCGAGCAACCGACAGTCGCAGTCGTAGCCGGCCTCCAGGGCTTGGGCTTCGGTCATCCCGGCTCCGGCCAGCTGAGGATCAGTGAAGACGACATCGGGAAGACCGGCATAGTCGACCGTTTCGTTCTTGCCCTCCAGGGCGTTCTGGGCCGCCACATGGCCTTCGGCCGCAGCCACATAGACGAACTGGGGTCCACCGGTGACGTCACCGGCGGCGTAGATCGCCGGATTGGTGGTGCGCTGGTCCTCCCCGACCGTGACGAAGCCGTGTGCGTCAAGCTCGACACCGGCCTGCTCCAGATCGAGCCCATCAACCCGTGCACTGCGCCCGGCGGCCACCAAGACGGCTGAGCCCTCGACAGTGGAGCCAGTGGCGGTCTGCACCATCCTCGTGTCGCCACGCTGCTCAACCGCGACCGCCCGGTCATTGACAACGGCGATCCCTTCGTCGATAAGAATGAGCCGCAGGCGACTGGCCAACTCTGGCTCGGTGCGGGGTGCCAGCCGCCCGACAATGGTCACCTGCGAGCCGAGCCTGGCGAACAGTTGGCTCTGCTCCAACCCGACGAATCCACCGCCGATGGTGACCAGTCGCTCGGGAACCACCTGTTGCTCCATGGCGGTGGTTGAGGTGAGGAAGCCGCTCTCAGGCAGCCCTGGTAGCTCCGGAACCGCGGGAGTTGCCCCGGTGGCGATCAGATAGGCGCGAGCTCGTACCTCGCGTCCGTCAACAGTCAGTGTCTCCCGATCCTCGAAGCGAGCTTGGCCCTGGATGATGTCGAAGTCGTAGCTCTCGGCCAGATCGAGGTACTTATGCTGACGCATGTCGGCGATGAGCTCGTCCTTTTGGGCCACGACGGCAGCCAAGTCCACCGCCCCAGCGGTTGTCGACACGCCGGCAAACGGTTGCGAAATGGCGCGGTGGCGGACCTTGGCTGCCGCCAGCATGGTCTTCGATGGAACGCAGCCGATGTTCACACAAGTGCCGCCGACCGTGTCACGCTCGATCAGTACGACTCGGGCACCGAGTCGGCGACCGTGAATAGCCGCTGAGAAGGCGGCCCCACCGGAGCCGACAATCGCCAGGTCATAGTCGAGTGCCATGATTGCTACACCCAATCCGGCCCGATCCGACCACAGGTTGCTAAGTGCTCACAGTGCTCGAGCGCCATCGATTGGGCCGCCTCGATCAAGGCGCGGACGCGCGGCTCGCGAATCCGGTAGGTGACCTGCCGACCTTGGCGTTCGGTGTCGACAAACTCGCACCAACGCAAGCAGGCCAAGTGGTTCGAGATGCGGCTCTGCGAACACTCGAGCGTCCCGACCAACTCACCGACGGTCCTGGGCCGCTGGAGGAGTAGCTCGAGGATCGCCAAGCGAGTCGGATCACTCAACACACGGAAGAACCGCGCCGTGGCGGCGCCGAGGTCCGTGGGATGAGCTGAGAGCGTCGTTGACATAGCTTTAATTATACAACAGGAAACCCTGATGTAAAGACCCTCGGGCGTGCTGCCTTGTCGAAGCTCCGGGTGTCATGACAAAAGCATCACGATCTCGATGGTCAGGTCCTGATGCTCGCGTCTAAGCCTGGATCCACCGACCGACGACCTGGCAGGGCAGCGAAACGAGCGATCG
>JADEYI010001403.1_pt1 | contig 18541 bp, 16 predicted proteins | sample 8542331 | NCBI WGS metagenome assembly JADEYI01 (sample SAMN16510988, study PRJNA670497) | mine drainage metagenome | isolation source: biofilm near Copperflume 1 | place: Germany: Marsberg coppermine Kilianstollen | collected 2018-02
GTTTCCTCTATCTGGGCGATGGCAATGACAACCTTGGCTTGCTCGATCAGCTCGCCGCCTTGCAATGGGTACAGGAGAACATCGCCGCCTTCGGTGGTGATCCTGGCAATGTTACCATCTTTGGCGAGTCGGCTGGCGGTATGAGCGTCGGCACACTACTTTCAATGCCTCGTGCTGCCGGTCTATTTCGCCGCGCCATTGCCGAAAGTGGTGCGGGCCATCACGTAATTTCTTCCGAGAACGCCCTGCATATTACCCGTTACCTCGCCAAAAAACTCGGCGTCGAGCCGACCCGCGATGCCATCGCGGCTGTGCCTGTCAACCAACTGCTGCAAGCCCAGGTGGAGTTAAGTAGTGACGTTTTCAATAATCCCAATCCAGCACTCTGGGGAGAGGTGGCCGCCAACCTGATGCCCTTTGAGCCAGTGATCGATGGCGATATTCTTTCCGCACGCCCGATTGACCGTATTGTGGCTGGTGCCGGAGCAAACGCTGACGTCATGGTCGGCACGAACGCTGAGGAACAGCGGCTCTTCTTGGTCCCCAACGGCGTAATCGGCCATATTACCGAGGAAGTAGTGGCTGGCACCGCAGCCGCTTATGGACTTTCCGCCGAAACAGCACTGGCGACCTACCGTGCCGCTCGTTCGGACGCTAGCCCCGGCGACCTGCTCGTCGCCGTCATCACCGACTGGTTTTATCGCATTCCCGCCATCCGCCTGGCCGAAGCGCACACAAAGAGTCCTTCGGCTACCTATATGTACGAATTTGCCTGGCGTTCTCCACAATTTGATGGACACCTCGGTGCCTGCCATTCGATTGAGATCGCCTTCGCCTTTGACAATCTCGACAAAGACGGGCTTGAGCCAGTTATGGGAGCCAAGCCTCCACAGCAGATCGCCGACACCATGCACGCCACCTGGGTCGCCTTCGCCACCACAGGAGACCCCGGTTGGCCACAGTACGATCTCACCCGCAGAGCAACCATGCGCTTCGACACAACCTCAGAAGTCGTGGACGACCCACGCTCCGCGGAACGTATGCTCTGGGAAGGTCTGCGCTAAGTCTCTTTTTAGGCCACATGGGCCTCCATCCTTCCTACGAGAATCCTTAGAGGTCTAGGATTCTCGTAGGAAGTGGCCTGTTGCTCGTTGCTATTTATCTATGTTAGACTAGTAGTACGTCTTATGGGAGGCAGATTTTAAGAGGAGGAAGTCATGAAATGTGTCATTTGCAAGCAAGGGAAAATCCAACCAGGAACAACTACTATGACACTGGAACGTGATGCGACAACTGTTGTCTTTAAAAACGTTCCTGCCGAGGTATGTCAAACATGCGGCGAAGCTTACCTGGATGCCACAACAACAAGGCACCTCCTTCATATTGTTGAGGAAGCGGCGCGGGTAGGTGTACAAGTCGATGTTCGTTCCTATGCAGCTGCTTAGCTAGAATGGCAGCAAGTTAACAGTAAATCTTAGAAGGACACGCTCTATGATGCCTGACTTGACAGGTCAACAGTTCGGCAACTATCGCCTTGTGCGTCTTCTGGGAACAGGCGGATTTGCCAGCGTCTACCTGGGACAACATGTGCGCATCGCCTCGCAATAGGCCGCGATCAAAATCTTGCACCTGTTCGGCGTCGATGCCCAGGCCTTTCAGCAGGAAGCGGAAACGACCGCCTCACTCGACCATCCCCATATCGTCCGCCTGCTCGACTTTGACCTGCATCAGGGAAGCATGCCTTTTCTCATCATGGGCTATGCCGCGCAAGGGTCACTGCGCAACCGTCATCCCAAAGGCACGCCACTGCCGCTTTCTACGGTTATTCAGTATACCAAAGAGATTGCCTCTGCCCTCCAGTATGCTCATGACAACAATATCATTCACTGCGACATCAAGCCAGAGAATATCCTCATCGGGCGGCGCGACGAACTCTTGCTCAGCGACTTTGGCATCTCCATCCTCTCCAAAACGGGCGCACCTCCCTTGAGCACGGCTATAATATTGGTGGCACAGCAGAATACATGGCCCCAGAAATGTTTCGTGGCAAACCTGAAAAAGCCAGCGACCAGTATGCCCTGGGCATTGTCGTCTACGAGTGGCTCTCTGGCACACCTCCATTCACCGAAGGCAACCCCATCCAACTTGGCTTCCAGCACACCCATGAAGAAGTCCCGCCGCTACAAAAAAAACTGCCCTCGCTTGCGTCCCGCCTGGAAGCAGTCGTTATGCGTGCATTAGCAAAAGATCCAAATGACCGCTTCCCCTCCATCCAGGCATTCGCCAACGCCCTGGAAGAGGCAAGCCAGGCTGTAGCTCCTCAAGCGGCACCTCCTACAGTATTGCAACCTGCACAGCCAACTCCACCAATTGGCACGCGGTTACTGACCTATCAAGGTCATACAGACACTGTGCATGCAGTGGCATGGTCACCGAATGGCACACGGATAGCTTCAGGCTCAGATGATAAGACCGTGCAGATATGGGATGCCAGCGACGGTCGGTTGTTTCGCACCTATACAGACCATACAGCCACTGTGTACGCAGTAATATGGTCACCGGATGGCGCGCGGATAGCTTCAGGCTCAGATGATAAGACCATACAGATATGGGATGCTTATAGCGGACATCTGCTCTACTCTTATACAGGCCATAGAAACTATGTATACGATGTATCGTGGTCACCGGATGGCACACGACTAGCCTCGAGTTCAGCGGATAAGGCAGTCCAGGTGTGGAATGCCAACAATGGGCGATTGCTCTACAAATACACCGGTCATACAGACGGTGTGGTTGCAGTGGCGTGGTCACCGGATGGCACACGACTAGCCTCAACATCTCGGGATGAGACAGTTCAGGTGTGGCAAGCTGTATAATAAATGGTACTATAAATCATTGCGTTCCGTTACAGCATAGAACTTGAGGAAATCATGAACCGGGCCTTACTGCTCCAGCGTGTCTGGAGTCATTCTCCGAAGCAGCTTGCAACATCTCAGCAGCACACACGTCGTCCAGCCAGCCTTACACAGAGCACCAGCCGCTTTCTGCCGCCACAACTACTTATCCTTTTGGCAATGGTCTCGCTTCAACTTGGCGCGGCCTTTGCGAAAAGTCTCTTCCCCGTTGTTGGCTCAACGGGTACAGTGTTCTTGCGTTTAGCCTTTGCCGCTATCGTTCTCATGCTCATGTGGCGTCCCCGCTTACGTGGCTATACACGCAAAGACTACGTAGCGGTCGTGCTGTTTGGCGTAACTATGGCAGGACTCAATGGCTTTTTTTACGCCGCGCTCGCCCGGCTGCCGCTTGGCATTGTCGTCACCCTCGAATTTGTTGGGCCGCTCAGTATCGCGCTATTTTCATCACGGCGTAGAATAGATGTCTTCTGGGCCTTGTTCGCGGTAGCGGGCATTATCTTGCTCGCCCCTATCAACGGGGCAACGGTCGATCCGTTGGGGGTGGTACTCGCACTTACAGCAGGAGCATTTTGGGCAGCCTACATCTTGCTCAACGTGCGCGTTGGACAAGTCTTTCCAGGCGGCACAGGATTAGCCCTGGGCATGAGTATCGGTGCGCTGGCAACTCTTCCCTTTGGAGTGACGAGTCTCCCGGTAATATGGCATGATCCTTCTGTCCTACTGATCGGATTAGGCGTTGCCGTGCTCTCTTCGGTGATTCCATTCTCGCTGGAAATGGAAGCCTTGCGGCGGATATCTGCTCGCGTCTTTGGTGTGTTGATGAGCCTGGACCCGGTAATGGCAGCCCTCATTGGCCTCGTAGTGCTGGGCGAAACAGTCGGCCTACGCGCCCTTATCGCGATGGCACTGATTGTCATCGCATCAAGCGGCGTCTCCTTCGGCGGCAAATCCAGCAACCACTCCGTTCAACATGACATCCACATAGACCAACCATGAGTATTGCTGTGTGCTTTTTGTCATACAGCAATATTCACGATTGCTGAAGTATAGTATTGATCTGGCTTTTGGCTTCGTCATGAAATACAAGATGGAATTCTACCCGCGTGTTATCCTTATCTATTTGCCTATCCCATTCTTTAACTAAATCATTACATAATTGAAATACACTTCTTTTATATTCAGTGTCAGGATTCTCCAAATGACGGCCTTTGGTTTCAAGCACAAGAATCTTATCATAATTAGTAACATCTTCTTTGCCACGTTTGCCTATCACAAAATCTGGATAGATACGCCCTTTTTCCCACCCCTGGACAAAGTAGTCAACCCTGGCAAAGTTACGATCCCACCACAGGATAAACTGTTCTTGTCGATCCAGGTGAACAGCTACTTCTTGCTCTTGCTCGTTAAGTTCGTCTTCAGGTACAATCGTAAACAGGCTTCGCTGAAGAGGCGTGTTATCATGCCGAACGAGTTGGCGGCTATTACTTCGCACTTTAATACTATCTGGAAGGAGATATCCATGCTCAATATTAAGTAAAAAAAGAACTTTTTTCTGTTGAACCAAATCGTGAAAAATATTACGGCACTGCTTGTCACGTTCATTCGTCAAATAAAGCTTTAATGTATGTATTATCAGCCCTGCATCTGTTGCTACTCTATTGTAGCCATGCCTATCTATCATGACATCTAAAGTTTCTTTTACGATATTGTAAGCCATCCACGAATTAGGAATAATATCAGTTAATTGCAACGCGACAAAAGCAGGGTCAATCGAGAGTTCCACTTCTCGGCTCTCTCCGTCAACCTCTTCAATTATCTCATAACCTCTTTCGCTCGTATTTATTCTCGTTGTCTGCACATGCTGAGCAAGAAAACTTGGCATTGAGCTGAGGCCAAGAATATCGACTTGACTCCAATCAATTCTGCTCAATATATCCATTTCGTAGCTTAGTGAGCGAGTCTCATCACCATCTATGTACACAAAGCGCGGAAGATATATTTTCCCTGCAAATTTTTGAAATTCAGGCCGTAAACGAACATCCACTAATGTACTCTCGTCTTCATAGACATAAGCACGATGTGACAAATCGCTCAGCCCTTCCTCATCAAAACCACGCCTGATAGAATCTATCAGGTCACGGGCTTTCCTTCTAAAACAAAAGACGTAGCTTTCATCAAGCTCTTTGATACCGGTCTTTCGTGCGTAGGGTTGGCGTAAAATTCTTCCTACTAATTGAGTTATCGCTGTTTGAGAACCAGGATTAGCTAATACTGTTAAGATATAGGCAAAAGGGCAATCCCATCCCTCTTGTAAAGCTTGCTTTGTAATAATAAAGCGCACAGGGCAATCCATGGACAACAAATCTACGTTTTCCAATCCGTCATTTTCACTACTTTTAATCGCTATATTACTTGGATCTATCCCTCTTTTAATAAGCTCAACCCTAGCCTCTTCTGCATGAATAAAGTTTCCCCCACGCTGATCTTTTCCAGTACGCTCTACTTGAATGAGGCAGATAGGACGAATGTAGTTCCCACCATTAAACTTATGCTCGTTTGCCTTTTCTTGGAGTACATTTAATCTTTGGATAGCAGCCGTTAGAGTATCTTTCCAGTCCATGTGAGGCATATTGATAACGTTAAGGTCTAGTTTTATCATCTGCTCTCGATTCAAATCTCGGCCACTAACAGTGTACAGAACATTACTTGCTTCTGTAGGGGTTGCTGACAACTCAAGTACAAAGCAAGGATTCAAAGATCGAATAGTGTCTTGTGAGGTCGTACTATATGACTTATGACCTTCATCTACAATCATGAGAGGTTTTAAAAGACGAAGCGTATTTCCCAAACTGGTTATTATCGAGCCATTCATATCCCCATAATAAGTTATGTTAGGAACACGAGCAAGAAGGTTTTTATTGGCTACTGGATCATCTTCAAGCGGGAAGAAATCTTCAAAGCCGCTTGTATCTTGAAACATTCTGAGCGTTTCCTTGTTTCGACGGTTTGCAGATGGCAGCATAAGTAGCATCACAATCAAATGTTCCTTTAGCTGTATAGGCGTAAAGCGATCGGTCTTTTCTAAAATGAGCGTGCGTCCTCCACTAGTCCGATCCAGGTTTTGCCGATAGGGATGCTCTCGATTACGTAGTGCAGATAAGGTTTGCCGATATATTGCCTCGGAAGGCACAATCCACAAGACTAATGTGCCAGGAGATTTCGTATAGTAGGTTTTGATAAGATCGATAGCGAAAGTAGCGAGAAGAGTTTTCCCACCACCAGTTGGGACTTTTAGGCAAATTTGCGGAATGGCTTCACCAAGACCATTCTTACGCGTTTGGTAATTTCTTTTTTGTGTAACCTTGTACCAAGCTTGTTCAAACACATCGATATCTATATGCTCCTGCGCCAGTCTTCGCGCAGTTGCGGCATAAGTTTCCAGTGCTTCCAGATATTCTTTCAACCTATTAAGCGTTTGCTGCTGGTATTCTTTAAGTTCCATCTAACACGACCTTACAAGGCTTCTACATCTGATAACGAAAGACTTCAAAAGGTAGCTGAACAAACTTAACGTTGTATTTTTCCAGGTACTCGTTATCTAGAAACTTACTGGGCGCAAAGACTAAACGTGTTTTACCAGCAACTTCTGGAAAGGTTTTCACTACATCAAGTGTAAGAGCTGCCTTTTTCAGATACTCCAAATCAGGCTTATACATGAGGTAGAGTACATACTGAGAAGTTTCTCCAATATAATGCTCCTCTTCGTAAACTCTCACAGGATCAAAAGGCTCTCCAGTTGCAGTATAAAATAGATAACGAGCAAGATCAGAATAAGAAGGCATTGCTTCACCTGATAACATATTGGCAATGTCTAGCTCTTTACCAAGCCTAAAAAAACTAAAAGTACCCTGTAATTTTTTTATAGAGGTTGTATCGGTTCCGTTTGGAATACCTTGTATCAGTCTACGTAATCGTTCTGCCGTTACCTGCTGAGCATAATTTTCCATTTCAATTAGAATAAATTTTCGATTCCCGCCATCTTCTTGATTAAGTTCTAAAACTGCTTGACCTGTTGTACCTGAGCCGGCAAAAGAATCTAGCACAATATCGCCATCCATTGCTACCTGCCCTATGAGTTGTTTAACTAGCGAGAGCGGTTTAGGATAAGGAAAAGCGTCTTCCTCAAAGATTGTTTGCAGCAATCTTGTCCCTTCTGAATTTAATCCTGAGAATAAAGAGATAGCTTCACCAGCACTGATTTCATCTTTTGTTTTTTTGTTCTCGGACGCCTCTCGTATCCAAGTTGATAGAGGGTTAATATCTGTTTTCAAGTTTCTAAGGTACCGCTTATACATCGGGCGGCCTGTCGGGATATCTGGGAAGACTACTTGTCCAGCAGCTATTTCTCGTTCCATACTTTCAGGTATAAATGCCCAGACTCTCTTGGGATTTGCCGGATAGCTTATTCCTGTCTTTGGATCAACAAGATTATAATATTGATTAGGCCGCTGTTCCCTACTCATGCCAACAGTCAAGTCACCCAAGGTCCAGGGGCCATTTGGATCATTATCTGGATTTGAGTATGCCTTGTGATCTTTCTTGGTACCTAAAAATTGTTCAAATCCACCATTGTGATAAGCAATGACATATTCATGATCAACTGAAACCATGTTTTGAGCTAAAGCAGAAGATGCTCTTCTTTTCCAACTGAACGTAGCAATATAATTTGTCTCAGTAAATACCTCATCCATTAACATCCGTAGGTGATGAACCTCGTTATCATCAATACTAACAAAAATAACTCCATCATCCCGCAGCAAGTTTCGTAGAAGATAAAGGCGCGGCATCATCATACACAGCCACTTATCGTGGCGTATCAAATCCTCGTGGTCAACAGGTCTATTCTCTTTGAGCCATTGGCGCATCATATCATTGTTGACGTTATCGTTGTAACGCCAACTTTCGTTCCCTGTATTATAGGGTGGGTCAATGTAGATACATTTGACTCGCCCACCATAATTAGGTTGCAATGCCTTGAGAGCGACGAGGTTATCTCCATGTATAACCAAATTGTCATTCAAACTCACATGTCCAGTCAAACTTGCAGCTTCATCAGGTATGAGTTCGTGATACTTAACCGTCAGGTGATGATTTTGAATGAGGTTTTTACCCTTGAAATATAGCTTTGGCATCTTCCTTAACTCTCTTCCGCTAGCAGGTGGTTCACAAGAATACTATGAGGTACTGAACAGAGTAATATGTCATTCCAAAACCTCTTCACCTTATCATATGCGCCAAGACATCCACTGCTTACATCTTCTTTAATGAACGCCTATATATGGTAAATATATTGTACAGTTAGCATCCCTCATTAACTAGTGTGACGTAGGATGACCTCTTCATGTAACACTATGGCTTTCCCTTTGCAAAATCGTGGGATGCCTATATGGTGGTACCACCATACTACCCGTATCCTCTGATAATGACAATGAAACGAGGATCAACCATACTGAATATTCAAACATACATACTTACATCATAAAAAAAATCCACATGTAAAAGCCATATCTTGGCATAACAGTCTCATGCTCTCCAATATATTTAAGGATCGCTCCCACTTGAGAAGCCGCTCTCAGTGTGATTGATTTCCCTATGTCGCTCACGTTGTATAGAATACCAGTGGAAGAATAGCCAACAGAGCCGATGAAGGTCGAAGAGTGACCTCATTCAGGCAGTGTGACGGACTAAATCCCAGATCAAAAAAATACCACTCTGCTCGTCTATCCTCTAGATACTACTGTTCATGTACGCAAAAGGAGCAAAACATAAATGATCCCTCCACTTCCTACTGTAGTAACAACATCAATGGCAATGCGTGCAGAGCGCATGCGCCACTACCTGTTTCACGAGGTGCGCAACAACTGGTTGAGCTATCCACATTCAGTACGGCAGCAACTTACCGCGCTTGGCTGGGCACCCCCACGTCCGGCACTCGATGCACAGGGGAACGCTCTGCTGACCAACAATTCCGGCGAAGATTTTCTCTACATGCACCGTCAGTTGATTGCCATGGTCAATGGCTTTCTGGCCCAGGCCGGTTCACCAGATTATCCTAAAATCGTTGGCTGGAATCCACTTCCCGTCCCTGGCGACGCAGACTATCCCGTGCCCCCCGTCTGGGATCCCTCCGTTCAGAACGTCAAATCCGACGACTTTTATACCAGTCGTATTGTTGTCTGGGAACAACGGTACACCGACCAGAATAATCTTTCCCGGTGGACGCTTGGCGAACTCGGGAGCCGCCTCGAATTCTCGATTCATAACGCGATACACATGCGCTGGTCCTCCCAACCAACCATGAATCGACCGGATGCCGACCCAACGCAGCCAGATGCCACCATCCCCACCACATTCGACGCCCCCAGTTATGATTTCCTTGGCGACACCTACTCCAGCCACGTCAACTACATCTTCTGGAAATTGCACGGCTGGATCGATAACAGGATCGAAGATTGGAAAGCCGCCAACGGCGTGACAGGAGAGCCGCACTGGGTGGGCACCTGGATGGGCAAGTTGGATATGATGCTGTTAATGCCCGCTATGGAACCGCTCCCCAATGGCATCCACCCCGACTTTGCAGCCATTCACACGCCAGAGCATAGCCAGAACATGGAGCAGGCCAGGCAGATCATCGCCCAGTCTGGCGTCTCGCGCCCCCGTTTTTTGATTGATCCGCGACTGCTACCAGAAGCATAGGACAAAGCAGCAAAAGATGCATTTCGCAATGTGGAATGCATCTTTTGCTGCTTTTGTCTATGCTATGACCGTATGATTTATGCTCAGCCATTCCCAGCTTCTACCACCGTTGTAATAGTCACCGTCTGCGCAATATAGCGCATATCCATTTCCTCCAACTCCCTCTTCTTGCCGAGCAACAATTTCGCCATCTCGAAGGCGTGGTTCAACTGCTCTTTCTCCAATTCATAGCCGAGCTCGCGCATCTGGGCGGCAAGAGCGGCCCGACCTGACAACTTCCCAACGTGCATACGCCGATCAGCACTGGTTAATCCAATAGATTCGGGCGTCATAATCTCGTAGGTACGAGCATCCTTCAACACGCCATCCTGGTGTATACCGCCTCCGTGAGCAAAGGCATTGGCACCAACCACCGACTTTGTCCACTGGGGTTGCATGCCTGAGAGTTTCGCCACCAAGCGGCTCGTGGGAATCAATTTCGTCGTGTCCACGCGAATATCCATTGCAAGATCGGCTGCACGAGTGCGAATCGCCATCACCACATCTTCTGTGGCGGCATTACCCGCACGCTCGCCCAGGCCATTGATACAGGTATCGACGCGCTCCGCACCATTGCGCAACCCTTCCAGCGCATTGGCAACCGCAAAGCCAAGGTCATCGTGACAATGGGCCGAGATACGCGCCTGGGGAAATTCCCGCTTGACGTCAGCGACCAGTTGCCCAAACTCCCATGGCAGCGCAAAACCCACCGTATCGCAGATAGCAATGAAACGCACGCCCTCTTTGAGCACAGCCTCGCACACCTCAAGAATGAAGTCATGCTCGGTTCGACTGGAATCTTCTAAGGCAAAATCGACTCTTTCAGTGTAGCCGCGAGCGCGTGCGACTGCCGTGCGAGCCATTTCTCGCACCTCATCGCGTGTCTTGCCTAGCTTGACCTGCCGATGTAAAGGCGAGGTGCTGATAAATGGATGAATAACCGGCATTTCGGCATCCTTGACCGCCTCCCACGCCAGGTCAATGTCTGAGGCATTGGCACGCGCAATCGAACAAATCTCGGCGGTGCGCACTGTAGCAGCAATAAGTTGGATGCATTCAACTTCGCTGGGCGAGGATGCCGCGAAGCCACAATCCAGAGTATCAAAGCCCATTGCCGCCAGTGCCTGGGCAATGGCTAGTTTCTCTTCTGGGAAATAGTGAACGCCCGGTGTTTGTTCACCGTCACGCAATGTTGTTTCAAAAAACTTGATGATACGGGGTTCCGTTGTCATTATTCAATTACTCCTTCCGAAACGACTTTGTTCCGACTCGCTTGCATATCTGACCCCATTCTCTACGGAAATTATACGCAATTTTCGGAAGGTGCCGCAAGAACCAACAATGGTACAAAAGCCCTGATAAGCTTATCAATAAATTGTAAAGCATTCTTGCTTATGGTAGAATTATCTTACTAAATTATTGGGGATGGGGCATCAAAACAATGGACAGCCAACAAATAGAACAATACCTCTCAATGTTAGGTGAGGAGTTACAGAAACAAGGAGTTAAACAGCCTATCCGTCTTTTGTTGATAGGTGGAGCATTTATGCTCACCCAGATACACAGTCGTCGCTCAACTAACGATATCGATGTTCTTCTTAAGGACGTCGATGATCCTCAATCGCCAATATACCGAACATTCAAAAGCGCAGTACGTACAGTGGCTACTAACAACGACTTATCCACCAAGTGGCTCAATGATATGATTGGAGACTTCTTAAGGAACGCGGGAGAAGTGCCTGAAGGCAAACTTTGGAAGAGATTCTCGGCCCTAGAAATCTATATACCTCCAAAAGAATACATCTTTGCGCATAAACTGTTAGCTGGTCGTGAGAAAGACGAGAATGATATTCTTGCTCTTTCTCAACAGCTTAACATCGAAACAAGAGTACAAGCGCAAAAACTTGTTGAGAAATACATTCCTAACAAGCAATTACACCAACTCCACGGCCTCGATGAAACCCTTGATAGATTTTTCTAAAGAAAGAGGTGATGGGAAACTACACCCTTTCTCTTCACAAAAATCTGGTATAATGAACATGAGGAAAGCAATCAAAAGTAATACAAAGGAGTGCGAGTATGAGATTGGATAGGCTTCATACAATATCTGTTGCCTTTCAGGAAATTTGCGAAGGTGAGGACCCGTGGGTTGCACTAGGAAATTTCCTCAATTATTGGTGGGACTATGCCAGTGAACGACGCTACGATCTAGTGGTTGATCCACTACCTGAGTCACCACTTGAATATCAACGTTGGGCGGCTTACTGCGCTTCCTCGGTTGAGCATCTTTGTCACAAGTATGGAGAATCCTGTCCACAGTGGGTGCATGATCCCAAATATATCCTGCCAGAGCCATGGTACTATCATCCGAAAGAAAAAGTAAGAAGCTGGCTCGTGAACACTACGCCAGATGAATTCAAAAAACGAAACATTTATAGCGGCAATAGAATGTTTCTCAATAAGTACGAATTGACCGAAAGGCATGTCCATCTGCGCACTGAACCTGCTCGTGAAACTATCACATCAAAATAACGTTCTTGATTTCCTCTTGTTATAAAAACCGCGCCGCTCATCAACGGAGAAACACCTTCCGCTTCTTCGCACTACGAATAGAATGGATAAGTAGCTCTCTTTGCACACTGACCCATCATCTACTGTCGGCACACGATCTGATTCTGTTGTCGGCAGCATTACTGGAGGAAGTACAGCATGTCCAATAGACCGGCCATTTTGGCCGAAGGGCTTCAAAAACATTATGGAAAAACACACGCCCTTGATGGGCTTGATTTAATTGCCGAGGAAGGGACCGTCCTGGCGGTCCTTGGCCCCAATGGCGCAGGCAAAACCACGGCGGTGCGTATTCTGACAACGCTCTTGCGTCCCGACGCCGGACGAGCCGAGGTTGCTGGACTGGATGTCGTTAAACACGCTGATACACTGCGAGCACGTATTGGCCTGGCCGGCCAGTATGCCGCCGTCGATGAAAACCTGACCGGATACGAAAACCTGAAAATGTTTGGGCAACTCTATCACTTATCAGGAAGGGTGGCACGACGACGCGCAAACGAACTCCTCGAACGCTTCGATCTGGTGGAAGCCGCCGGACGCACCGTCAAAACCTACTCTGGCGGAATGCGCCGCCGCCTCGATCTGGCGGCGAGCTTGATTATGACGCCGCCTGTACTTTTCCTGGACGAGCCGACCACTGGACTTGATCCACGGGGTCGCCTCGCCATGTGGGAAGTTATCAGTAACCTTGTCGCCGACGGCACAACAGTGTTACTTACCACCCAGTACCTGGAGGAAGCCGACCAACTCGCCAATATGATCGCTGTTGTTGATCATGGGCGCGTGATTGCTAGAGGTACTTCTGATGAATTGAAAACCCAGGTTGGTGGCGAACGGCTCGAACTCACAGTGGCACGCAATGGCGACCTGGATGACGCCGTGCGAGCAGTAAGTCCCTACAGTCTAGGCGAAATTCAGGTCAACACGGAGCTCCGTCATCTCATAGTGCCCGTGGCCAAAGGTGCGCAACTGCTCGCTGCCGTCGTGCGCGATCTCGACGCAGCGCGGATTCCTCTGGAAGACCTGGCACTGCGTCGTCCAACGCTGGATGATGCCTTCCTTTCACTGACCGGACGGGCCGTTACCGGTGATTTACCCGCAGATACCGCTACCGATACGCCAATCGCTCAACCCACCGGAAGGAGTTCACGTTGAACAGCACCAATCTCCACAAAACCGCAGCATTGAAGCCACTGTCGCGCCCTGCCCTCTACTGGACGTTCTCTGATGCCTTCGTCCTAGCAAGGCGTCACCTGGTGCAAATTCCCCGTATCCCGGAGGAATTGATCTTCGCGACGATCCAACCGATTATGTTCGTCCTACTCTTCCGCTACGTGTTCGGCGGTGCAATCGCGGTCAGCGGCACGAGTTATGTCAATTTCCTCATGGCTGGCATCTTTACCCAGACTGTCATCTTCGGCGCAACGACCACTGGCATTGGCCTGGCCACCGACCTGCAACGCGGCTTGATCGACCGCTTCCGCTCATTACCCATGGCGAAATCAGCCGTCCTCACTGGACGCACCATCTCCGATCTGGTACGCAACACGTTCGTCGTGTTTGTCATGTGGATGGTTGGCTTGTTGGTTGGCTTCCGACCAGAGGGCAATATCCTTTCCTGGTTGGCGGCAGCGGGGATGCTTCTGCTCACCAGCTTTGCCTTCTCGTGGATTTCAGCGACTATCGGATTGATCGTGAGCAGTGTCGAGGCAGCACAATCTGCGGGCTTCATCTGGCTCTTTCCGCTGACGTTCGCCAGTAGCGCATTTGTGCCAACAAAGAGCATGCCCACCTGGCTACGAACCTTCGCGGAACATCAGCCAGTCACATTGATCGTCAACGCGGTGCGCGGCCTCCTCCTCAACCAATCCGATGCCACGACCATCCTACAGGCACTCGCCTGGTGCATAGGCATCCTCGTCGTCTTCATCCCTGTATCAGTCTGGGCTTACGGACGCCGAACCGCACGATGATGGCGGGCTTACACAAGTAGGGTTTTTGTGAAAGAGGCAATAGTATGATGGCGTGCGTAGGGACAGGGGGCGGTTGTGGGGTTGAGTGGGGGCCTTGTGCCCAATACATCTCACTTAAGGCCGAATTTCCCATCCCCGGCCCCGCCCCAGGGTACCCGTAAAGGGTACCCCTACCATGGACGAACGCGCCTGCGATGCGGTCCCATCGTCCATGGTAGGGGTACCCCTTGCGGGTACCCTGGGGGAAAGGGTCTGGCTTAAGTGAGATGTATTGGGCCTTGTGCCTGTCCTCGGTGGAACAATCGAAACCTCCACCAAGGACAGGCACAAGGCCCCCTCATCCACCTCGTCCCTGCCCCCTGTCCCTACGCACGAACGAGAGGAGAGGCTCTGCCTCTCTACAAAACCTATTCCTACTCATCAAACCAACTATACGGGTAGTTCGCATCATCAAAGGCGTGGGCTACCGGCGTCAACTTCAATGGATAGAACGTATCCACCATCACCGCCAACTCCTCCGTGCGCTCAGCACCCAGGCTCTTTTCCACCGCGCCGGGATGTGGCCCGTGTGCAATCCCACGCGGATGCACGGTGATCGACGAACGCTCGATACCGCGGCGACTGCCAAAATTGCCATTGACGTAGTACAGCACTTCGTCGCTATCGATATTGCTATGATTATAGGGTACGGGTATCGAGAGCGGATGGTAGTCTAACTTGCGCGGCACAAACGAACAGACCACAAAATTCGGCCCCTGGAATGTCTGGTGGACGGGAGGCGGCTGGTGAACACGACCGGTAATCGGCTCAAAATCGCCAATATTGAAAATCCAGGGATACTCGCAGCCATCCCAGCCAACCGTGTTGATGGGGTGGAAATCATACCAGTAGCTGGTGATCGTGTTGCCAACCTTCACGCGCATTTCAAAGTCTCCGCGCTCGGAATGCGTCACCAGTTCTTCGGGACGGCGGATATCGCGTTCGCAATAGGGAGAATGCTCCAGTAATTGTCCATTCTTGTTCTGATAGCGATGCGGCGGCTCAATAGTGCCATGAGCCTCAATGACAAAGAAGCGCGAATTGGAGCTATCAGCAGGTAAATCAAAACGGAAAGTCGTACCACGAGGAATGACGATGTAATCGCCCTCGTGATAGGGTAATAGACCAAAGTTCGTCTCCAACACACCATGCCCATCATGCACAAAGTAGACTTCATCGCATTCCGCGTTGCGATAGAAGTAGTCCATGGCAACGTTGGGAAGGGCGACTGCCAGGGCCACATCCTTGTTAAACAGCAAGACCTGCCGCCCCAGCACAGCATCGCCGCCTGGTGTCATCCCGGCAGTTTTTGTATGGTGATGTCGCTGCACTCCCTCGTTCCACTCCTCGTAGCCCACATCCATAAACCGCGCGACTTTTTTCACTCGCGTCGGTGGATAGTGATAATAGATGTTCGAGTAGTTACCAGAAAAGCCTTCTGTGCCGAAAAGCTCCTCGGAATAGAGCGTTCCGTCTGGTTTGCGAAACTGTGTATGTCTCTTTGGGGGTATCTGCCCCAAACGATGATATGCTGGCATATGTACCTCTCTCCTGATATTTCGTTTGTTACACTATGCGGTTCCGCAATACGCCAATACCCTCAATTTCCAATTCGATTACTTCGTCACGTTGGAACCAGGGATGCACCTCGGTTCCAATCTCTAGCAAGCAGCCAGTCCCCACCGTGCCAGAGCCCAACACATCACCCACCCGCAAGCGTGCATTGCGCGAGGCATAGGCAATCATCTGAGGAAAGCTATAGTAAATGTCTTTGAAGTTGCCGCGTGCAATTTCTTTGCCATCGACACGGGCAATCATCGTCATGTCGTAACGTTCATCTGCTCCACTTTCATAGCGGCGTGAAACCAGCTCATTGGCAGCATCTTGCGGCGAAACTAATGTTCCTGCTCCACTCCCTAGACGGCGTGAGGCCAGTTCATCGGGCGTGACAATCCAGGGACCAAGCGAGGTCGCAAAATCTTTGCCTTTCCCCGGCCCAAGATTGAGCTTCATATCCTGCCGTTGGAAGTCCCGTGCGCTCCAGTCATTCATGATGGTGTAGCCAGCGATATAGTTTGCCGCCTCCTCCACCGGAATATCCTTGCCTTCTCGCCCGATCACACAGGCAATCTCCAGCTCGATATCCAGTTCTTTGCTACCCACTGGATAGGGAACTTCCTCGTCATGCCCGTAGATCTCGCTGTTATTCGTGAAGTAAAAGGTTGGTATCTCGTACCACTCCGGGATCATTCCCACACCACGTTTCGCACGAGCCGACTTGACATGCTGCTCAAAAGCATAAAAATCACGCACCGAGGGAGGCTCTGGAATGGGCGTATACAGCACCACTTCATTGAGCATATACTCTTTTCCCAGGTTTGCTCGTCCAGGCAAAACCATACCAAAGGGTGGCTCCGCAGCAGGTAACATTGCCACCGAACCACCAATAATGTACTCTTCCCCCTGCCCTTCAATGGCCTTCCGTGCCTTCGCTACCCCATCGGGATCGCGCAACAGTTCCAGCACCGTCGGATAGTCGAGGGTGATAATACGCTCGCCATGCACTACACCGGCATGAGTAGAGCGATCAGGCGTTCTGAACGTCACAAGTTTCATGGCTACAGATTTCCTCGCAGTTCCTGCTCACGCTCCAATGCCTCGAACAGAGCCTTAAAGTTGCCTTCACCAAAACCGCGTGCGCCTTTGCGCTCGATCACCTCAAAGAAAACGGTCGGGCGGTTCACCACAGGCTTGGAAAAGACCTGTAACAAGTAGCCCTCGTCATCGTGATCGATGAGAATACCCAGTTTCTCAAGATCGTGAATATCTTCAGCAATAGGGCCAACGCGATCCAGTACCGTCTCATAGTAATTGCCCGGCGTTTTCAAAAACTCGACACCGCGCTCTTCCAGGCCCCGCACAGTAGTAATAATGTCTGAGGTATTGAGGGCCAGGTGTTGCACGCCGGGGCCGTAGTAGAAGTCCAGGTACTCTTCGATTTGCGATTTGCGTCGTCCCGCGGCGGGTTCGTTAATAGGAAACTTAATACGCCCGCTGCCATTCTGCATAACCTTGGACATGAGCGCGGAGTATTCCGTGCTAATGGCCTGATCATCAAAGTGGACAAGCTGCTTGAAGCCTAGCACGCGTTCAAAAAATGCCACCCACACGTTCATCTTCCCCAACTCGACATTACCCACGACATGATCGATACCAGCCAATCCAGCTGGACGCGCACGACGTGGCACCTTCGTCTGTTCTGGCCGATAGCCGGGCAAGAATGTGCCTTTATAGTCCTGGCGTTCCACAAAGACCAGCACTGTGTCACCATAGAGCGCAATCGAAGATAACGTGACCATCCCATAGTCATCTCTTAGCACCCTTGGCTCCATTACGCTGGTCGCACCGCGCTTCGTCGCCTCCGCATACGCTCGTGTGCTATCATCCACGCGCAGCGCGATATTTTTCACGCCATCGCCGTGGAGCTTCACATGCTCAGCTATTTCCCCTTCGGGAGTAAGTGGAGAGGTCACTACCAAACGAATATTACCCTGCTCAAGCGCATAGCTGGTGCGATCACGCACCCCTGTCTCCAATCCGGCATAAGCAATCGGCGTGAAGCCCCACGCGTGGCTAAAGTAGTATGCCGCTTGCTTCGCATTCCCTACATACAATTCTAAATAGTCGAAATTTTGGATGGGCATGAAATCTTGTTCAGGCATTGCTGGTTCTCCTTATTTATTGTTTGTTCATAGGTTCATAGGCTCCTCGCCGCCTTCGGCAGCTCGTAGGAGATTTTTGTGTTGGTGTGAGAAGGTCTTTCAGAAACCACAGGTTTCTGAAAGACCTTCTCACACCAACACATGAATGGGCGAGTGGCCGCAGAAAATGATGAGTAGGTACTGGTCACGCTAAATATAACTGGAAGACGTTAGCAGGAGCCGGGGAATCTATGTAGAGGTGCAATGTATTGCACCCTGGTAGCCAGGGCAGTGTAAAGAGAAGGGGAAGCAGAGCCTTCTCCAACCGTGCTGACATGCATATTCCGAAACTCCTTTGTTTCGACTTTGCAACAAAGCAAGAATGAGACATTACGTACTATAGCCATTATACGCATCCGAAAAGGGGAACCGCAAGGTGCCTTATTTGATAATCGAGCACGATAAAGCTACGTCCGCAGAATACTTATCACACTGTATAGTACTTCCTGTCACATCTATTGATCGGTGAGGATATATCCAGCATAATAGA
>JADEYI010001404.1_pt1 | contig 18541 bp, 18 predicted proteins | sample 8542331 | NCBI WGS metagenome assembly JADEYI01 (sample SAMN16510988, study PRJNA670497) | mine drainage metagenome | isolation source: biofilm near Copperflume 1 | place: Germany: Marsberg coppermine Kilianstollen | collected 2018-02
TTTGAATGAATCAGGGGTTGTTCTTAACAACCAGTCTCGTTGAGAGCGTTGTGGGTAATAAAACCAGGGATGTTTTAGAAAGTAGTCTTGCCGACTGGTCCATGTAGGACAGGGGAAGCATACTCTGAAACAAAGCTCTTCGACTACCGCTGCACAAAACGCGGCCCAACGCCTTCCTTCTTGTGTCGTGGCAGATGCCGGAGGCTCGGCGATAAGGTCCTGGCGTTGGTCTACTGCATCACACCACCAATCATGAAGAAAACAACCGAGGGCGAACCAAGGATCTTCTCCCTGATACATTTGTGTTGCTGCATCGGCGATGGAATGTATAGGATAAGGAAGTGGAGATGTCATCATTTTCATTCTTTTGTGCAATTTCCCTTTACCCCTTTATTATACACCAAACAAGAGACATTCGTCAGGAATGGAGCAGGAAATGGGCAAATGTTTGCACTATTTCGTAAAACAACGATCTATGGCTTGGGTGGTATACCCACCCCTTACAACAAGTTGAGTGCTTGGTATGTACACGTTCACAATCGACCAAGCTTGTACCTTTGTGTGAACGTGAAGCCGCTGGGAGAGTGCCTGGATGTCGCGGTCGTCTTGTGGCCGCCCCGAAAAGAGCTTGAGCGCAAGAATATATTCAAGCTCGGGAATATAAACAGCCAAGTTGGAAAAGGTTTTCCAATGCCTTGGTGATTTGGGTTTTCCGATTTGATCAATGATAATTGTGACGTCGTCATTCATCCAGGAAGACGAAAGCTTCTTTTCCTTCGCTACAAGTTTGATTGCCTGCTGGATTGTCTGGTAGGTGCGTCGATCATTCGTAGCTATTACGACATCGATATCTTGCGTTGATTTTCGGTTTCCTATTTGGGTAACCATAAGCGCTCCACCCAACAGAATGATGGGATGCCATCCCGAATGTTGTGTAACGATATAAATTGGGAAGGTGCTAAACCCAGTCCAGACCTGGTTTCAGGGCTTTTCTGCAATGTGCCGTTACACAACATTCAGGATGGCATCCTCTTTTTCCTGAGAGAGTCGAAAGTGTATATCACAGACTGCCTCAGTGATAGTTGGGTTAGGATATGCAGGATATCCGCTCTTCATATTCTTCTCCAATGCGCGTATCTCGTCGTGGCTAGAACCAACCAGACCTACAACTCATAGCCTTGATTGACCCAATAACGCCAATCCTCAATGGCCTGTTGGGTTTCCTCATCCACGTGAATACCCTCCAACTGCATCAAGGGAACGGCGAGCTCATGAGGTCTCCAGCGGGTCATGACAAACATCTCGTGGTGGAGCTTTGCTCATGTCACCATAGTATACCAGATAGCGAAGGCGGCTGTGTTGCAAAAAGGTGACGAACACGCCATGTTTCTGCTGCATCGCTGAGGCATCTTCATGAACGTGTACTGATAATGGATATGCCTGTTCTCGATTTTCTCGGCAATCTCATGCATTCACCAAGCAAAATGATAAAAGCGTGATATCATACCGATGCAAACGACCAATTTTGCGAACCGATGCCCTAAGTAGCCACTACAGGCAGGCACAATACATTGCCGAAAATTATCCTTGTCCAACAGAAGTTGAGGCCCTATTGCAGAAAATTGTACAATGTCTACGCGAACTAGGCACTCATTGAAAAAGGGAAACACAAACACTTCAAAGTGCTTTGTGTTTCCCCTAAGAATTTCGGGTAATGGAACAACTTTATTTAACTGTAGAACAACATCTACAGTGTTCACCAACAATAAAGTTGCGGACTCAGAGCCATCGTTTTACGGGCATAAAAAGACTTTTCATGCGAAATAAAGTTGCGGACTGGATTGCATCGTGTTTTTAGCGAAATTCTACTATAAACAATAAAGTTGTGGACTCCAATACCTGATGGGTGGGATATTTGTCCTGAAATCAGGAAGGAAAGGGTCCTGTGCCAAACTTAATCACTAGCAGTCTTGTAGGAAAAAGAACAGGGCAGTAGCGACATCCATGTTCTTTTTTAAGGTGAGATATCATGCGCAGGAGGTACAAGACAGAGGAAACGAAACTCACTGCGCCTCAGCCGATATCCCTCCATGTTTTCGCCTGAGCCAGGCGGGAGAGATGACCAACATTCGTGGTTGCGATAATTACCTCATGCCCCTCATCCTGTATCAATGTAGCCTGGGCCGCAAGGATTACATCTCCATCCAAAGCCTTGTCATCCGCTGTCGGCATTCCCTGTTTGCGCACTTGTGCCCAAAATTGGGCGGCTTTCAGCATCGTTTGCGTCGTGAGTGGTACATAGTCAAGATACTTTTGGAGGTCGTTTAAGCGCTCGATCCCTTTGAATTTTTCTGCGCGCAGCAGTTCACGGCGAACCTCGAAGTCCGCGATCTCGGGGATTTTTACCTCTATCTCCTTCAACGCCAGCGCTTCTAGCCATTGATTGCACTCGCGCGTTTCCTGAGAGGCCCTGGGATTGGTTATCAAGCCTAAAGGACCTGCATCGAGGAGAATAACCATGCTCATGGGAACAGCTTCCGTTCAGACAGTCGGTCTTCATCCAGGGCCTGTTTGAGGTATTCCCATGTGCTGCGCTGCTCCTGCTCGTCACCTTCGCGCCAGGACTTCAACAACTGGATTAAAGCGCGATTCCTTTGTGATTGTGCCGCGTTCTGAGGAAGTTCCTTGTTCTCGATCTCGCTTTGAGACACAGTGCGGGGTGATTCATAAGCGAGACGTGCCAATGTCTGTAGCCATAAAGATCCACTCGGCGTCACGGAGGAACTCTGCGTCTCCTGCAGGGAATGCGAAAGCCCTGAAAAAGGCGTCCCAGTCCCAAAAGCGCCAATGAAGGGCTCATGTGTCGCTCGGGAATTAATGATACTTCTTGAGATCATACTGCTCATTGTGGCCTCCTATTCAAGAGAGCTTCTAGCTTCTCACCCTTCGCTGAGGAGAACACTTCCCAAACATCGGTATGTAAACGATCCATCTCCTGCATTAGAACTTCTTGTCCTGTTGGCACCTCACGCTCAACGATCCGGTCAAGATCAAAAATGATGGTTCCGTGTCCTCCATCCGCCTCTGATTGAGGATCACCCAAGGTGATAATCAGGATATTTTCAGCATCCAAATGGATCTCTTCTCGTAAAAGAAACCCCGGCCTTGAGCGGAGAAAACCTGCCGAGATGTAGTCATTTGCGACGAACCACGTGCTGGGGCGGTCTTGTGCTGTTTCCTTAGTAATCCGGTTAATGTAACGGAGTCCGATGCGGTTTATCACCTCTGGCTGCAAAACTTCTTCAACACGCTGCCATGCTGCCAGAACATCATGACGCATCGTCTCCCATCCTTGGTAGGGCGAGAGAGTGCTGATACTGAGAGAATCCTCGGCCAATTGAAGAATGAGTGGGCGAGTCCCGTGCTTGAATCGGACTTTCTGTCGTTGGGGCACGAATTTTGTACCCGTACCTAGTGGTCCAAACTCAAACTGCAGGCCCATCTCAAGCACCGGTTCCATCTCTGGGTATTCATTCTGTATATGTTTGAAGAGTTCACCAGGGAAAGAAGGCCTCCACACTTTTTCCTGAGAGAGTCGAAAGTGTATATCACAGACTGCCTCAGTGATAGTTGGGTTAGGATATGCAGGATATCCGCTAGTCATATTCTTCTCCAATGCGCATATGCCGAGACTGCCCTCGACAAAAGGCGTGGGTTCCTTTCCATAAGTTACTCCTACCTGGATTATATTTCATTATTACCCAGATAGATAGAGTGAACTCAGAGATACGAATAGATGGTATAAATCCTCAGCATGGTAGTTGACTCGACTGTGGCCATTTTGATTTAGTAGAAAGAGCGACGAGAGGGAATAGGTATTTCACCTCCCTATAGGAATGACACGGTCCTCTCGTCGTGGCTAGAACCAACCAAACCTACAACTCATAGCCCTGATTGACCCAATAACGCCAATCCTCAATGGCTTGTTGGGTTTCCTCATCCACGTGAATGCCCTCCAATTGCATCAAGGGAACGGCGAGATCATGGGGTCTCCAGTGGGTCATGACAAACATCTCGTGTCGGCATTCTTCTTCTGGAGCGATTCCCATAACGTCAAGTTCGTCTCCCGGTTCTAACGGTGAGATTGCGCGGCGAGCGACACAATGGACAGTAAATGGAAAGTGCAAAGTGTCGGCGAGGTAGTTGTACCATCCTAACGCTTGCTCTTCAGGACCATACGCATCGACAATAATCTCCATCCTGATGCGCTCTTCCCGTTCGTCATCTTTGTCTTGGCGAGCCATATACCTCCTCCTCTGGTAGCTGAAAACCTCATCTCGATACACGGTTTGTGGAGCCTTGCTCGTGTCATCCCTAGTATACCAGATGCCGAGGGCTGTGTTGCGAAAAAGGCAAGAATGCGGTCAACTCGACGGTATGCTGAGAACTGAGAGGAACCGATTTCATGGATACCTCCACCTGAACTTGCCCCGGTTTGGTGACTCTCCCGCATTTGTCGTGCTCAACAATAAAGAAAGCAGCGAGAACTGGTCTGGTAAGACAGCGCACACCTACTCAATGTGTGAGGGATGATTTTTTGGGGGAAACATCCCTCAATGCCGTTCTGCATTGGTTTCTTGGTGGATCAACACAATGGCTGAGCACGGGAAGTGCGGTAGAGCCACAAAAGCGGGTCAAGGTCATATTTTCTTGGAACAGGTATCCCAAGTAGCCAGTACAGGCCAGGAGAGTTCGCGCGATACTCTTCCAGGCCCAGCGTTATTGCGGCCACCCTCGGAGCGCGATCTGCGCCAGTTCCGTGACGGAAGCCGGGTCGCGCAGTAAGATACTCGTCTCGTTGCGGTACTCCCTGTCACGCTCTCCTCGATAGGACAGCCAGTTAAAGCTGCCCAGCACACCAAACGAGCGGTCGCACACCAGAATTTTTTGGTGTGTGTCGCCTGTTCTTTGGATATCAAGCAACCTGGCCCGCTCGGGAGGAGTGTGAAGATCAACGGCCGTGGCGATCGCTCTGATAACTTTTTGCGCGTTGGTGCGATTGCGCCCAGCATCCAGATCTCCCACGCGCTCCGTGATTCCGTACCCGATGCGGATACGCACGCCCCGTTTCAATGCCTGCGCGACGAGATCGCAGAGGTCATCGTCGCACGTCCTGCGGTTCATCCATGGGCTAATGATGATGATTTCTTCCCGGGCCTCTCGTAGTGCCCGTTCCAATACCGCGCGGTGATCTTCCGTGCGCAGAAATGTCCCCTGATTCCGCTGGAGCTGCACGCGCAAGCGCTCGCTCTCTTCGCCTCTGGTCCGCAGTTCTCCTTCCAGCCGCAGGATGCGGTCCTCGAGTTCTTCGCGTTCACGGCGGTCCTGCGTCGTACCGCGTCGCTCCCGGGAGTCGGCGAGGTCAGTCTGAAGTGTACGCAGCGCAAGCTCATTGACCGTCAGATCCTGCGCCACCTGCGCCACAACGGGTGGGAGCGATCGCGGGATGGCGAGAGGCGATCCGGCTAGCGCAAGCGCGTCGTCGGGGAGGAGGAAATGCTCCGTCTCGAAGAGGCGTTGCAGTACGGCCGACTCTGCTCGCTGGAGCATCCCTTTGCGATAGACGACAAAACGCTGCTCCTGAGTGCTCGCCTGCTGCAACAGTGCCACGGTAACCGGGGCGATATATTCCTTCACCATGCGCTTGAGTTCGAGCAGCGCGATGAGCTGCCTGTCCTGAAAGAAAGGGACGTCCTGGAGCGCAGTGGCCACATCTTTCACCGTGAAATCGCCAAGGGTGGGCCGCTCATGTTGCTGCTCCGGAAGGATGAACAGTCCCTCCTTCTCCATATGTTCCACAGACCACGTTTTGTCTTCGAGCGGTCCGGGCGTCCAGGTGAGCGCATTGAAATGCAGTTGCGCCCACGTCCGGACCGGCACAGGAGGGGCCTTCTGATCGCCCAACGCCGCACGGCCTTTCTCGGTGAGGGATATGGGGCGTCTCGCCGTGGGTGTCGGCTGCCCCTGGGTGATGTATTCCCGCTTCAAGAGGCTGGCACTTGGCGCGACCAGGTCGCGGTCGTCCACTCCCAGCAGCCACGCGATCTCCTCGCGCGTGTTCACCTCGAGGGCGACGGCGTGAAGGAAATAGATTTCGAAGCTGGTGAGTTCCTGCTGCTCCAGGGCTTCTCCCTGGAGTCGGGTGAAATACACCGGGATACCGGCCTCGAAGACGTGGGTCACCTCGAACCCGGGAAAGTCGCGGGGCACCACGGAAAGAAGCTTATCCACGTCCCACCTCCTGGTCTAGCTCATCGATCGTACAATCCTGCGGGTGGGTGCGCACATAACGGATCACCTCTTGGTAGGGGTTTCCGTCGCGTCCGGCACGACCGTGTTCCAGCATCGGCAGGTCACCCACCAGAAGCAGCGCCTCGCGCGCGCGGGAGATCGCCACGTTGAGCCTGCGACGGTCGCGCAGGAAGCCGAGCGTCCCCTGTGGGTTTGAGCGCACCGTGGAATAGAGGACGATGTCGCGGTCTCGCCCTTGGAACGCGTCGATCGTCGCCACTTCTATGGAGAGCGCCTGCCAGAACAGGCCTCCCGGCGTGATCTCCGCCAGGAGCTCGACGATCTGCGCGTTGTACGGCGTGATCACCGCGACCTCACGACGCGCTCCGAGCTCGCGGTAGCTGTATTCCATACGGTGCAGGAGGCGCGAGATGGCGTCGATCTCGGCGCGGTTGTAGTAGCTCTGGCCCTGGCGCGTCTCGGCGTGCCGCTGGAGCCGCGCCGTCGAGAACCAGGCGACCGGACGCGTGAGCCAGGGGAGGCCGTGTTCGCGTTCCCGAGCATCGACCGCGTGGGTGAGCTTTCCCCCGTAGAAGACCGTGCTGACCAGTTGCCCGATGGCTGGATGCATGCGATGCTGCATCGTTAGCATCTGGACGGTTGGCAGCCCCTCGTCTTTGCCCTGAGCCACAAGCGTCGCGAAGAGGCTCTCGGCCAGTTCCTCTCGCGTGGTACCCAGTCTGGCCAGAGGCGCAGTCGTGAGGTCTTCGTCGAGCATAGGCGGCAGTTGCCGCTCATCGCCAACGATGATTGCACGCCGCGCGCGCACCAGGGCCACCAACAACTCAGGAGCGGTGGCCCGCCCAGCTTCGTCGATGATGGCCCAATCGAATTCCTGGTTTTTCAGATAGAATCCCCCGCTGATAAGGCAGGTGGCCGCGAGAATCGAGGCGCGTTCGAGGATCGGGCGAGCGAACTCCTCCTGCTTGCCAAAGATCTTCCGCCAGCGCTCGACGAGAGCAAGCTGGCGGGCCTCACGGCTGTCGGGAAATGCGGGGGAGAGCAGGCCGGCGATGACCTGGGAAAGCCGGACCATCTCGGTGGCAAGCTGGGGCAGTGCCTCCCCCTGCGCCGCTTCTGGCAGCATGCCGCGGATCAGGACGAGTGTCTCGGCCAGAGCATCGCTTTTCTGCTGCCGCTCCTCGCCAGATAGATGAGGAAACTCTTCCAGCTCACCCGCTAGCTCCTCCAGCCAGCTCTGGCACTCCAGGAGCTCATCCAGCACGTTTGTGGCGAGCTCCTGGTTGGCTTTATGTTCGCGGCGAAGCGTCCGGAGGCGTTCCTTCAGTTGTGCCAGCACTCCGTCGGTGCGGGCCAGGACCTCGGTCCTCCAGTCGGCCATGCGCTGCTCGAGCGTCCACACCTGCGCGCCATGCCCGATCTTTTCCGCACGACCGACGCGCACGATTTCAACGCCCTGGCTCCCCTGAAGTTCAGCGATGCGCGAGAGGATATGGTTAACCGCCACGTTTGACTGGGAGGCGACCAGGATGCGGGCATCCGGTTTCACTTTCAGGATCTGCAGGATAATCTCGGCCAGCGTGGTTGTTTTCCCCGTTCCAGGGGGCTTACAAGTATAGGTTTTTTAGGAAAGAAGGGTGAGGAAGGAGGAGCAAGCCGTCGTGATCTGCTAAGATGAAAAAAACAAGAAGTCTTCATCAGCAGCAGGAGAACGACCATGGCTTACCCCGATCGATTATCGCAATGGACAACCGAAGTGTCAACCACGTTTGCTCACCTGAGCAAACCGCAAAAGCGGGGCTTGGTCCTCTGGAGCGCGGGAATCGCGCTCTCAGGAGTGGCCGGGATCACGCAAATCAGTGCTCTACTCGCCTTTGTGCTGCACGAATCGGAACAAACGGTGTTTCAGCGCTTACGCGAGTGGTATCTGGATGCGGGGCAGAAGAGTGGGAAAAAGCGGCGTGACCTGGAAGTGTCCAGTTGTTTTGCGCCTTTGCTGGGATGGGTGATACGCTTGTGGCAAAGCGAAAAGCGGCACTTACCGCTGGTGATGGATGCAACGTCGCTGGGCAATCGCTGGACGATTTTGGCGATCAGCGTGGTTCTGAGAGGGTGTGCGATCCCGGTCGCCTGGAAAGTCCTCCCAGCGGGACAGGCTGGATCCTGGCGTCCGTATTGGGAAGGATTGCTGAGCGAGATCGGCAAAGCGGTGCCACCCGAGTGGGAAGTGATCGTGCTGGCGGATCGGGGCTTGTACGCCCGCTGGCTGTGGGACGCCATTGTAGCACAGGGCTGGCATCCGTTCTTACGGCTCAATCTGGGGTGCAAAGCCCGTTTACCTGGCGAGGAAACCTTTGAGTGGCTCAGTCGATGGGTTCCCGCCCCGGGAACAAGTTGGCAAGGCAAAGTCGAATGCTTTGCCAGCAAAAAAGGGCGCGTGAATGGAACTCTGTTGATGCATTGGGAGCCCGGCTATGAGTCAGCGTGGGTCATCTTGACGGACCTTGAACCCGAAGAGGCCATGGTCAGTTGGTATGGACTCCGAACGTGGATCGAGGGCGGCTTCAAAGATGCGCAAACGCGGACTGTGGGGCTGGCACCATTGCAAAATGGAGCGAGCCAGTAGTGTGGAACGACTCTGGTTGGCGATGGCTCTCGCGCAGTTATGGTGTGTGAGTCTGGGATGTCAAGCGGAGGGGGAGCGCGAAGCGGAGGTTCTGCACAACGAGCCGGGCGCATCGTTACCTGAGCGGCATATCGCGCATCAACGGCGCAAGCGAGCGGTGGGTCAACTGCCTGCTCGTCGCTTGAGTTGTGTCGTGCGCGGACGACTCAGGCTGCTTGCCATGCAGTTTCAATCTGAACCGTTCATGGTGGGTATTTTGCGGGCGCAACCCTGGCCTGAGGCCATGACCGCACCTCAGAAACAGCCCACACCTTCTGCGTTGAACAAGAAGAAAACGCAAAAGGAAAAGCGACATCGAAAACGGCAAAAACGCCGAGCGCGAGAACGTACCCGCACCAAGGGGTAAAAAACCTATACTTGTAAGGTTCCAGGGGGCCCCTGCAGCAGAAAGAGATCGCGCGCGGCGAGTGCCTGCCTCACTGCCCGCTGCTTGTCCTCCGCCAGATCACGTTGGAAAAACTCGAGGCCGCCATCGGGTTCATCGAACTCCGCACCTGTCAGGTCGCGCAAGATTTCGGGTAGGCGCGGGTTGACAGTCACGCCTGCGCGGATCACATTCAGCGCCGCCTGTTGCCGTTCGAGGGCCGCCTTTGCCTCCTGTTGGAAGACGCCGATGAGGCCGGGTGACGGCAACTGCTCAGCGGGGTGGACGAGTCTGTGGGCGTCGCCGGTGTCCCGGCTGACCCGCAAGACCTTGCCCGTGATCCCCATCACATGGCCAACATACGAGGCTGCCTGCGGATGCTCAGGGTCCTGGACGGCGACCGGGGCATTTTCCGGCCAGGGAAGGTCATCTGGGGCAGGCTGTGCCAGCGTAAAGAGCAACGTATCCCCATCTCTGACCACCTCCCGGTAGAAGAGTCTCGGTACTGCTTCAAGGAGGGTCTGCTGATGGGCAAGCACGGCCTCCCACATCCTGGTGAGGTCCTTTCTCTCAACGCTTCGCCGCCTCGCGGTCTGCTCCGTTACCTGGTGGGTGAAGAGTTGCTCGAAGAGGGAATCGAGCGTCGCGCCCAGGGTGGCCGAGGCACTGGCAGATGGGATGGCTGCGGCAAGGGAATCGGTGACTTGCCACAGGTAGCGAAAAGCAGCAGCGTGGATTTTTTGCTGCTCCAGTTGCGGTTGGTAGGGCACATGCACCGCCTTGATAACCAGGACCGGGGAAGAAGCATCGCGGGCACAGATGAGACGCAGGGCGCCGGTGAGCAGGCGAACATCACCGCGTTCGAGTGAGAGCTGCACCTCCTTCGGCTCGCTCCCACCCAGTTCTTCAAGGAGGAATTCGCAGGCAGCCAGGGTGGAAGGCTGCTCGATATGTCCCTGGTCGAACAAATCGCGGCGCGCCCGGTCGGTCACGAGCAGGTAGACCTCCGGGAGCAGTTCGAATTTCTGCGTGAGGTCGAGCTGGCGGCGCAGTTGCACGGTCTGCTGAAAGCGTCCGTCTGGTTGGGGGGCGAGCATACGTCGCAGCGTACGCTTCAACTGCTCGGGTACCTGAGCAGGGAGCGTGTCGATCTGCGCCGGGGTGAGACCGTTCGCTGGAGGCGCCCGTCGTGCAAGCATGTGGTAGAACACGCATCCGAGTGAATACATATCGCTGCGCTCGTCAGCCTTGTGTTCCGAGCGCTGTTCAGGAGAGGCATAGCCGGTCGACCAGAACGAAGAGACGGTTACGCCCGTGCTTAACTCGTACTTCAGGAAAGATACCCCAAAGTCCACGAGTTGAGGCTGCCCCTCCGGCGAGATCAGAACATTGCTTGGTTTTATATCCCGGTGGATAATGCCCTGGCTGTGCGCGTGAACCAGCGCATCGGCCATGGCACGCATGAGCGGCCAGCACCAGTCATGACTGCCGTCGGCCTTATGCCTCTCGATCTCGTCGAGCAGCGTACGCGGAACATATGGGAAGACCAGATAGTGACAGCGGTACTCGGCGGACCAGCCATAATCGAGGACGTTGACGATGTTGGGATGCTCCAATTGCGAGAGGGCCCGCGTCTCGCGACGGAAAATCTCCTGTTTGAGCGCGTCATCATGTTCGGTATTGAGCAATTTGACCGCAACCGTCCGGTTGCCGCGACGGGTATCTTGGGCCTCGTACACGGAGCTCATGTTCCCGCCGCCGACTCGTTGGATCAACTGATAACGCCCGGCGACCCGTTCTGCAGAGATGCTAGAGTTCAACACGGTTTCCACTTCTCCCGGCTCAGATAGTTGTTCTGATTCACTAGAAGCAGGCTCATCTTCATGGCTACCTTCTGCATTTTTGTGTGCGAGACGGTTTGAGATGGTGCAGTGTGTCTCGTCCCCTGTGTCCGTCTGCTAGAGGCGAGGAGCACACCAGGGTTGTTCGCCGCCTTCGATGTATGCCTCCTGAGTGGCGGTATTCTCCTGTCCAGGCTGCAGATGGACAACAGTGAAAGAGTAGCAAACAATGGTATTGGAGAGAATCTGAGGAGCAGCACACCAGTCCCCCACAAGGGATCGATGCCTCTCAGATACTGATCAGTGGCTTTCCCAGCGTTGCTCATCGCGTCTCTTCCTCCAACTTATTCCTCATCACGTGCGAGACATAGGCATATCGGTCTTTGGTGTACCTACCCTCTCGCTGTCGGCAAGTATAACACATCTTGAACGTTCCTTCCATAAGCTCTCAGCACAGAACTGGAGCCTCATAGCCGCACCTTTCATATGTATGGGCAGAGATGTTCCTGGGGAAGGCTGAGAGTTTGGACGAAGTTGCGTGTGGATAGACGCTTGCATTTGAAGGCGGGTGGAGGTTGACACACTGTTTGTTCATGAAACCCTCTCAAACAGCTATTTCGTGGAGTCGTGCCACAATTATTGTCCTTGGGTACTCTATTATTGAGTTTCCATCTCCCATTTTTGACAGGGAAATGCCTTTTCCCCGCTCTTCTCGGCTGTATGAGACGAAAGCACTACGCTCAAATAGAACTGCAATGACCAGGAGTAAGCAACAAAAAGAACAGTGGAAATATTTTCGAAAGTAGCTCTTCTACTATGGATATCCCAAGTAACAAGCACAGGTGTTAAGCTGCTGGCCATGACAAGACATGAGAAATCATTGTGGAAGCAGAGAACACTCCAGCTACTCTTGAGGGGGTAAGATACGTGAGATCCGTTCGAGAGAGATAAAGCGTCCAAGAATATGAGCAGCATTGATCCGATGATCGTGCCCACGCGCCGTGACAATATAGATGATGTCATCAGCATCCAGGTGCAGCCATCTCATCGCTTCCCCATGCCCTTCTCGGAAGCGTGACAGGTCGCATTGCAAGAGCACCAGACGTACCACGCCTTCACGTGCACACGTCTCATCCCGCACGAATTGCACACGATCCCCTTCTTGATATTCTGGAAAGGGCAGTAGCTCATGCCTGAAGCTGTGAGGCCAGTCTACCACGTGTTGTCCATTCCGAAAATCGACAGGTGTCTAATCCCTAACTGTAGGTACTCTTCCAGCCTGACAGATGGCATTAGCTCCACTGCTTGTTTCACGAGGGTTTCTGCCTTCGATAGATCATGTGTCTCATGTGCTTTATCCAAGAGCAATCGCGCCTGACCTTCCCTTTGGAGATCATCTCGCACAGTGGCAAGCATGGATTCAAAGAGAGCTCTTTTATCATCCTTAATACCTAAGTATTACTCTCGTATCGAGGGTAATACGCTATCTAATACGCTTCGTAACGCTTCAATATCCTGAGACACCAGTTCCGCTTGGAGCGTATTTACCACGTACTGGGCAAATTTTAGTTTTTGTAGTGCTGTAAGGTAGGTAGTACAAAAAAAGATGTACTTCTCAAATTCGCCTGCTCGCCGTTTAGAAAAGTCCTCGAAAAATTTCTTCTCGATATCTTTTCGAAGCGTCGCACAGGCTAAGCCCTTCCCGCCGCTCTCCGTCGTAAAAGTGATATCTCTTCCACCGTCGCTACCTCCACGGGGAGCAATCAACACAACGTCCTTATAGCCAATGCCGATTAAAATGTCAGCACACATCCTTTCGAACTCGTGCTGATTATCAAATTTTTCTAGCATAGCCACTGTTTGAGAATACATTTAGCCCGTTCCTGTACCCTGTGTTTCTTGTTCTTACTTATTCATAAATGGGAAGATGTTGTTCCAAATCAGCTAGATCGGTTAATAAGATCGTATCATATGTTTGATCGAGGCGATTTCTCTTGGCTAAATCCACCCAGAACCGCTCAGTGACAACGATATCACAGTACGGGATGGCAACACTCAGGAAGGATACATCTATGACATCGTTGGCGTCGATTTCTCTACTCCTTTGCTCGTCTCGCTCACTCTCCAAAGTCGTTTCAACATGCAGCGTTGGGATGCTATCCCAAAATGCCAAAATTTGCTCACGCCCTAATGCCAAGAAATCTTGAAAGCTTCGCCCCACCTTTTGCAGTGAAGATTGTAATAGTGCTTGTATAGCTGGATCACTGTTTAATCTGGCTGCAAAGCCACGTCGTCGCATGTCCCTGTTATACTGCCTACCCGCTTCTCTCATATTCTTTTGCTCTGCCATAATGCGGTGGATGAATCCGGCAAAACTCGTTAATCCTAGTTGCCGTTCGCTTTCATCAACGAAACTGAGAATATAGGTTAAAAATTCCGGGCTGTTTTGGACGGCATTATTAACATCGGCAATAGCATAGGAAGTACGTTCTGCAACATATCGCAGTTGCTTTTGTAGATGTTCGGTTAGTTGTGGATTACCTGGGTTCTTGACGAAGAAGGCAACAAGCTCCGGAATATCAAGAAGCAAACGCAGTTCTTGTAGCGTACTCTCTGACGTATCGCTGTTTTCGACCTTGCCGAAGGCAAATCGAACGCCTTTGCCAAAGACAGGAGGACGAACTAGTGGAATAGGGTGGTGGAAAATCTCGGCTATAGAGGCATCAATCTCGTATGGCGTGATTGCATGCTGTGGAGCTAGAGTTCTTGTTTGGCAGATTGTAGCCATAACATGCGCGAGTCTTTGGCGTCGTTCCGCATTACGATCTTTGACAATCTCTACAATATTGTCAGAAGAAACCGGGACTCTTGCACCATCATGTTTGATAGCTTCTTGTAATCTGTTCAGCGTTGGGATGAACCTTGTTCCATCTGCTCGTATGTAATACGCGCGGGCAAGATCAATCCATTTATTCTGATCCAGATATACCCATAACGGTTCTGCGTATGCGGGCAATTGGTAGCCTCCTCCACTTAATATACCACATCGTAGATAGAACCATAAATCATATGTTCTAGTGTTGATACGGATTTGATTGTGGCGAGTAGCAGCAATGCTTCGTGTAAACGTCAAGGGGATAGTGAGCCGCACGCTGCTGCAAAACTGAGCCACCTCCTTGCCATTCAAACGATCAGGACGATGAGTCCTGTTTCTGTAAACTCTGACGAAAGCGAAAGCTCTCACCCTCCATGGTGAGAATGTGACTGCGATGAACCAGCCGATCTAAGAGTGCTGCCGTCATCTGTTCACTGCCAAAGACCTGTGTCCATTGGGCAAATGCCAGATTCGAGGTGAGAGCGACGCTGGCTCGTTCATAGCGGTCGCTGAAAAACTGGAAGAGCAACTCAGCCGTTGGTTTAGCAAAAGGCAGGTAGCCTACCTCATCCACTAAGATCAGATCAAAGCGGCGGTAGTGTGCCAGCAGTCGTAGCAACCGCAGTTCCTTGTGAGCGACTTCTAGTTCGGTGGCTAGCGTGACCGCTGGCCGAAACAGGACTCGATAGCCAGCCAAACAGAGCGCCCTCCCCAGTCCCATGAGCAGATGGGTTTTTCCGATTCCGCTAGGACCAATGAAGAGCACGTTGTCGTGGCTGCTCAGAAATGCCCCTTGCGCGAGCTCCAGGAGGCGCACTTTGGAAACGCAAGGGATCAGCGAAAAATCAAAGTCCTCCAAGCGCTTCTGATACGGGAAAGCAGCGGCTTTGAGCCGTTGGCGCATCTGCTGCTCCTGTCGATGAGCCAGTTCGCCTTCCAGCAGGGACTGCAAGTAGCCCAGATACCCTAACCCTCGTTGTTCCGCTTCACGGGAAGCCGACTCACAATCGCGCGCCATCCGGTTCAGGCGGAGCTGCTTGAGATAGGTCATGACAATCTCAAGGCGTCGCTCTTCTGTCATAGCTGCACCTCCAGCAAACGATTGTAGAGCGTGAGGTCTGGGGGTGGCGTCATCGCCTGGTACGCTGGATACTGGGACGGATCAAGAGGGGGCGGAGCAGCCTCCTGCGTGCTGGCGAAGTTGAGCAGATGACGCACGGTATCTGTGCTCCACCCTCCTTGCTCGCGCGCCTGGCGCAGGGCGACCTCCACCGCCGAAACCTCATGGGTCAAACACAGCTCCAAGAGCCGAGCGAATTCACGATTGCCATCGGAGCGGCGTGTGACTAGATCCAGGCGTGCCGCCTCAAAGCTGCTGGGCAGATCCCCATTCCGCAAGGCCGAGGCCCAGGGAACAGCAAACGACTTTTTCAGCAGCAGAGGAACATAGTGGCGCCAGTCCTCGATCACCTGGCGCTTCTCATAACAGCGAGGATGAGTGGCCACCAGTTCTTCGCCTGCATAGAGACGCACCCGGAACGGATCGGCTTTGAGCGTCAAGCGCTGGTAGGCATACTGGATGGGCGCTGAATAATCGTTGGTCTGAAAGCGCACCCGTCCTGTCGAATGCACCAGCACCTCCGCTAATGGCCCCAGATCCGGCACATGAGTCGGCAGAGGTCCCAGCTTGGTCCGCTCAAACGCCAGGCGCGAGGCAATCGGCTCGGTCCGCCCAGCCATGATGCGCTGCTGATCTAAGACGCAGTTCTCTCGGAGCTCTGCGTTGATGGCTTCCAGATCAGCGCCCTCTGGGAGGGGCACGAGGTAGTTACGTCTCGCATAGCCGACCAGATTTTCGACGCTTCCTTTCTCCCACCCGGCACGCACATTGGCAAAGAGCGCCTCGAAGCGATAGACACTCTGGAAGTGCAGAAAGACGTCATGCTCTCTGCGGCTATGTCCTTGCAGCACCTGGAGGACCGCCGGCTTGAGATTGTCATAGACCGCCGTGCGTGGCACTCCTCCCCAGAACTCAAAGGCATGGTGCTGACCGAGCAGGAAGGCTTCTTGCCGTTGGGTGGGGAAGCATTCGACAAACATGGCGCCTGAAAAACGGAGGCGTCCGGCCAGGAAAGGGACCTTGACCAACTGGCCTTTGATCCTGATCGTCGCCTCGCCAAAGTCAAACTCTGCCCGCTCGCCAGGCGCAAAGTCGAGCGGAATGTAGGCTGGCTTCGTTGGTTTTCGCCTCTCTTGCACGTACATACGCACGGTCGATTCTCCAAGCGGGATGCCGAGCTTGCGCAGTTCCACCCACATGCGATGGGCGGTCCAGCACTGTTTCGGTGCCCAGCGTTCTAGCCACTCATTCTCTTTGAGCCACTTCTCAATGTGCGGCAGAGCGGCATCGCGTACTGGCGTCTTGCACGGAGCCTGGCGCTGATACTCACGGACGTTGGCTGCTGGCTCCTCAAGGAGGAGCTTGGCAACAGTGTTGCGCGAGAGCCCAAAATGACTGGCTGCCGCGCGTTGGCTTTTGCCCTGGATCAAGACCCAGGTACGAATTTCGTCTCGAAGTGTCACTGGATACACCTTTCTTTCCCTCCGCTCGCTCGAATTTTCTTTCGAGTATAGCGGATGGTTGGGGCCAGTGGCTCACTTTTGGATCAGCGAGTGGCTCACTCATATGATAGCGTTTACAAGCATTCAGAACGGGTTGATCTCTAAAGAGCAGAAACGATCTATGTACTTTAGAAGACTGGCAGCGGGAAAATCGCAGGGTGTCCTTTGAATAATTTATTCAGAGGACACCCTAATTGTAGTCCGCAACTTTATTCTGCGAGTCCACAACTTTATTGTGTCAGTCCGCGACTTTATTCTGCGAGTCCACAACTTTATTCTTCCTGAACACTACAGCTAAATCCGCCCCTCCCCCTACTCCACCGTCACCGACTTCGCCAGATTCCTTGGCTGATCCACGTTACAGCCTCTAGCCACTGCCGCGTGGTAGGCGAACAATTGCAGGGGGATGCTAACCAGCAGGGGACTGAACACCTCCAGCGTCTGCGGCACGTACATCACATCGTCGGCGTGCTGGCGGATGGACTCATCGCCTTCCGTCGCCACCACAATCACTCGTGCATCCCGCGCCCGTACCTCCTGGATGTTGCTCACCACCTTCTCGTACACATGCGAAGCCGTCGCCACCCCAATCAGTGGAGTATCCGGGTCGAGCAGCGCAATTGAGCCGTGTTTGAGTTCCCCGGCCGGGAAGCCCTCCGCGTGAATGTAGGAGATCTCCTTGAGCTTCAGCGCGCCCTCCAGAGCCGTGGGATAGCCCATGCCGCGCCCGATAAAGATCATACTGCTACAATGAGACATACGCCTCGCCAAAGGCGCAATCACATCGTCGGCACTGGACGCGGAATTGAGCACCTGCTGAACCTGGTCAGGAATATGTTCCAGGGCCGCGAGCAATTGGTGCGCCTGCTCAGGTTTCACCCTGCCTCGCTCTTGCCCCAGCCAGAGAGCCAGCAGGTAAAGCACAGTGACCGAACTGATGAAGGTCTTTGTAGCCACAACGCCAATCTCTGGCCCCGCTTGCAAGTAAAGCACAGCGTCAGACAGCCGTGTGATCGCGCTGGCAACAACGTTAGTGATGGCGATGACGGGTGCGCCTCGCTCACGCGCCTGGCGAATGCCAACGAGCGTGTCCGCCGTCTCCCCTGATTGGGTAACGGCGATGCAGAGCGTCTCTGGCCCCACGATCGGGTCACAATAGCGGAACTCGGCGGCCGTAATCGTCTCTACAGGAATACGCGCCCACTGCTCGATGACGTACTTGGCGATTAAACCGGCGTGATACGAGGTGCCACAGGCCACGATAACGATGCGCTGAATGTCTGCGAGCAGACCCGCCTCCCGCATACGCTCCACCTCGTCCAGGTGCAAATGTCCATCGCGCACACGACCGAGCAAGGCACGGCGCATGGCATCGGGCTGCTCAAAAATTTCTTTAAGAACGAAATGTGGATAGCCGCCCTTCTCCGCCGCCTCGGCATCCCACTCGATAGTGAGCGGTGTACGTTGGACAGGCGTGCCATCAAGCTTCGTCATGACAACACCATTGGCACAAAGGGCAACCATCTCGCCCTCGTCAATAATCAGCACGCGCCGCGTGTGTTTCAGAATGGCCGGGATATCGGAGGACAGGAATTGCTCGTGCTCACCCAGGCCAACGATGAGCGGCCCACCGCCACAACGCGCCCCAATCAACAAGTCTGGTTGTTCGCGGCTGACCACAGCGATAGCATAAGAGCCAATCACCTGTTGTAAAGCACGGCGTACCGCCTGTTCCAGGTCATGCGCGGTTTCACCAAAGTAGTAGCGTTCGATCAGATGGGACAATACCTCGGTATCCGTCTCGGAACAAAAAGTATGGCCCTCCCGCGTCAATTCTGAGC